>QMCE01001869.1_pt1 | contig 11646 bp, 10 predicted proteins | sample 1821851 | NCBI WGS metagenome assembly QMCE01 (sample SAMN09453174, study PRJNA476694) | Termite gut metagenome, whole genome shotgun sequencing project. | isolation source: worker | host: Odontotermes sp. | place: South Africa:Pretoria | collected 2016-01-28
GTGGGGCGACAGCCCCATGGATTCCGAATTTCACGTAGGATTGTGGGAGCGCGAAGCGCGAAACAATCCGTAAACTAGTTTTGACATCCTAATCATGTTTTAGGATTGCGAAAACGCGGAGCAATCCGTGGTATCGAAATCACAGTAATATCGAAATCACAGTAATATCTTATGAAGGCATAGGGTGGGCTATGCATGTTCGGAGCGGGAGGGAATGGAGACGGCATGAAAAAGGGAGAAATATATGAAGGCGCGGTGGAAAGGTTAAAATTTCCCAACAAGGGCGTGACGTCGCCAACGAACGCCGATGACGCCATGGACGGCGAGGTGGTGGTGAAGAATGCGCTTCCCGGACAAAAGATACGATTTCAGTTGACGAAGAAGAGGAAGGGAAGGATGGAAGGCAAGTTGGTGGAAGTCCTACAACCGTCCCCACTGGAGAATCAGAAGCCGTTTTGCCCGCATTTTGGAGAGTGCGGGGGATGTAGTTACCAGACGATGGATTATGGGAACCAGATTGCGTTGAAGAGCGGGCAGGTGAAGGCGTTGCTTGACTCCGTTTGCGACGGGTACGAGTTCGAAGGGATATCGGGCAGCCCTTCGCCGTATGCGTACCGCAACAAGATGGAGTTTTCATTTGGGGACGAGTATAAAGGGGGGCCACTGGCGTTGGGCCTGCATAAGAGGGGCAGTTTCTACGACATCGTGCCAGTGTCGGATTGCCGCATCGTACATCCGGACGTAAACCTCGTGGTGAAGGCGGCGGGGGAGTTTTTGGCGGGATGCGGCGTCGGTTTTTACCATAAAATAAGCCATGAGGGTTATCTGAGGCATTTGTTGGTTCGACGGGCCAGCCATACCGGGGAAATGTTGGTTGCGTTGGTGACGAGTTCACAATGTGCGGAGGAGCGGGCGATATGGGAAGGGTTTCGGGAGGCTGTACTGAGTCTGGAGCTGGAGGGCGAGGTGACGGGCGTGCTGCATATGCGGAACGACGCCCTCTCCGACGTGGTGAAAAGCGAAGCGACCACCATCCTGTACGGCAGGGATTACATTAGGGAGAAGCTTTACGACCTCTCGTTCCACATCACCCCCTTTTCCTTCTTCCAGACGAACACGTTGGGGGCGGAGGTTCTGTACGACAAAGTGAAGGAGTACATGGGGGAGGTGGCGCATCCTACGATTCTCGACTTGTATTCGGGAACGGGAACGATTGCCCAGACGCTGGCCCCTATGGCGGAGAGGGTAATCGGGGTGGAGATTGTGGCGGAGGCCGTGGTGGCCGCCCGCGAGAGTGCGAGTCGCAACGGGCTGTCAGGCTGTGAGTTCCTGGAGGGCGACGTGCTCAGGGTGCTGAAGGAATGGGAGGGGAAGCCGGACTTTATCGTGTTGGACCCGCCGCGGGAAGGGATTCACCCCAAAGCGCTGAAGAAAATCATGGAATTTGAAGTGGATGCGATGGTCTACGTCTCTTGCAAGCCCACCAGCCTGGCGAGGGATTTGGAGATGTTGCAGGAGGGGGGGTACCGCTTGGTGAAGGCCGCCTGTGTGGACATGTTCGCATGGGGAAGAAATGTGGAGACTGTCGTGCTCCTCTCCAAGCTAAAGTCAGATGGTCATATTTAAAACGATGTTCTCCAATTGCTCCAGCGCCTTGGTCAGACGCAAGCGGGGACAGGCGATGTTAATCCGCCAGAATCCGTCACCCGAAGGTCCAAAAATCAAACCATCCTCCAGAGCCAGTCCGCACCGCTCCATAAGTAATTGACCCAGCGTCTCTTGGGAAAGCCCCAACTCCCGAAAATCAGCAAATACGAGGAAGGTGCCTTCGCTTTCAACTATGTGAATCTGCGGGAGTCGCTCCCTGCAATAGTCCTTGAGATAGCGCAAATTACCGCGAAGGTATTCCAGTAGTTGTATTCTGTATTCCCCGCCATGCCGCCAAGCTTGTTCCAAGGCGATATAACCCGCCAGATTGCCGCCATTCTGTCCCATACAGGCGGCCATATACCTTTCTCGTAATGTGGGGTTGGGGATGATGACCACCGCCGTTCGTAGTGCCGGTAAATTATACGTTTTGCTGGCCGCCCAAAAGGTAATGGAATTCTGACCGCAATCCTCGTTCAAGCTGGCGATGGGGTGGTGCGTTCCCTGCAGGACGACGTCGCAATGAATCTCGTCGGCAAGGATGGGGCAGTGGTATTGCCGACACAGACGGTTGACCTCCAGCAGTTCCGCTTTGGTAAAGACGCGACCGGTGGGATTGTGGGGGTTGCAGAATAAAAGGGCGTCGGCGCTGGCGGCCAACTGGTTTTCCAAGTCTTCCATATCCAAGTGGTAGCGATTATCCGACAGGACCATGGTATTTAGGCCCGCAAGGCAGTGGTTGGCCTCAATCACGCTGTAAAAGGGAAAATAGGAGGGTTCTTGCACGACCACGCGGCTGCCGGGAGTGGTCAACCCCCTGACTGCGTAAAAAAGGCCGTCAACAACCCCGTTGCTAAACAGAATCCATTCCTTTTCCAGACGCCAACGGTAATCACGATAAGCTTTTTCCACAATCGCCTCATAACAGGAGTCGGGTGGGAAGGTGTATCCCAGAATCGGATGTTGCAGCCGTTCCGCCAAGGCGTCCATAATAAAGGACGGACAGGCAAAATCCATGTCCGCTATCCACAGGGGCAGAAGGTCGTCCCGACCGTATATCGCCTGCATCCCGTCCCATTTGTCACAATTCGTCCCTTTGCGATTGATTATTTGGTCAAAGTTATAATTCATGTCCCTCACCAACCATTCCGTCGTACCGTTGCCCTTCCATGTAAGCGCGTTCCCCTTGGTGGGCCGTTACAACCGCCCGTTCCAAGTCAACGCCATAATGGGCGGACAGTAAAAAAACGCTGTGTAAAATGTCGGCCAACTCATTCCCGATGTTCTCCACGTCGGTTTGATAGGCGGGATGTTGTGAACGGTCCGCCAGATAATATCCCTCGTAGGTTAAGAATCGCCGGGACAGGTCGCCTACTTGCTTCATCAACTCGATTACCGTCGTTTCGACCGTCCATGTTCGGTTCTCGATTCGCTGAAACTCGCCGTGGACTTGTTCGGAAATGCGCACCAGTTCCGCCAAAGTGAGTCCGTACGGACCGTTTGCTGAGCGGATGGTCGGTAAATGTGCCGTCAATGGTGGGGGGGCGACTTCGTTATCTTCCGATGGCAAGGATTCGGAGAGGGTAAGGAAGTAATTGGTCAAGAACTTCCGAACTCGACGGCAGGAGTCACGATCGACCGACATGACCGTGCCGTGTTGACGGGCGGCTCGAACGAGGCAGCTCCCGGCGCAGTTGGTGCGGAAGGTACAGGTTCGGCAGCCGTCCAGGTTGCGCCAACTCCTCTCACGAAGTCGAAAAACCTTCTCCCAGTCGATGAGGATGGTCGCCGTCGACGAATCGTATCGGCCAATAAACAATTCCCGTAGGCCGTCGTCCTCAACATGGGTGGCTTCAATGCAGGTGCTTATGTTGCCTTCGGGCGTCACGCACATGGCAAAACCACAGGCACCACAGTAGTGGTCGGTGTAATAGTCGGCTTGCTCCATAACCGTCAGCACCTCAAAACCCAATTCCTTGGCGGTCGGCAAAAGCTCGTCCATGGCTTGTTCAAAACGCTCCATATCGAGGGCGGCCACCGACGTATGTAAGCATCTTCCGCAATACTCCATGGGTAGGATGCGTAGCTGCCTTACCGGACTAATCGAGCGGATGTGTCGCAGGGATTCGTCCATTCGCTCCAACCCGGCGGCGGTGACGACCATGTTGATCCGTTTTACGGCGTTGTTGCGGGACAACGACTGTAGATTTTGCATGACCTGCCCATAACTGCCCCCGCCACTCCGCAAGGGTCTCTGGAGGTCGTGTAAATCGGCGCAACCGTCCCAGGATAAACTGACGTGGTCAAAATGATTCGCCATCCATTTGGCCCATTCGGAAGGAAAGACGCCATTGGTCGTGATGCGGGTGAATAATGGTCTGTTCTGTCGCCTCGCCTTGGCTTTGGCATACTCCACCGCTTCCTTCACCAACTCCGGATTCATCATTGGCTCACCGGCCCCGTGGAATTGAAGGGTGAGCGGTCCATCCGCCATATGGGCCAAGAAATAGTCAATGGCGGCCCGCGCCACTTCCTGCGTCATCTGCGTATTCGCCCCTTCTCCCGCATCCCCCGAACAATAGATGCAATTCAGGTTGCAACGCGAGGAGGGGCAAAGGGCTAAGGTTCGGTGGAATAATCGGGATTGGACGTCGTACGGTGCAGGGCTCGCCATATGCTCCGCCCGCCCGCTAACGTAGTTGATTAGCTGAATGACGTGGTCGGACAGTCCTGGTTCAACCTTCTCCGCCTGTATCGCTTGTGAAAGCCCCTCGCCCTTCAATATGCGATCCGCTATCCGGCCAACTATGCCGGGAGACTTCTTGGATACCCGTTTGTTCCATGAGTTGAATAAAATGCATTCCCCGTTTTCCAACCAAATGACTCGCATTTGTTCCATAAACGTACCTCGATTTTATGTTCTCTATAGAATATCGTTGGGCGTTATAAACTCTTTGACGTCCATCTCGTTGGGGTGCAATTGCCCATCGGAGTGCAGTTACCCATCGGGGAGCAGTTACCCGTCGGGGCGCAGTTACTCGTCGGGGAGCAGTTGCTCATTGGAGTACAGTTACCCATCGGGGAGCAATTGCTTGCTGGCATGCAGTTACCTATTGGGACGCAGTTACCCATGGGGGAGCAATTGCTTGCTGGCATGCAGTTACCTATTGGAACGCAGTTACCCATGGGGGCGCAATTGCTTGCTGGCATGCAGTTACCTATTGGGGCGCAGTTACCAATTGGAGTACAGTTGCCCATCGGAGCGCAGTTGCTTACCGGCATACAGTTACCCATGGGGGAGCAATTGCCCACTGGTGTGCAGTTACCATTGTAATTAAACATTTCTCCATCCTCCTTATTTATTTTTGTATCGAATTTTTGTAGTGCGTTCGATACAAAGGAAGCCCATTTCCCTTCCCATTCTTTGATTTTTGATTCCTTTTCTTCTTGACTCATTCCGCTGTACAGATAGGAGTTGCGAATCAAACGTTTCACGGATTTCAAATCGATGCAAAGGGAATGGTAGACGACCCAAAAATCATAGGACAATCCCGTATAGTTGAAAAGTTGCGGATCATCCGACGCAATCACGCACGGAAGCCCCCTCCGCAGATACTCTCCCAATGGATGGGTTCGCAAATCGGGCACGTAACGGAGTATTTGATTGCTGATCGGGCACGCTTCCAGAACAATTGGCTTGTCCATGAACTTCTCCAGCAGGCTCGGGAAATTGTAAAGGTTGACGCCATGGCCGACCCGCCGACTGTCAAGCAGATAAGCCGCGTACAAATTGTCGTTGTCCGGCCAATCCGTTTCGCCGTCATGAAAGTAAAATGGGACAGTGGCGTCGGCTTCAAAAATGGCTTCCGCATAAAACGCCGTTTTATTACCATGGTCTTCCTCGCTTACCAAGTCAAATCCGATGACGAAGCCATTTTCCCCGGCATACAGATTCTCCTTCATCCAAGCGTCGGTAAGAAGAAGGAGGCTCTTGACGTCTTCCGGCGATTGGGTACGGGAACCGGATATGATGACTTTAAGCTTAAATTCGGGGAACTCTTGGTGAATGGTCTGGTAAGCCTGGTATATTCCGTCCAATAATTCGCGTTTGACGTCCGCATCGTTTCTGGGGTCCCTCTGGTACTCCAGCCCATTGAGCTTTTTCAATTCCTCGTTGTTGTCGTCGCTCAAAACCTGTCGGATCAGCAGTCGCAATTCTACATAGTCAACATGGTCTGCAAGCAGGAAGCGAAAGGAGTCTTCATAGTATCCTTGAAAAATTCGGCGGACGTTTAATATCGTGGAAATGCGGTAGAGTACGTTGTGGAATTCCTCCCAAACGTCGTCACACTCCTCCGTCCGGCAGCTGCTGAATGTAAAAAGATCAACTAAATCGTCTTTGGTCAATTGACGACGGTGAACGGCGTCCGATAATTTTACGTAATATCCGGCGGTTGGACTTCTCAGCAACGACGTGGGCGTTTCAGTCAAATAGAACAACGTCCCATAGGGTTGGTTTTTCTGTGGGGGTCCCAGATAGATGTAGACGTTCCGCATATACTCGCCATCCGTCAATAATGCGTCAAAAAAACTGCCAATATCGCCACACGCACCCGTATGAATATGTAGGTTGCCACCTTTGGGCATGTCTTTGAAGACGCCAAGCAACGGGTCCCCCTCAATGATTGGCCGAACTTGATAAAAAGGCAAAGACAGGGGATAACGTTTTTTGTCATGCCGTTGCCGAAACTCCGTGCGTCGTGCATGCATCCACGCATCCAATTGTTGCTCTTCCTCGGTCAGCGCCGCCTCGTCTCGATCAAACCAACGACTTCGCTCTTCCTGTTCAAGCTTGTCCAGGTTTTCCTGGAATTCCTTTAATCTTTTGTCCTTTGTTTCGTCTGTTCCCACATTCTTCTCGTTCTTTTCATTCACTTTTTATTCGCCCCCTTTCCTAATATATTTCCATAATAGCATGTCTATAGATAAATTTCAAGTTAATTCCATGCAAATGTACATTTCCATGGAAATTGCACATTTTAAACGAAGCAATACGCAAATAAAAATAGTTACGTACCCCGCATGTTTGTGAAGCAACTCACAAACATGCTTGCGGGAGGTATCGACTGAACAGTAACAAATAGTTACATATAGTTGCAGAAAGGGCAATCCGAATGATTGACAAGCGAGAAGTGTGTACTGTACAATAGGCAAATAGGTAGAACATAGTAAAATCCGCAAAACGGTTCAAGACAGGAAACAGTTTATGGAGGCGAATTATGAATGAGAGAAAAAAATTCACAGTGACGCTTATTCCTGCAAATTTTTGGATGCTGATAATGATACTTGGTCTTTTCGTAATGATTGTGTTGGCGTATACGATATTTTCCCCTCCACCGCATACGGCAATGTACGTCAGTGTGACGATATTTGTTTTTATCCCCATATCAATTGTTGCCGTGTGGGTTAAGACGTTACGAATAAGGGTGAATGGGACGCGGATTTCTGTGCGGAAGAAATTCGGTTTGACCAACTTTGATTTAGACGTGTCTGACATTGTCAAGGTCGAATGGAAGATTGTGGATACTAAATTTGGCCAGAACGAAATGGTTAAGGTCTTTGCATTAAAGGGCAAGAAATTTACAATAGAAAGCCTCATGGTCAATTCGGATAAAATGATAAAATATATGGAAGAGAATATTGATGAGGAAAAAATAAACAGGGTACATAAGTCATTCAAGTGACAAAAAATAAAATCCCCTTACGTCACCCCTTGCTCGTTACGTTGCGTAATGGGGTAGGGTGGGGTCAAGGAGGTGAAAGCTATGTCAACGTACACGACCGGTGAACTGGCCAAATTGTGCGGGGTATCCGTTCGGACGGTGCAATTCTACGATACGAAGGGCCTGTTGAAGCCGACGAAGTTGACGGAGGGCGGCAGGCGGTCATATTCGGACGAGGACTTGAAGCAGCTTCGGTTTATCTGCGTCCTCAAATCCTTGGGCTTCTCCCTTGACAAGATAAGGGGCGTGCGGGAGGGCGACGCGTCCGGCAAGATGATGGTACTCCTCTTGGAGGAGCAGGAGGAGTGGTTGGAGGCTGAGATTAAGGAGAAGCAGAAGCAGGTGAAGGCCATCGGCACCATTCGAGATAACGTCCGCCATATGGACGAGGTTCCGGTCAATTCCATTCTTGACATAGCGGAGATGATGAAAAGTAAAGGCGAGTTAGGAAAAACGTACACGATTATGGCCATTTGTGGAGTCGCCATGGTGGTCGTCCAAACCATGGCCGCGGTCGCCGGCATGGTGAAGGGGGTGTGGTGGCCCTACGTGGTGGGGTTCCCCGTGATCATCCTGTTGGAGTTGGCGTTGATGGGGATGTACCACGGCCATGCCGCCTATGTTTGCCCGGAATGCGGGGAGATGTTTCGAACGGGATTTTGGCGGTTCTTAACTTCTCGTTATGTGTCTGGGACGAGAAGCAGGTCCAAGGTGAGGAAATTGCAATGCCCTCAATGCGGCCATCGGGGTTATTGTGTCGAGGTGGCGAAGAAGGATTGATGGGAGGGCGGGGATTATGGTGGCAGCCCTTGGCTGTGGAAGGGAGGTAAGGATGGGTAAGGCGTTGTTGGTAGTGGATATGCAGAACATTTGTGTTGGCGAGGAGCACGCCAAGGCGTTTACTTATGATAATGAGGCGCTGATTCGTAAGGTAAACGAAATCATTTCAACGTATCGGCCAGACGAGGTATACTACGTTTTAAATGTGATGAAGGATAATTGGATTAGCAAGCTGGCACCGTTTCAGGCGTACGAAGGGAGCCGCGAGACGAAGTTGGTCGACGGCTTGAACGTGGTGAGCCAGAATCATTTTGTGAAATACAAGGGTGACGCCTTTAGTAATCCAGCGCTTGGTAGGGCGCTACGGGCCGCCAATGTGACGGAAGTGGCGGTCGTCGGCGTGGACGGCGGCGGATGCGTCGCCCGCACCGCGTTGGGCGCGCGCAAGGAAGGGTACCGGGTGACGATGTATGCCAACGCCGTTGGAACGGTGCTGGTAAAAAGGGCGAATAGGCTGAATAAAAAGTTGCGGGCCAACCAAGTGGCGTTCCGGAACGCTTGACAAAATACATGCACCAAGATATCCTATTAGAAAAATGATATGGCAAGCGTTGGTGGTGGGCCATCGGCGCAAAAAACTATGGGAGGTGCCAAGCGATGCCGGAGTTGCCGGATTTGGTGGTGTTTGCGAAGAATTTGAAGAAGAAGGTCGTTGCCCAACCGATTGTGTCCGTGGAGGTGTTCAACGGAATGAGGATGAATGCGGACAAGGAGAAGGTGAAATGGGCACTGGTGGGAACCACGATTGTCGACGTCGTTCGCGACGGCAAGGAATTGTTCTTTACGATGGGGAACGGCAACGCGTTCAGCGTCCATTTGATGCTAAACGGCAGGTTCAAGATATGCGATACGAAAGACATACACAAAATAAACTCGAAGATTCTCTCGCTGCAATTTGAAGAGGGGAGTTCTTTGGTAATCTCAGACTTCCAAGGCATGTGCAAGGTGTCGTTGAATCCGGTGGCAAACAATGTGCCCGACGCCTTGTCCGACGCCTTTACTTATGAGTATTTTCAAAACGTGGTGAAGAAGAACGGAAGGAAGAACATCAAGGCGCTCCTTATTACGCAAAGCGTCGTCAAGGGCATTGGAAACGCGTACGTGGATGAAATACTGTGGAAGGCCGATGTTTCTCCGGAATCTATTGCGGGCAAGATTCCAGAGGCGCAGTTGAAGGAGTTGTACGAATCCGTCGCCGTCGTCTTGGAGGACGCCATAGCCCAGATCGAGCGCATAGCGCCGGACATCATGAGCGGCGAGGAGAGGAGCTTCCTACGCGTGCATAATTCAAAGAAGGACTTTACCGACGAGGGTGACCGCATATACATGAAGAAGGTTGCCTCGAAAATAACGTACTATACGGAGAAGCAACAAGTGTATAAGTAAGGGGGCGGGGAAGGGGTCAACTCCCCGTGCTTTGGTAACGACGCACGCCAAATTGCCAGACGAACAGGGAGAAGGCTAGGAAGGCCGTCCCGGCGGGAAGGGCGAGCAGAGCCTTGTAGAGGGGTTCCCCCCATCCGCAAACGTAGGAGGCGGGATAGTAGCTGACCACCAACATGGGCATGAAAAAGGTGAACAGTTGGCGGAGTACCCTGGGCATGTAGTCCATCGGGCATTGTGTGACTTGGTAGCTGGCGTTGGTGAAGATGAATATCCAATCCAACCCCTTGATGGTGAAGAAGGCCAAGCCCGACGTGAGTATGAACACCCCGCAATAGGTGAGGAGTCCGCCCGCCAAGGCTAGGAATAGGATGGATAGGGTTTGGCCGTTGAAGGGTACCCCTTGTACGGACAAGGACCAAGCAACGCCAAAAAGACCGCCAAACACCCGGGACAAGCGGTGGAGGTGGAAATAGGAACCCGCAATCTGGATGGCTAGGCGGCGGGGACGCAACAACACCCGATCAAAGTCCCCGCTCACAATCATTCGGGTGGGGAAATAATCGAACCCTCGACAGAAGAATTCGGCAAGTCCGAAACTGGTTACCGCTATCGCATAGATGAGCAATATGCGCTCCATAGACCAAGAACCAACGCTTCCAAAGCGCGTGAACATGATTATGATGTCGATGGGGTCGGTGATGACGACGATAAACGTTTGCAGCACCATGATGGGCCACCCCTTGTATTCCAATCCGGCAAGGAAGTTCATACGGATGTATCTGGCGTACAATCGAATTCCACTCATTTGGTCAACCTCCCTGTATGATGATGCGGCTCGTCTGCCAATCCATGATTTTTCTCCCCAGAAGGATGAAGACCAGTATCCAAATCCATTGGACGCCCAAGGCAAACACGGCGTTGGTTGGGCTTAGCGCGCCAATGTAGAGTCGCAGGGGAATGTCCAGGTAGCCGGCGAATGGTTGCAGTAGAAGAAATGGTTGCAGGGCGTCCGGCCACATTTGCAGGGGGAAGTAGGACCCCGACAACACGCCCCCCACCAACAACAGGATGTAGGTGGGACCCTCGCCCCAAGTGACGCCCACTCGGATGGCGGTAACCAACATCTCGTAGGCGGTGCAGAGGAGGAAGGCGTTGCCGAAGGCGAGGACGCCACACAGCAAGCCGACCGGGGAGGAGGGGGGCGACGGGCGGTAGCCCGTAGGCATGAGCAGGGAGACGCCCAATATGGCGAAGCTCCGAGACAGCAGGGGGGTGATTCGGCATGCCGACGTCTTGGCAAACCAATGTCGGTATATGTCTAGGGGACGGCACATCTCGATGCCGAGGTTGCCGTTCACTATCTTGTCCAGTATTTCACCGTTGACGCTCATTGCCTGCATCGACCAGAAGGTTTGGGCGAGCCATTCATAGGTTACCAGTTGCTGGAGGCTCATTCCTGCTTGGGAGTCGTCGGCGTATGTATAGAAAATTCGAAAGATGACGATGCGCAGGATGGCCCAAAATATGCCGACTGTTGCGCCGGACAGATGGGCTAGACGGTATTGGAGTCCGTCCATCAATTGGATGCGGAAAATGGATAGGTACGCCCGCCACTGTTTCATGATGATTCACCTCCGGAAGATAAGGATAGCATGAATGGGCGGGAAAGGGAAATGGGCGAGGCGGCTCTCTATGCGGTTGCCGTGCAGGGGAAGGGGCAGCCTCGTTTTTTCTGGCTTTTTGAATTTTATCTTGACAGGATAGTGTTTGACTGCCATGATATCTATACAATGTATCGGTTGCGAAACCGTCGCGTATTTAATAATGCCAAAATGGTGAATGGTGAATGTGTGTTCGGGACGAAGGAGACTTCGTCTTTTTTTTGTGTGAACCTGAGCAGGCATATGTTAAAGGGTATAAACGCAGTCCCACACCCTAAAATACTTACATCACAAACCAATAATGTGTTCATACATCTTATTTGTAACTT
>QMCE01001870.1_pt1 | contig 11643 bp, 6 predicted proteins | sample 1821851 | NCBI WGS metagenome assembly QMCE01 (sample SAMN09453174, study PRJNA476694) | Termite gut metagenome, whole genome shotgun sequencing project. | isolation source: worker | host: Odontotermes sp. | place: South Africa:Pretoria | collected 2016-01-28
GAGCGCGAACGCGCCATTCAAAAACAACAGGAAGCACAGGCGGCTGCCGCCGCGGCTACGGCAGGAGCGGCCGCGGCACAAGTGAACCAGGCCGCCCAAGTCATGGTGCCCGCGAATTATTCTACGGCCGTATTTTCTTCCATGGCGGCCCTCTCCATCGACCAGTTGCTTTCCCTCGGGCTGGATTCCAAGTCTCTCGAACTCCTTCAAAATCACCGCATTGATCCGGAATCGCTTTCCATTCCGTGGCCGACTCAGGACTGGCGCAAAGACTTATCGAAACTTATCGAAGCGCTTTTTCTCCCCGACGAATACATCGATTTCAAGGCATCCAACACTTCCGAAACTTCTACTGAAAAAGTTTCCGTGATTACCGCTCAGTCCGATGCCATCCGGAAAGTCATGAAAAGTCTGGACGGCGCCGAAGGCGCGCTCATTTCCGTAAACGCGAGCCGCGGCAGCGAAGAAGATGAAGACAACGAACGCTGGCATTTCCGTTATGCGGTGGTGGAAAGTCCGAAAATGACTCTCACCAAGCAACTCGCTTATTACAAGGCGTTGAACCTCCCGTGCGCCGCTCTCGTGAATACCGGAGCGAATTCCGTGCAAGCCTGGATCATCATTGATGCCGGCGACCGCGAACAGTACGATGATCGCGTGGACTTTTTGTTTTCCACTCTGGAAAGTCAGGGGTTCCATGTGGATCTCGCGAACCGTTCCCCAAATTACATGGCGCGCATGCCGGGCGTACTCCGCAACGGAAAACAGCAATACCTGATTTCTCTGAAACAGGGCGCGAAAAGTTTTGTGGAATGGCAGGACTGGGTGGAATACAGTCTCGACGGCAAACCGCTGATCGAACTTGCAAGCGACAGCGAGCACCCGCCTAAAAAAGAACCGGCGATTATCGAAAACGTGTTGAACGCCGGCGAATTTCTTCTGCTGTCGGCACCGCGGAAATCGGGAAAATCATACGCGCTCATCGATCTTGCACTTTCGGTTTGTTACGAAGAACACTGGCTCGGCATGGATACGGTCGCACATGATGTTCTGTATATTAATTTCGACAGCACCAAATCCGCGTTCCTCAACCGCCTGCATCTCATTGCCGGAAAGCGGGGGCTGAAGGCAAGTACGCCGCGCCTTGGGTTCTTAAATCTTCACACCGCCACGCTGACACCGCTCGAAATTGCACAGCTTGCGGCCAAACGCATTCAAGGGGCGCGGAAACTCGAAGGGCACGCCTACCGCTTAATTATTATCGACCCGCTGACCTCGGTGCTTTATCACCCGAAAATCACGCGCTCCGCCGGAGAACCGCATCAACTGATGATGCAAATGATCGATTCGATCATCGGACTCACCGGATGCGCGGTCGTTGCCGCTTTGAATTCCGATGAATACCCTTTGATCGCCGCCCGCGCCGACAGTTTAATTTCCCTCACACCTATGGAAGGGCGGCCGCATATTTTCCAGATTCGCGGAGAATTCAGGGAAAACCAACCGCTCCCGATTCACGAATGTACCTGGCGTTTCCCCCGTTTCCTGGCTTAAGTCATGCAAAAAAGAAAATCAAAGCCTTTACCGGCGCCCAAAAAAGAAGTTTCCAAAATCCTTGAACTCCCGAGTGAACATCAGGAGAAAAAAGAATATCTCGCCCGGTGGGCGAAAGAAGAACACATTCCGGGGAAAGCGCTCTCCTGGTTCTCCGTTGCTTCCGCGCCGGAGCAAGCGGATTTCCGCCTGATTTCCGAAACCCGCGGCAAGCACCGGATGCTCATGATCGAACCGCCTTACAAAGGTATGCAGCCGCCTCCGCTCGTGCATGCGATTTACGATCAGCTCCGCAAAGATCATCTTTCCACACTCAAAAAAGCATTGCTTCAAATGTGGATCCGTTCCACGGGAGACGGTCGTTTCGGAATCGTAATGCAACTCGTGCTGCGAAGTTCGGACAGCGCGCGCGCGTTTAAAACGTTCCTTTCCTATTTGGAACGCAATCATCCGGAAGTGCTTTGCTGCCACCTGGTGCAGTGCCGCCCGTTTCTCCCGTTCGACCCCTCGAATCCGCCGGCGGCCATGCGCATGGATTTACGCACCGGATTCGGAAGCGAATTTCTGCCGATCGCAGACACCGGATTCGCTTACCACATTTTGGATTGGACTCCCCGCTGTAAAGCGGCCTGGATCGAATTTCCTCAAAAATTAAAATCAGTCATTCACCCGGCAGGGGACGATCGCCTGCTCGAAATCCATTCGGGTTCTTCTTATTGGGGCGCGCGCCTTTCCGAATCGTTTGCGAGCGTGGACACACTCGATTACCGCATTCCGGCCAAACTTTCCGCAAAGCATAACGCATCGAATGCTTCGGGTTTTCACTTTCACTCCGGAAAACTTTCCCCCGAATGGATCACCGGGTTTTTCTCAAAGAAAGAAAGCGACGGCAAGTGGACGATTCTTTTAAACCCGCCCGCTGGCGAAGCCCTGCCTCCCGGAGTGATTTCCGCCATCGCAAAATCCTGCCCGGAACGCATTGTATTTATTTCTTCCGACCTGAAAACCGCCGCTCAGGAGATCAAACGGTTCCGCCGGGAAAATTACATGCTTCGCAAATACCTCCCGCTCGACTTTGAGCCCGGAAAACCCGCCTTTGAAGTCGCCTTTATTTTTGTACCCGACCGGGCCGGTATTTTAGGCGGAAAACTCGCGCAAACCTCGAAAACGCCGAAAAAAGTGCCGGGAAACAAAAAATCAAAGGCATCACCGTTCGAGACACCGCATTTTATTCAACAAAAATCCCCCTCACGCTCCCGAAAAGGGTAAATTAAAGGTAGATTTAACATAACTCGTTACATAACATAGTGTTAGGAAGATAAAAGCCTATGAATCCTGTGAAGCTCCTTACGTTTTTTCTGGCCGTCATCGCCTTGTCGGCCGGCGCTTATTTCGTAAAAAAGGGTGATACTCTTTGGGACTTGAGCGCAGAATTCCTAAATGACCCTTTTGCCTGGCCCGATCTCTGGGAAAACAACCGCCACATTCAGGATCCTCACTGGATTTACCCCGGTGATTCCATTTATCTGGGCGAAGGATTGGCCGCCGATACCGTACGGAAAACCCCTTCTTCAAAACCATGCGTTACGACAGCCGATACCAACCTCCCGAAAGGCGTGAGCGGTACCGTAAACTGTGACGGCGATCGCGGTTCCGATTTTGAAAAAATGCTCGGGAATCTCCGCGAAAAAGACAAAAACAAGAAAGACACCGCTTCAAAGAAAGACTCTTATTTTTATCAGCAACGTCCGGCTCCGAAAATTTTTAACGCCTACTATCAATCCCATTCTCCCGTGGTTAAATCAATCCGGGAACTGAAAGAGGCCGACAACTGGCTTTCCGTTTCTTCCGGAGAACCGACCAAACCTCTGCTTTACATTCCCGAAAGCGAAGTGGTGATCGGGATCGGTAAACAAACGGACAAGAGTTTGAAAAAAGGCGACCTGATTGAACTCTGGGATGCCAAAGCGATCGAAGTAAGCCATTTGAAAGATTACGGTTTTGAAAAATACGCTTTGCTTGTTCCTTCGGGTTATGCCAAAATTACCGCCATCGGCGATACGCTTTCCAGGGCGACCATCGTTCAGGCATTCAAAGATGTTCGCATCCACAGCGCGAAAGCCAGAAAAAAACAGGAAATGAAATACATCAACGTTTCCGGTTATCAAAACGTTAAAGAAACTTCAGTGGATGAAATGGGTTACGTCCGTTATGCAATGGACGCATCGCTCGTGATCGGCACTTACTCTTACATTCTCATTGATAAGGGAACATCGAACCGGTATAACGCCGGCGACGGTGTCGCGATTTGGGAAGAAGACCGCTCCGATGCTTCCATTCCTCCCCGTTTGCTCGGGCGCGGGATCATCACTCACGCAGATTCGGAAACCTCGACCGTGTTGCTTCGCGAACTTTATTTCGCGAGCCGCGGCATTCAGATCGGGCACCGTGTTTCCGTTACACACACGGCAAACCGGGTTCAATGAGGATTTTTTCCCGGCTGGCGTTGCTGAACGCATCGCTTGTTTTCATGATATTCCTTTCGGGAATTTCCCTGGTCTTATTATATTTTCCGGCAACGAGCGATTTTATTTCCGGGTGGATTCCTCCGGAAATGATCGCCAGATTACTGCGCTTTTTTCCCTAAACCGCCATGCGAGAATCCCGAAGTAAATCTCTCCTGATCGCTACTTTCTTCGGGGCGATTATTTTGCCGACCGTGATTCTTTCGGTTCTCAGTTTTCGGAGCATTCAAAACGAACTTTTTCTTGCGGAAAAAAACTTTGAAGAAAATGTGATTTCGTTTCAAAACGAACTGGATGCCGCCATTACCCGCGAACAAAACAAAATTTTGCAGGAAACCAAAGCGGTTTCTCAAACGCTTTACGAACAGCCGCCGGATTTGATCGACAACGAAAACTCAAGCCCCATTAAAAACGTGGACGGTATTCGCGCCATTTTTCTATTTAACCAGGGGAACCGGATTTACCCGAATCTCCCGCTCCGCACGGTTCATCCGGAAAACCACTTTTCCACGCAGAATGCTTCGCCGGTCGAAAGTAAAATTTTTCAGGAAGAACAAAATAATCCTCATTCCCCGGAAGCAAAAACAGTCCGGAATATCCGCCGCGGGCCCATACCGGCCATGACGGAAGAAGAGCAGATTCAGAATCTTCTCGGACTGATCCGCACCAATCTTCATGAAGAAAATTACGATGAAATTTTTCATCTCCTGGATCACCTCGAATCATTTTCCGGTGCGAAAAGTTATTTGCTTTCGGATTTGTCGCCGGCACTCAAACTCATGCGGTTTGAAGTGCTGGTAAAACAAAAGAAACTGAAAGAAGCGGAACGTTACACGCTTTCCGTTCTCCGGGCTTTTTTAACATCTCAGGAATTTGAAACCATCGAATCGGCCCGGTTCTTCTTTGAAAAAACGTTTAACACGATTCTTTCTTTTGAAGACTTGCCCGCCGATTCCAGAGAACTGTTTTGGAACCTTCGCGAAAATCTGAATCGCCAGCTTTTCCACACCGGCGTTTTAATTCGCCACGAGGCGTTTTTTTCACACCTCGTTCACGACAACACTTCTCCCAAAGACGGTATTTTTTACCAGCAGGACGGCCCCTATTATTTTTTCAGAATGTCTTACCCTTGGCTTTCCGGAGATCAGGTCGTTATCGGAATGATCGAACCGGAAGAATGTAAAAACCGGCTTTTAAAGCAGGTGCATGCGGTGGTGAGAGGATGGAAAAACATTCCCTACGCCATTACCGATATTTCCGATTCTCTCATCTCCGGAAAATATCCCGAGGAAATTTCGTCCGATGTGGCAATTCAAAAAATACTCGGGAAGGATCTGAACTGGACGCTCACACTTTACAAGCGAAATTCATCGGAGATGCTTCGCGCCACGCGTTACAAAATGTTCCTCCTTTACAGTTTATCCGCGCTTTCCCTGGTGACGGTTTTACTCGGGAGTTTCTTTGCGTTCCGGGCGCTCACGCAGGAACAGAAATTACTTTCCATGAAAGCTAATTTCCTTTCGAGCGTTTCTCACGAACTGAAAACGCCGCTCACCTCGATCAAAATGTTTGCCGAAATGATGGCTCGCGGGCGCGTGCAGAAAACGGAAAAAATTCAGGAATATTCCGAACTCATCGGAAAAGAATCCACGCGCCTTGAAAATTTGATTGCCGCCATTCTGAATTATACTCGCATGGAACATGGAAAGGCCGCATTCCAGTGGGAACGTTTCGACCTCGCGATTTGCGTGGAGAAATTTTTGGAATCCACGCGAGAGCTGATGAAAAGCAAAGATCTGACCTTCGATATTCGAATCCAGCCGCGCTGTTTTATTATCGGCGATTATACGGCCATTTACAGCCTCGTGCAAAATCTGGTGGAAAATGCGATTAAATACACGAATCCTCCCGGAAAAATTGATATTATCCTCGAAGAAGACGAGCATAAAATTATTTTTTCCGTCATCGACACGGGGATCGGTATTCCGGTGTCGGAACAAAAAAATATATTTAATGATTTCTACCGCGTTGGAGATGAAATGACTCGAAGCACCAAAGGTTCCGGGCTCGGGCTTGCGATTGTGAAACGGGTTGCCGATACTCACCGGGCATCGATTTCTCTCCAAAGCCGACCCGGAAAGGGTTCCAATTTTACTGTTCGATTTAAAAAGGCGGAATAACATGCAAAATAAAATTCTGATTGTCGAAGACGAAGAAATTATCCGTATCGGGTTACAGGATAATTTCGAACTGGAAAACTATATTGTGGAAACCGCCGCCGACGGCGAAGAAGCGATCGCCAAAGCGGATTCGTTCCTGCCGGATCTCGTGATTCTGGATTTGATGATCCCGAAGAAAAGCGGTTTTGAAGTTTGCCGTGTGATCCGGAAAAAACATCCGCAATGCTACATCATTATGCTCACGGCCAAAACCGAAGAAACGAGCAAGGTGGCGGGGCTCGAAATGGGCGCCGACGATTACGTCACCAAACCGTTTTCCATTCTGGAACTCCTGGCGAGAGTCAAAGCCTTTTTAAGACGTTCCGGGCAAAAGACTCCCGAAGAAGATTCGGGAAGCACTCCGGACGAAATTTCGTTTCACGGCATTTCTCTGAATTTCAAAAAGTACGAAGCCACCAAAAACGGCGAGCCGATCGAAATGTCCTCCCGGGAATTTCAGATTTTGAAATACTTTTGGCAGCATCGCGGCGAAGTGGTGCTCCGGGAAGATCTTCTTCAGGATATTTGGGGATACACTCCGGAAAATATGCCTTCCACACGCACGATCGACAATCACATTGTCAATCTGAGAAAAAAAATCGAAGACGATCAAACCAACCCGAAAATCATCCTTTCCATCCGCGGAGCCGGTTATAAATTCGATGCTTAAAGAGAAATTCCTCCTCGGCATTTTTTTACTCGGTTCGGGAATTCATGCCGCGGCGGGTACGGCTTCATTAATTGATGAGGCTCTGTATCTCTTTGAAATGAAAGGCGAATATGCGGAAGCCATTTCGATTCTCGAAAAAGTTTCCGTCGAAGGCAGCGTCAGGGAAAAAGAAACCGCCTTCTTTAATCTCGGAAAAATTTTCGAACTCTCGGGGAATCATTCTTCTGCGCTTTTCTATTATCGGGAAGCATTGATGCTCGCCTCTTCGGACAAAATTGCCTATTACCTCTCCGGGAAAATTGCCGCATTGGATTCCTCCCCGGAGCCTCTCGTTAAAAATTATCAAAAACTGACGTCTCCCATTACCCGCGTTTTTTCGGGAGAATCGCCGGCGATTGCCCTCGAAAACGGGCAACTCCTCCGGTTTCAAAATCAAAAATGGACGACAAGCCCTTCGGCACTGATTCCCGAAAATGCCATCGTTCACGCCGTATCCTCTACCGGAGTCTGGTTCAGCATCCCTGAAAAATTCACCTTGCATTTCCAGCCGCACCAGTCTCAGAAAAAGGGAAATGTTTATTCTTTAAACTCACCCATCACCTCGTTCCTGCTGATTTCTCCGAACCAGGCCGTAGTCAATACCGAACGGCAATTTTTCTTTGCCGGCCCCGAAGGAATGCGTTACTCCGTCAATGCGCGGTACAAAGATTGCCTGATTGCGGGAATTTTCTCCCACACCAATCAGCTCATTTTGAATTGCCCCGACAACGCACTGCACCTCATTCAAGCGGACGACGGTTCGGAAAATGCGGTGATTTCCCAAGTGGATCCCATTCAAAATGTTCTCGTACGGCAGGAAGGCATCATCCTCACCACCGCAAACTCGATTTGGTATTACAAACCCCTGCGGAACTGGGGCGCGATCTGGCGTGTCTCGGGCGGAAACATTGAAGATGTTTCCTTTTTCGGAAAACACCTCGCCGTTCTCGAATCTTCGGGAAACCTGCAATTGCTGGATTTGGAAAACGGAAATACCGTTTCCAGAATTTCTACCGGCGGTGAAGAAATTCACCCTATGCACCAAGGGACCCTCGGCGTGTTTACCCAAGAAGGAACCCTCACGGTTTTCGACACGCTCCTCGCGCCGCTTTGGAAATTCCACTTCGGACAACGGCTTGCGGCCCCTCCGGTTTATACCGCCGAAGAAACATTCTTACCGATTGCCGGTAACACACTTGCCGCCATCAGCCCTTTGCACTACGGGAAAAAACCTCTCGTTTCTCAAGTTCTCGCCGAAGAAGCGATCCGGCTTACACAAAACAACCATTGGGCGCAGGTTGATACTATTTTAGACTCCCTGTTCCGCCTCGAACCCGGCAATGCCACCGCCTGGTTTTTACATGCACTTTCACTGGAACGAAACAAAGCGCCGAAAGAAAAACAACAACTGGCCTGGGCGGAAGTCGCGCGATTTTCCATTGAAGACCCCGAGCACGCCCCGGTGATCCTCAACCACTACAGCCATGTCATCGGCGCGCATTATGTGAAAGAACTTCATACCTCTCCGCGCACTCTCTACCCCTATCTTTTCGGCGATTCTCAAAATCTCTACACTGTCGATGTCGCCACGGAATCCATTCAAAACATCAATCCGGAAAACGGAACCATGCGCTGGGTACGCCCCCTCGGAAAACTCGAAAACAGCCCGGTGATGCTTTACAGCGATCAATCCTTCATTATCGCTTCGGGATTCAAACTCCATTTTTATCATTTCGGGCTCGAAAATTTACCGCCGGAATCACTGGAACTCCCCGGAAAACCTTTTCAAATGCACTCTACCGATGATGCGGTTTACATTTCCACCTGGAACGGATTTCTGATCAAAATTCTGAAACAGAAATTACAATTCGCCTGGTCGCGCAAAATTTTCACCCTCCCGTTTCACTTTACGGTAAACGAAAATACGCTGAGCGTCGCGAGTCTCGACGGTGAGATTTTACAGCTGAACGAAAACTCTGGGCAGATTCTTCGAAAAACAGCCCCGTTACGCGCCTCGGTCTCGGGATTACACCAGGCGGATTCTCTGCTCGTCATTACCTTAAACGACAATCAAATTCACATTCTCACGCCTCAATTTGAAAGACAGGCGGAAATCAACACCAAACAGGGGATCGCCTCACTCCAAACTTTAAACATTGCCGGGAAAAGTTACCTTCTCACAGGGCACTCGGGGCAGCAAATTTCGCTTTATGAAACCGAATCCGGCAATCATCTTTGGAGTTATCAAGGGCAGGGTTCCATCTTTGTCTCTCCGGTGGTTCACGAAAACATGGCCTGGATCGACCAGAAAAATGAAATTATCGGCATTGCTTTACCCGAAGGGACAGTCAAACAACGGTTTAAAACGCCGGGCGGTTCCGGTCCGCCGCTCATTTTAAACCGGATTTTATTCTCCGCATCCCCCAAAAAACTGCTTTACGCCTTCCCGCTTTCGGAAAATCGGTAATAATATTCACCTTTAATTTTTCATTTTGTATTCCAGAATATATTTTTAAAGGGGTTTTTGCTGACGTTGAGCATTGGAGGCTTTATGGACGTTTTCAAGAAAATTATTTTCATCGCCGGTATATCTTTGTTGATGTACGCTTGTGACAAAGAAAAACAGACCGTGTCCGAACAGGATGCCTACCCCCGCGCCCAAACGCTTTACATCGGCGGGTTTGACTGGGCGGCACCTACCACATTTAATCCTTTGGCCGGCGACCCGAATTTCCCGATCGACGGAAATATCCGCGTGATGTACGAATCGCTCGTTTCTTACAACATGTTGAGCGGCGAATCGGAACCGATGCTCGCCACGGGCTATACCCAAACCGATTCTTCGATTTCCGTGATGCTCGACACCCGCGCCCAGTGGAGCGACGGAAAACCCGTCACCGCCGAAGACGTATTCTATTCGTTCTATCTGGATTCCATTTTCCCGACTCCCCGCCACAACGGTTGGGCTTATCTCGAAAAAATCGAAATCGCGAAAGCCGATTCGTTGGTGTTCCACATGCAAAAAGAAAACAGGAACCCGCTTCTCCTTTTGAACCTGCTTTCGGAAACCTCCATTCTTCCCAAACATATTTTTGAACCTCTCGCCCAGGCGGCAAAACAAAACGGCACTTACGACTACGCCAAAATTTTGGAATTCCAAAACAATACCGCTCCGGTGGTTTCCGGCCCCTATAATCTGGAATCGTATTCGGCGGAAAGAATCATTTTAAAACGGCGGGACGATTACTGGGGAAAAATAAAGTATAACGGCCGGCTACCGGCACCGGTTTACATCATTCATTCCCTCTATTCCGGCAACAATCATTTTAACAGCGCCATGACCCGCGGGAATCTGGATGAATCCTCTATTTTCATGCCGCGCATTTGGGAAAAGAAACGGGATAACATCCGCGCCTGGAGCGAAAACGAACCCTATCACCTGCCGGGCTCCATTCCCACCCTCTTTATCGCCACGCAAACCGCTCCGTTCAATAACGTCGCCTTCCGCCGCGCTCTCGCCCATGCGGTAAACTTCGAGAAAATCAAGGAACGCGCCGTTTCCAACTACACACCGGCCATGCAGGCGGGCTTCATTCTTCCTTTCGGGAACGAAAGTGTATTCTTCGATGCCGAAGATGCGGAAAACTACGGCTACCGCTACGACCCCGCCAAAGCGAGGCTCATTTTGCAGGAAGCCGGTTACTCCTGGGATTCCGCCGGAGCGTTGCTCGACCCGGCCGGAGCCAAAGTGCGCGAAATGAAAATCGAATGCCCGCAAGGCTGGACAGACTGGGAAGACGCGATTAAAGTGGTGGTCGGTTCTTTCGCCGAAATCGGAATTCCCGCCAAAGAAAGTTTTGTCGATTACGGCACCTGGGAAAAGAATCTCCGCCTCGGCACCTTCGACTTATCCATGAAAACGCAAACCGCCGACCTTTCTGCCGCGACTCCCTGGATCCGGTTTGACCAGGTGATGAACAGCATCGGAAACCCTCCGTTGAACCAGGACGCCTTCTCAAACCAGGGGCGTTACCGGAATGAAAACGCCGATTTGCTTCTCACAAGCATTCCGTCCATGACGGATTCCGTCGCGCTCAAAGCCGCATACCGCGAACTGAACCGGATTTTTATGGAAGAAATTCCGGTGCTCCCGCTTATGTATCGCCCCACTCAGTATTATCAATTCTCGGAAAAACACTGGACCAACTTCCCCACCGAAGAAAACCCATACGCACCGCCGCAGAACCTGATTATCGCCGCGAGCGTAAAAGCCCTTTGGGAAATTAAGCCGGTATCCGCTCCTTAAGATAAGGTGAGGGGGAACATCCCCCTCGCTTCAACCGGCGAATATCGCAGAACCTTTACCGGCTTCCATTGGTCGCCGGGTTCTGCGCGCCGTTTTCCACTCCCCCCTAAAACCGGTCTTGGGGCCCGCAAAGGCGCTATGCCCTATGTCGGTAACGCCGACGGGGAGGCTTACCGAGCTTAGGTTTTCGCAGTGGCGAAAGGCGCGGCTGCCAATGGCGGTAACGCCGGCGGTTACCACCACCGTGTGGATGGCGGTGCGGTAGGATGCCCAGGGCTGGGCGCCGGTATCGGCGTAGTTGGGCATGGCGCCCTCGCCGCTAATGGTGAG
>QMCE01003055.1_pt1 | contig 11643 bp, 7 predicted proteins | sample 1821851 | NCBI WGS metagenome assembly QMCE01 (sample SAMN09453174, study PRJNA476694) | Termite gut metagenome, whole genome shotgun sequencing project. | isolation source: worker | host: Odontotermes sp. | place: South Africa:Pretoria | collected 2016-01-28
TCGAAGCGCACGAAACATCGTACTTTGCCGATTCAGCCAATACTTTCAGTTTATTTAACACCGTTTCGTTCATAGCATGACAAATATAGCGAAAGTAATGTGCAATACAAAATGAAAATTTATTTTTATTTTGCCGGATTTTCTATTGGGTATCCCATCATTTGTAAGCGGTGTGTTTAAAAAATGCAATGTATAACAGGAAAAACAGGCAAATGAGTAGTACGGATATGCCGGAGGTCTGGCCGTAATTATCGGAGATAACGCCCATAAGCGGAGGGAATAAGGCGCCGCCGGATACTCCCATAATCATCAGGGCGGATACTTCGTTTGTTTGCTCTTTTTTATGGTTCAGGGCGAAAGAGAAGAGGATGGAAAACACGTTGGCGCACATCAGTCCGGTAACGGTAATCAGGGCATAGATCAACCAGGTGTTTTCAACCCGGAGCAGTACGGCGAAAGCAACTGTTGCAATGATGATGGTGTACCGGAAAAAATGTGATACGGAATAGCGCGTAAGCAGGATGGCTCCGATAAATGAACCGAGAGTCCGGGCTGCAAAATACAGGCTTGTGCCTAATCCGGCTTTTTCGATCGCCATACTGTTTTTTTCCATTAGCAATTTGGGTATGGACGTATTCAGCCCGACATCAATCCCAACAATGCATAATATACCGAAAAACAACAGTAAAATGTATTTGTCTTTGAGAAGGCGGATTGTTGAACTAAAGGTTGTGTTTATTTCAGCCTGTTTTTCCTTGTTTCCGACGGTCAACAGTAGCCACGCGGCAGCCAACAGCGATGTCAGTGCGTAAACGGGAAATATCCATTTCCAGTGGCCCAGGAACGATGCGGCGGTTCCGGCAATGAGGGGCCCTGAAAAAGAAGATATGGCTTTAATGAATTGCCCGAGAGTAAGGATACCGGCTCTTTTTTCCGGGTTGACAACGTAAGCAACCATTGGGTTCAGGGAGACTTGCAGTATCGTATTCCCGATGCCTAACAAAGCGAATGAAAACAATATTGAGGTGAAATTGTAAACAAAAAACGGTATCAGCATAGCTACGGATGTTATGACCAATGATAAGACCACCGTATTGCGCCGTCCGGTTTTTCCCATGAAAATCCCGGATGGAATGGAGAAAACGGCGAACCAAAGGAATACCATCATCGGTAGCAGGTTGGCCAATGTATCCGACAGGGCAAAATCCGCTTTTACATAATTGGTTGCTATGCCTACTACGTCTGCAAATCCCATTACGAAGAAGCCGAACAGGATCGGGAGCATTATTTTTTTATTTTTGCCTGAATGCGAATGTTGTTTCATAAAGGTTCCGGGTTTGTGTTTTTAATCGGTATCTGCCATTTGATTACTCATTTCTATTTCCAGTTTTCCGCCGGATACGACCGATTGAAAAGGTATGCGCGTATCATTCCATCTGTTTCCGTTCAGGCGATATTGTTTTGCATAGGGGTTTTCGTTGCTGCTGCCAGGCGCTTCGATAACAAATGTTTCTCCCGGATAATAGTCGTTGTTCAGGCGGATGGTCACTTTTTCAAAAAGCGGGCTTCCCAAAGCAAAAGACGGGTTGATGTCGCATAATCCTTTTACATCGAACAGGCCGATGGACGAAATCACATACCAGGCGCCTAATTGTCCCTGATCTTCGTCCTGTCCGTAGCCATAGCCGTGAATACCGTCCGTTCCGTAAAACTCGTTCAGGATGGCGCGTACCCATTTTTGTGTAAGCCGGGGGCGTCCGGCTTCGTTAAACAGCCAGGAAATATGGAGGCAAGGTTGGTTGCCGTGGTTATACAAAGTCCTCAGGCCGGAAAAGGCGTCAATTTCGGTTCCTCCGCTGAATATTTTAGCTTGTGAGACGATAAAGATACTGTCCAAACGCTGTGTGAATTCATCGGCGCCCATTTTTGCGATGAGCGATCGGGCATCGTGCGGCACGTAGAATGTATATTGATAGGCATTTCCCTCCTGGAATCCCCGCCATGCCTGCATCGGGTCGAAACGGTCGATAAACGTACCGTTCTGCATTTTCGGTTGTATCAGGTTCAGCTCGTCATTGTAAATCCGTTCCCATCCTTTGGATAAGTGCGTCAGGGTGTTGTAATCGTCTTCCTGTCCCAATGCTTTGGCCATTTGGGCGACGGCGTATGCGCCGAACGAATACTCAAGTGTATGCGATGCGGAGAACATCCAGGTTTCGCCGGGCCTGTCTCCATCATCCTGATGTGGTACGTATCCATACTTTACAAATTGGTCGGTGTCGGTTTTTCCGGCGCCCATCGGACGGTTTTCTCCGTCCAGTTCGTTTTTCCGTGCGGCGGCATACGCTGTTTCGACATCGAAGTCGCGTATACCGCATTGGTATGCGGCCGCTATCACATTCCCCAATTGGTTGGTGCCGACTCCCGATACATAACGGCTACAGGCAACACCATCGGCAAGCCAACCGGCATCTTTGTATATCTGCAGGTGCGTACTGATAAGATCGGATAGGTATTCGGGATAGGCCAACGCCCAAAGTTGTACCAGGTCCCACTGTCCGCCCCAGAGGGCGTCTGTATTGTAAAAATGAAATGCCGGTTTGCCGTTTTTCATGGGTATTTGTCCGACTGTTCCGTCATTACGCGGATATCCGCGGCCGAGGACGGCATGGTATAGCCCGGTATAAAATTTAACTTTATCTTCTTTGACAGGCGTTTCCACACGGATGCGTCCTAAATAGGCCTCCCAGGTGTCGCGGGATGCTTCGCGGGCTTTGTCAAACGTAAGACGGTCGTTTTCCGTTTCCGTTTCGCGGTTCAGCCGGGCATTGGCGACGGAAGTATAAGACAGTCCTACTTTGGCGGTGACGGCGTCGCCGGCTTTTGTCCGGTAACTCAGGTATGCGCCGGCTCCCGCACCTCTGGCCGAACGGGCGTTTGCTGTCTTTTTGTCTTGAATAAATGTACCGGACGAATCGGATTTCCTGTCTAACCGGGCCGAAAAATACATCGTGATTGTGGCTCCGTCCTGGTATTTTTTGCTGTATTCGGGCAGGGTCGTCACCCAACCTTCCACCAGGCCGTCGTCGGTAATGATTGCTTCCGCGTCTTGTACGGGGCCGCTTTCTCCCTGCCGGTTACCGATATCAAACAAAATATGACTTTCGTCGCTTTCCGGAAAAGTGAAACGCAGGAAGGCGACTCTGTCGGTTGCCGTTACTTCCGCTTTTATGTGATAATCTTTCAGCATGACGGAATAATATCCGGCAGTTGCGATTTCGTCGTTGCGATCGAATGAGGAGCGGTATCCCTGTCCGGTCGAGTTGATCTCTCCGGGAACGGTTTTCAATTCGCCGGTAGTCGGCATCAAGACGATTCCTCCGATCTGAAATTCGTGGAAGCAGGGAAAGCCTTCGATCGACGTATCCCGGTAGTCATATCCGGTTGCTTCCCAACCCTGTTTATTTCCGGCGCTGGCGTTTGTTGCGGGGCCCGGTTTGGCCAGACCAAAAGGCCTTGCGCCGGGTGCAAAATGGAACCAACGGCAATGAGCCGTTCCGATGCGGGGCTCTACATATTGTATGAGCGATTCCGCTTCCCGAACAGCGTCTTTCTCTGTCCGGTTGCAGCCTGCAAATAGCAGCGTTCCTCCGCATACCAGGAGGCATAATGTGATTGTTTTTATCCGTTTCATATATATATGTCAATTGTTATGGTTTATACTAATCGGTTGAGGGCATACCGGTATGCACCCATGGCAATAGCTTGGTTTGTACCCAACCTGCTTGTCATGATACCGATACGCTTCAGCGGGTCGTAGCTGAGTGTCCGGTTTGTTCCGGGAACCGTGATCCGTGATACCCGGCTTTGGGCGAATTGTTCAAACGCAGTGTCATCGTCGAGGTTAAATACTTTCATTTGCAACCGGTTGAAGTGTTCGCCGGTCATCATGCCCAGGGTATTGTTCAGTTCTTTGACCAGCGCCGGTATGATGTATTTTGACGCGCCGGATAGTCCGCCTCCGACAGCGATGATTCCGTCTACGATCGTGATGGCGGAGGCTATCGCATCGCCTGCCGCTTCTCCTAATTCTTCGAATGATTTGATGGCGGCGTTCCGGTCTCCGGGCAATTTTCCTTCGGCGATTTCAAATATCGTCCGGGGCGACAGGTCGGTTTTATCGCCGGTATATTCTTTGTAGACACGTTTGACGGCGCGTATGCTAACGCTTTCTTCCACAATTAATTGTGGGTATTTTTTGTTCCGAAAACACCAAATATCGCCTCCGGCGGCATTATCGCCCAGTAACAGCCGGCCTTCGGAAACGACTCCGCATCCGAAGCCGGTACCTAAGGTGATGCCTAACAGGTTATGGTAGCGCTTGATACTTCCGGCGGATTCGAGCCGCCTGTTTACTTCCGGCAGCACGCCTGCCAACGCTTCGCCGTATGCAAACAGGTTGCCGTCGTTATTGATAAACACCGGTATTTTGAAAAGCTCTTCCAGGTAAGGTCCCAGTGCGACACCTCCGCGAAACGCCGGAAAATTCGGCAGGTCGCCGATGATGCCTGCCGGATAATCCGCCGGCCCCGGAAAAGCAAAACTGATGGCAACGGGTTTATCCGGTAATTTTTCTTTTATGTGGATGAATCCCTGTTTCAATGTTTCGAGGCTGGATGTTAAGTTACCGGGGTCTGCCGGCAGGGAGTGCGGGGATACGATTTCCCGTCCTTCCCGTATGGCTGAAAAAACAAAGTTTGTTCCGCCTGCGTCCAGTGTCATTACAATGCGTTTATCCATGGTGGTCGATTTTAACTATTCATGGGTTAGTATCTTACATAGGCCTTGATTGTTCCGCATTTTTTACCTTCGGATATTCCGTGAGGGCGGATGGTATAGTTGCCGATGCAGGCCGGAATGATGAATGTTTCGGCGTAATGTACGACAAACGGTTCGAACGTACCTTCCGGACTTTCAACAATGAGTTCGTCTCCTTCGATCACATTCAGCACGTTCACGCTGTCGCCGGTGTTGTGAACGACTTTTTGTGTAAACCAATGGCGACGCGTTTCGATAAATTCGTTTTCGTGCAATCCGGTACGTTCCTCTGTCCAACCGTCTCCCTGCGCAACTTGCGTCACTTTATTGATCAGATTTTCCCGTACGTAATCTGTTTGCCGTTCCCAGTCAATCACGGAGGCGCCATGCTTGATATTGACCGGTCTTGGTAGCCCGTCTAATCCGGGTCTTCCCCAATCCCATAGTTTAAAGGTAAAAAGACTGGGGGTTGCGCTTATTTCGAGTACCATGGCTTCCGAACCGGAACAGTGGATTGTTCCTGCCGGAATCAGATAGTGGTCGTGTTTTTGCGCCGCCCATTTGTTTACATATTTTTCTACGTCAAAGGGTTTTCCGGTAGACTGGGATTCATTCAGCGCAGCAATCATTTCGTCCGGATCCGGGCTGTTCTTCAATCCCAGGTAGACCGTCGCGTCTTTGCCGGTATCCAACAGATAGTAGCTTTCATCCTGTGTATAGTAGATGCCGAATTTCTCCCGGATGTATTGCGTCGTAGGGTGCACCTGCAAGCTCAGGTTGCCGCCGCCCATTGTGTCCAGAAAATCAAACCGGATCGGAAAGTCCTGCCCGAAGCGCGCTTCGACCGGTCCGCCCAATAATTTTTTCGTTTGGTAAAAGACAAGGTTGTTGGCCGGCATTTCAAATAAATGGCCGGAAACATTCAGATAAAGACTGTTTTCTTCCGGTACGCAGTCAAAACACCAACCGTAATTAGGCGTTTCGTTGTTGAGGTCACAGATCTTTTTCATCCATTGTCCTCCCCACGGAGCCGGGTCGAAGAAAGGCACTACCCGGAACGGCCGGCGGACCGTCCGGCGAAGACCGGTCAGAAATGTGTCCCGCGTAATCAGGGCCGGCTGTTCGGCCTGATGCGTATCCAACCAGTAATCCACTTTTGTCAATATCTCCTTTTTGAGGGTATCGCATACGATCCAGTCTACAAAATATCCTCTTTTGTAATGTGCAGACGGAGCGTCTTCTTTGTTTTCGACGCCCAAGCCATTGATTTCTTTCCTGCGGAAACGCTGTTGTATTTCCCAACGCGCCATATCGGCATAGACCAAGAGGTCGCAGGAAGGGCAGACAGCCGCCGCCCCGTGGCCGTATACAATTGTCAGACCGGGGTTATCATTCAGTTTTTTTCTGAAACCGTCCGTTTTTTCTTTGTCGAAAAAATCCTGGTAGGTAAAAGGCGCTCTGTATCCGAACAACGGATCGTCCGTTACGAAAGGGGCGGTCATTGTCGCGATTTCCGCCGGTGTTTTAAACAGCGTCCGGGTATCCGTAAAAACATCCGGGCGAAGCGTTTGCAATTGTTGTATTATTTCCGCGTGATGCACACCGTGATAACATTCCACCACAAGGATATAGCTGCGCTTGCTTCCCCGTTCCTTTTTTAGTTGTTCCAATACGGCAGGCCAGCCTATCAGGCATTCTCCTTCGATCACCGTCGCCGGTTTTTTATCGTAATTACTTTTTCTCATCGTGTCGGTAAGAATAATTTTGAATTTCAGGCAAAGATACTTGCTTATTTTTAGGATAATAGATACTTTTGTTCTTATTTGCTTATACAATCTTACGATTTTTTATGATTAAAATCAAAGACGGATTTAAAGGCGAGCGCTTCATTTCTTTACCGGAAAAACTTTTGGACGAGTATGGCGATGATCCGCTTACCGGTAATTTATATGTACGCAAGATCGGCTATTTTCCCAGGGTGAAATACCATTATGTGCAAAAGGATAAGGGATGTGATTATGCCATGCTCATTTATTGTACGGGTGGAAAAGGGTGGTTTTGCATGCATGGAAAACGGTATTTTGTCGGGGAGAATCAGTTTGTCATTCTGCCGCATGGAAAGCCGTATTCGTTCGGCGCCGACGAAAAGGATCCCTGGACTATTTACTGGATACATTTCAAGGGGAGATCCGCTTCTTTGTTCGTTCCTTCTTCTCCGGCGCCTTGTTCGATTGTGCCGGGTGATAATTCGCGCATGCAGGACCGGATTTCACTGTTCGAGGAGATATACGGATGTTTTTCCATGGGATATATAAAGGAATATATGACTTATTCGTCGATGTGCCTGTATTTGTTTTTATCATCGTTTGTTTACCTGGAACAGTTTCGTTTCCGGCGTAATATTGAGCATAAAAAGTTGTCGTTTTCTTCCAAAGTAATCCGTTACATGCAGGAAAATATAGAAGTAAACCTGACTCTCCGTCAACTTGCCGGCTATTTCAGGTATTCGCCTTCTCACTTCTCTATGCTGTTTCAGAAAGAAACGGGCGTTTCTCCGATCAATTATTTCATTCGCCTGAAAATACAAAAAGCTTGTCAGCATATAGAACTGACAGATATGAAGATCAGTGAGATTTCCGTCAAGATGGGGTTTGAGGAACCGGCCTATTTCTCCCGTATATTTTCAAAAGTCATGGGGATGTCTCCTTCCGTATACCGTGCAAAGGAATCGGAACATAGTCCAAATCAATCGTAAGGATAGGGTATGAGAGGAACGAAAAAGGTTATTTCATCAAAAATGCTTTGAACCCTTCGAAATCTTTGCCAAGCGCGATACTCTTTTTTTCTCCTTTCATAAATTCCTGTAGTTTGGCGGGAATTGCGGTATCCGTATTTAAAATCATATCGACTGTTTCCTTGAATTTTGCCGGATGAGCCGTTTCGAGGAATACGCCTGTTTCTTCCGGCTTCAGCCGGAAATCTGTTAAGGCCTGATATCCGCAGGCTCCATGTGGGTCTAACAGGTATTTGTGAGTATTGAAAACATCGCGCATTGTGTCGGCAATCTGCTCGTTTGTGTATCTGTAACCGGATATAAGTGCGGCGATTTGTTCGTGGCTGTTGCCAAACAGGTCAAGGATACGGGCAAAGTTACTCGGATTGCCTACGTCCATGGCATTGGCGTATGTTTCTACCGAGGGACGCGGATTGTATTTGCCGGTTTTGAGGTATTCGAAAAATACATCGTTGCGGTTGTTGGCCGCAATGAAGTGTTTGATGGGAAGTCCCATTTTATATGCAAAAAGTCCGGCTGTTATATTACCGAAATTACCGCTTGGTACGCAAACGATCAGTTTATCGGCTTTTCCGGCTTTGTCCAGTTGCGCGTAAGCGTTGAAATAGTAGAAGGATTGCGGCAGAAACCGGGCTACGTTGATGGAATTGGCTGAAGTAAGTTGCATTTGACGGTTGAGGTCGTCATCGACAAAAGCGGCTTTTACAAGCGCCTGACAATCGTCAAAAGTTCCGTCTATTTCGAGCGCGGTGATATTTTTACCGAGCGTAGTGAACTGACACTCCTGTATCGCGCTTACTTTTCCTTTCGGATACAGCACAAATACGTTTATACCCGGAACGCCGAGAAAACCGTTTGCTACGGCTCCTCCCGTATCGCCGGAAGTAGCAACAAGCACATTCACTTCGCGGTCTAATCCTTTGCGCAGGATGAAATAACTGGACAAACGGGCCATGAAACGCGCTCCGACATCTTTGAATGCAAGGGTAGGGCCGTGATACAATTCGAGGCTGTATATATTATCATTTACGTGTACTACAGGCGTTTCGAATGAAAGCGTATCATTTACAATATCGCTGAGCGCTTGCGGATCCATATCCTTGCCAAAAAACGCATGCGCCACGATATCCGCAATTTCACGGAAAGATTTGTCTTTCATTGCGGCAATCACATTTTTATCAACAGACGGAATATATTCCGGCATATAAAGTCCTTTATCACCCGCAAGACTTTTGATTACCACTTCTTCCAGATCAGCCGGAGGCGATTGTCTATTTGTACTGTAGTACTTCATTATCGTTGAATTATTTGATTATTATATTTTTGCATAACAGGTAAACGTTTTACCTGTTATCAATTGACGACCGGTTCCTGTTTGTTTTGCCGGTCATCGTATATTGGCAATAGATATGATATCGGCAAAAACGCCTGCCGCCGTCACATCAGCCCCGGCGCCATATCCTTTGATGATCATCGGATAGTCGTGATAGCGTTCCGTTGAAATCATGATGATGTTGTTGCTGCCTTCCAGTTCGTAAAACGGATGATGATTCCCGACTTCCATGAGTCCGACTTCGCATACCCCATTGTTCATACTTGCTACGAAACGCAGGCGTTTATCTTTAGCTGCCAGTTTTTTACGTTTTTCTTCGAACTGATTGTCAAGTTCGGAAATGCATGTCCAAAAATCTTCGATGGAGCCTTTAAAATATTTTTGCGGAATGAAAAGGTTGGTTTTGACATCTTTTTGTTCTACCAGGTAACCGGCTTCGCGTGCCAGGATGACAAGTTTGCGGATGACGTCCTTTCCGCTCAGGTCGATACGCGGATCAGGTTCGGCATATTTGGCGTCAACAGCCATTTTTATAGCTTTACTCAACGGGATATCTTCGCTGATGGTGTTGAATATATAGTTAAGCGTTCCCGACAAAACGGCTTCAAGCTTCAATATATGGTCGCCGCTGTTGATCAGGTCATTCATTGTATTTATGATCGGTAGTCCGGCGCCCACGTTTGTTTCAAATAGAAATTTAATACCTCTTTTCCGGGCTGTTTCTTTCAGTAGGGTATAATTTTTATAGGAAGAAGAGGCCGCTATTTTGTTGGCCGCTACAATGGATATATTTTTATTCAGAAGCGTTTCGTATAATCCCGCTATTTTATCACTCGATGTACAATCGATAAAAACGGAATTGAAGATGTTCATTTTTGTAATCTCGTCCCTGAGCAGGGTCGGCGATGATTCCAATCCTTTTTCTTTCAGTTCTTTGATACATGTCTTAAGATCCAGTCCCTCGCGGCGCATCAACATCTTTCTGGAATTTGCTATTCCGACGACATTTAACTTTACGCCGTTCTGTTTCATCAGTTTTTTCTGTTGGAGTTTGATTTGTTCCAGCAGGTGTCCGCCGACGGTTCCGATACCTACGATGAATAAATTCAGCATTTTATATTCCGACAGAAAAAACGAATCATGTATGGAGTTCAACGCTTTACGAAGGTATTCGAGTTTGATGACAAATGATATGTTTGTTTCGGAAGCTCCCTGGGCACACGCAATCACACTTATACCGGCGCGTCCGAGCGTACCGAAAAGTCTTCCGGCGATACCGGGCGTCCGTTTCATGTTCTCGCCAACGATGGCCACCGTAGCAAGATCTTTTTCGGCCATAATATCTTCAATTTCCCCTCTCGAACGTTCGGGAGCAAATTCTTCGTTCAGTACTTCCACCGCCAGGAGAGCATCGTTATTTTTTACGGCAAATGTCGTGTTGTTCTCAGAGCTTGCCTGCGATACCATGAATACGCTGATACCGTTTTTCGCCAGCGTGCGGAATATCCGGTAGTTAACTCCGATAACGCCTACCATACCCAACCCCTGTACCGTGACAAGACAGGTATCATTGATAGAGGATATTCCTTTTATGATCGCTTTTTTTTCGTCTTTGGTTTCTTTCTTCTCGGATTCTTTGGATATATAGGTTCCCGGGGCTTTCGGATTGAACGTATTACATACTTTGATCGGTATGTTCTTATGGAAAACCGGGTATATAGTCGGGGGATAAATCACTTTCGCACCGAAGTTGCAAAGCTCCATCGCTTCTGTAAAAGATAATTGTTCGATCACGTATGCGGAGTTTATCACACGCGGGTCTGCCGTCATGAATCCGTCTACATCCGTCCAGATTTCGAGTATGGAAGCATCCAGTGCGGCGGCAAGGATAGATGCCGTATAATCGGAACCGCCACGCCCCAGATTGGTGACTTCGCCGTCGTCCATGCTTGAGGATATAAAGCCCGGGACCAGCGCCACTTTGGATATGGATTTAAACGTTTTCTGTATCAGCTTGTTGGTCTGGTCAAAATCAACAACATGCTTGTTGAATTGCCGGTGTGTTTTTATGAATTCACGCGAATCATATAATGTTGCATTTTTGATTACGTTAGACACAATGAAAGAGGAAAGCCTCTCGCCATAGCTGACAATGGCGTCGGATGTTTTTTCCGAAAGGTCTTTTATCAGGAATACGCCGCGGTAAATATTTTCAAGTTCGTTAAGCGTTTCCAGTACTCTTTTCATCATCGGCGCCTGTTTGGATTTCGGAAAAACTCCCTCTACGACAGATTTATGGCGCGTGACAATCTCGGAAAATTCTTTTTTATAAGATTTATCGCCATTCGAAGCTAACTTTGATGTGTTCAAGAGTTTGTCTGTTATGCCTCCGAGAGCGGATACGACAACGATTACCGGCTCATCAACAGCCTCTACTATTTTCTTAACACTTAAGATACTATTCACGGAACCTACGGATGTTCCGCCGAATTTCAATACTTTCATTCTTTACACTTGTATTATAATAAATACTAAAAACGCTTATTTCAAGGGGCAAAGATAAGTATTTTTGACAAATAATAGGAGGTCTGTCCGATTATAATCAGGGCAACCGCATCAAAAGTTGATAATTTTTTTGAGATAGGCAATATCTAACGCCGCTTTATATTGTCTTTTTTTGAGGCTGAGCTTATCCTTT
>QMCE01009918.1_pt1 | contig 11640 bp, 13 predicted proteins | sample 1821851 | NCBI WGS metagenome assembly QMCE01 (sample SAMN09453174, study PRJNA476694) | Termite gut metagenome, whole genome shotgun sequencing project. | isolation source: worker | host: Odontotermes sp. | place: South Africa:Pretoria | collected 2016-01-28
TCGGGAATTTCCCTCTGCCCGCCTTCCGCGCGCTTGCCGTCATAGATGACGTTGTTCCCGAGATAGTCGGCCAGCTCTTCCTGCGACAGGGTCAGGGGTTCGCCGTTGTCGAGCTCGCTGACGGAGTACAGCAGATCCTCCAGATTCTCTGCCAGCCCTTTTTTCTTGTCCCAGGCGGTGTCGGAGGTGGCGACGAGAAAACGCTCGTCCTCCATTTTTTCCACAAGCAGCATCGCGCCGTACATCGCCTTGCCCGGCCTGTAGCCGCTGCCGGGGATTTTGGCGAGATCCGCCATGTACATGTCGCCCGTGAGGGGCGCGCCGATCATGCCCTTGAGCCGCTCCGCCTTGATGGCGTTGCCCACGACAACGAAGACCAGAACGCAGAAAACCGCCAGCGCCCCCAGAACCCAGCCTCTCCGCTTCATGAACGGGATGTTGTCGCTCAGGCCCGCCGCCATGGCGGAGTCCCGGTCGTACACGGCGACCGCGCCGCAGGCCGGGCAGACGGTTTTGTAGCTGCGCCCCGTCACGAAGCTGAACAGATACCAGAGATGCCAATACTTCCATACGCACAGGACTCTGCGCGCCACTTTCTGTCCGCAGGCCGGGCACGTTTCCGCAGGCAGATCGCCCATGACGGATTGCCCCTCGCCGCTGCCGTACACCAACATGTCTGCTCTCCTTGCCGTTTAGTTTTTCAGGCCGTTTAGTTTCTTGTTATCGCAAAGTGTCGGATTATACGCCCCGGTTCGTCCATGGCAACGCAAAAAAGGCAACGCAAAAAACGGCCGCCCCGGAGGGCGGCCGCTGGATGCGACGGACAAGGAAAAAGTTATCGCGGGGAATACTGCGGATACGGCTGCGCCTGCGGGTGGGGCCGGGGCTGCGCGTAGGCCGCCGGCTGCGGATAGGGCTGCGAGGCCGGAGCGGCGGCATAGGGCTGCGGATAGGGCTGGGTCTGCGCGTACACCGTCGGCTGCGCATACGCCATCGGCTGCGCGTACGGCTGCGGATAGGGCTGCGGGTACGGCTGCGTCTGCGCGTACTCTGCCGGGCGGGCATAGGCCGCCGGCTGCACATACGGCTGCGGATAGGGCTGCGGGTACGGCTGTGTCTGCGCGTATTCCGTCGGGCGGGCATAGGCCGCCGGCTGCGCATAAGTCTGCTGCGGGTACGGCCGCGCCGGCTGCGGCTGCGCATACGCCGGCTGCGCAAGCTGCGCATAGGCCTGCTGCTGTTGCGGATAGGTCTGCTGCGGCGCGGCGTACCGAACCGGCTGCGGCTGCGGGCGCGTCTGCGGCAGCACGCCTGTCGCCATTGTCCGGGGAGGAACAGGCGAGCCGCCGGGAGGCGGCACATAAATGCTTTCCACGGAAACGGGCGGCGCGACAAAGAGCACCACTTCCTCTCCCATCGGCTCCGGCCCCATGTCTATCCCGGGGGTGTCGGGGCCGTGGCGGGTCATCTGCCCGGTCTGCGCGTCGATCGCGAAGTAGGACTGCATGAAGTCCGAGTTGTCCGCGCCCGGCGCGGGGCAGAAGCGCGTCCCCGCGGGCAGCGCGTTGATATTGATGGGTTGCCCCCCGCGCGCCGCCGACGCAATGCCGAACAGCACGACAGCACAGGCCAGGCCTGTTTTTCGCAGTGTGCGCACTCGTTTCTCCTTTGCCGCTCGCGGCGGCGCGGTGGTATAATCGAATTGTGTTTCCTGCCCCACCATACGCTTTCCCCTTCCGGTTTTCCAGAGAAATAAGCGAAAAATGTGAAAAAGAACAAAAAAAAACAAAAATATTCCTCCTTTCTCACTTTCAAGCGGATATACTCCCTCCCCATGCATACGGAAAGCCAGCGGTTCAACCTTGCGCGCGGAAGCATCACCCGGAAGCTCCTCCTTGTCTCGCTCCCGCTCGTCGGCGGCAACCTCATGCTCATGGGGTACAACCTCGTCGACATGTTCCTGCTCGGCCGCGTCGGCGCGGACGCCGTCGCCTCGTCGGGTTCCGCCGGGATGTTCCTGTGGCTCGCGACCGGCGTCATGATTGTCGGGAAAATCGGCGCGGAAATCGGCGTCGCGCAGAGCAGGGGAAAGCACGACAAGCTTGCCGTCGGGGCGGCGTTTTTGCTCGCGCCGGCCTTTCTCATCCGTTTCCTGAACATCCGCGAGGCGCATGTCGCCGCGGACGCCGCCGGCTACCTCGGCATTGTCGGGCTGGGCATTCCGGCCCTTTTCGTCGGCTCGGCCGTTTCCGGAATCTTTACGGGCGCGGGGAATTCCCGCGTGGCGTTCCTGGTGAGCGCGGTCGGGCTGGTGCTGAACGCGCTTCTCGATCCGCTGTTCATTTTCACCTTCGGGATGGGCGTCCGGGGCGCGGCCGTGGCGACGGCCCTGGCGCAGTGGATAAACTGCGCGCTCCTCCTCGGCTGGCTGTTCCGGGGGAAGAGCAGGCCGTTCCCGGTTTTTGATCTGCGCGGGGGCGGGAGCGGCGGCGGCGGCGGGATTGCCGCGTGCTGCCGACAGATTCTCCGCTGGGCCGTGCCGGTGAGTCTGGAGAACATGCTCTTCACGACCTTCGCCATGATTGTCGCGCGGCAGGTCGCCGTGTACGGCGCGAGCGCGATCACGGTCGCGCGCATCGGGAGCCAGGTGGAGTCCCTGTGCTGGATAACCGGCCTGGGCTTTTCCTCCGGCATCACGGCGTTTGTGGGGCAGAATTTCGGCGCGGGGAAATGGGTGCGGATCCGGCGGGGTTTTTCATCGTCGGCTGGGGCGTGATGACGACGACGCTCTTTTCCACCTGCGGGCGTTTTCTCACCGCGCTGTTCGTGCCTGAAGAACCGATTGTGACGATGGGGGCGGAGTACCTGCGCTTTCTCGCGTTCTGCCAGATTGCGTTCTGCGTGGAGGCTGTGGCGGCGGGCGCGTTCCGGGGGCTGGGGCGGACGGTGCCGCCGTCCGTCGTGAGCATACTCACGAACGGCCTCCGCGTGCCGGTGGTGCATCTGCTGTCCTCGACGGGAATGGGCCTGAACGGCATCTGGGCGGGCATAACGCTGACAGCCTTCCTGCGGGGCGTGTGCATGGCGATCTGGTTTTTTGTGCATCTGCGCTCGCGGCCGAGGGAGAACACCCGCTCCTCCGTCCGGAGCGCAGCCTCCTCCGCCGCGTCCATCAGCGGCAGGTTGCTTCCGTAGCGCCTGTTTTCTATAATGATATACCTCTTGCATCCGGGAGGACAAAACCATGCGTACTGCGGGACGCCTGTTTGCCGTTGCTTTTGCGCTCTGCTTTTCCGTCGTTGCCGCCGCCGCCATGGATGTCGCCTGGCAGCCGCACGACATTGCCGCCGCGATGGCGAAGGCGGGGGCGGAGGGGAAGCTTATCTATGTCTTTGTCGAGGGGGACAACTGCCCGCCCTGCGACTCGTTCAAGTTTTCCCATTTGAACGATCCCGTGTTTGTGGATTTCGTGAACACGCTCTTCGTGCCGCTCCGCCTGCACGAGGGCAATCCGGAGGACAGGCGCCTTCTGGAAATGCTCCGCCTGACGCACGGTGCTGTGCCGAGGTTTTACACGCTGACGGCGGAGGGCAGGGGGGTGTCGATGTCGATCGGCATGGTGCCTGTCGCGCCGATGGGCGCTGTGGAGGTGCTGGCGATGGCGACGGGCGTGCCGCTGCCGACGCCGCCGCCGCGCTGGCGGGGCGCATCCGCGCCTATGCCGCGAGGGAGCGCGCTGCGGGGCGGCTGTACCCGGACGGCACGGACAGGGATGTTGCGATAGCGGCCATTGAAGCCTGGGCGTGGGCGCTCTCGGGCAGGCTGGACGAAGCCTCGGCGGCGTGGGGCCCGCAGTGGGAGGCGCGGCTCGCGGGGAACTACGCGCTCCGGCAGTATTACACCACGTTCTGGGAAAAATGGAGCGCGACGGCCACCGCGCGGTAGCGGCCGCTAGTCCATGGAAACACGGAAACCGATCCCGTTGTTATGTCTGTCATGGCTGCCCAGATTGCGGCTGGCGGAGCGGCAGTACACGGGACCATAGTTCCATGCGCCGCCGCGCAGAACGCGATACTCGGAGTCCCCTATATCAATGGGATCCCCTGTGGAATACGATACATACCAGTCAAAGCACCACTCCCATACATTGCCATGCACGTCATGCAATCCATGCGCATTTGCGGGAAAAGAGCCCACAGGAGTCGTCCGTCTTCGATACATTCCCCTGCCGTCATTGCCATACGCATACGTGCCATTGTAGTTCGCGCGATCCGTACTGATTGTTTCGCCGAAAGAGAAGGGCGTCGTCGTTCCCGCGCGGCACGCATATTCCCATTCCGCTTCCGTCGGCAAGCGCACGGTGCGCCGCGTCTTCTCCGACAATCTGCGGCAAAACTCCATTGCGTCATCCCAGCTCACTTCTTCAACCGGAAGATCATCCCCCTTGAACCCGCTTGGATTCGTCCCCATGACAGCCTGGTATTGCGCCTGCGTCACTTCATGGACGCCGATGTAAAACGGCCGGTTGATCGTCACCTCATGCTGAAATTCGTGATGACTTGTGCCTTTCTCCGAAGGCGGCGACCCCATCAGGAATGTGCCTGCGGGAATTCTCACCAGTTTCAGCGTGACGCCGCTCCCGCAATCCAGCGTCATCCGCGCTTCCCCGGCACCCGCGAATGCAAAAAAGCCGGGAAGGAATATGCACAACCACACAACCTTTATTTTTTCCATTCTATATCCTGCCTGAAGACAAACACAACACCTCTTGGCAGAATATGTTCCGCCAAGCCAGCAAGGCCGTTGCAAACAGCATGTATTCATTTGCCAGTGTTATAAACTTGCATATAATACGAATGGATCCGTACACTCGCATGAGTGCTCCGAATTCACCGTCGCGGTTTAGGTACAGGATGGGTCTGCGTGTTGTTTACATAAGGGCTACCGGACAAAACCCTGCTGGAGTCGGCAGGAAATGGCTGGCAGCCCTAAATGCTAACGATCGTCAGCTTTTTGTCAACTGAAAATTAGCGATCAGTAAGCGAATTGAGGTTTTTTAAAGGTTAAATTATACAATGTCAATAGGTTGCGCTATAAAATATTTCCGCGAAAAACTCTTCCCCATGCAGGGAGGTCAAGCCGAATTTGCGGCTGTCCTGGGTGTAACGCGGCAGGAGGTGTGCGCGTGGGAGAATGGGAAAAGGGTTCCAACGCTGAGAAACTTGCGGAAAATCGCAAGCGCGCTCAATGTAAGCATTGATGAAATAAAAAATTACAAGGAAGGCGATGTTCATGCGCAAGCGCAACAGCACGATGCCGAATACTGGAAGGATCTGGCAATCGCCTACAAAGAGAAAATTCTCAAGTATGAAGAGGAAATAAAAACTTTGAGAGCGGAACTCGAAACGAGGAAACTGGGGAACAAAGGATAAACCGCATCAGGAGGGCGGCGTTCGGGGTACGGGCACGCGTGCCATGCGCGAACCGTGCACGATTCGATTCGACGCGGCAGAGCCGCTTTCGAATAACCGCCTTGAAAAGGAAATTCTTTACATCCCGATGTGCACGCTCCGCTCACGGAGACGCGCCGCACCCATACTGCAAACCTCTCTCAATGCCCCTGTGATTCCAAAATGCCGCCTCCGGCGGCATCCAACAAACGCCCGACCTGGGGTTGGCGAAGCGCTTTTGCGCAGTGAGCGGAGGGCTTGCGATTTGCGGTTCCGCAAATCGCGTAAAAAGCCCGGGAGCGAACGAAGCAAAAGCGCTGCGCCAACCCCGCCCCCAGCGCCCCATCAAGGCAAAGCGGTCTTCTTTTTCACAACGTCCTCAACCGTATCAAGGGCGGCGTTCGGGGTTGACAATGCCTTTTGCGGAGGGTATAGTGTTTTGCAAGGGAGAATCCGTTGCACCAAGCGATAGGCTTTCCGCCTGGGGCGTTACGGACGTTTGCTGGACGCCGGATTCTCCCCCGTCTTTTTTCCACATTGTGATGAATGCCAGTCTGCGCCTGTCTTTGTTCTCGTTTCTCCGCACTTCTTCCACTACACAGATCGTTCCGTTGATGTTTTTCTCTGATACTATCCTCGGAAATTCCTTGAAGTTCACACCATCCACGCTTTCGCGATGGGGTTCGGACAGGTAGACGTTGTCGGGATCGCTGACCACGACGGGATAGAGCGAAAATATCTCTTTGTCAATGGGCGCCTGTTCCATTGGACTCTACGGCTCCGCGCGGCGCGCCTCTTCCCAGGCTTTTTCGTAGAGCGCGTTCACTTCAGGCGGCACGGTGCGGATGATTTCCGACTTCGCGAGGATGTCCGGGGAAATCGTGAACGCGCCGCTGTCACGTATTTCCGGGGAAAGCATGTCCAGCGCGTCCCGGTTCGGCATGTAGTACAGCACAGTCTCCATGTTACGGCGCGCGACGGCGGGGTCGAGCATGTGGTTGATGAACGCGTGCGCCAGCTCCTTCGCCGGCGACCCCGAGGAAACGGCAAACACGTCCGACGTCACCATCGTCCCTTCGCGCGGGACAAAGAAATCCACGCGCGGATTCACCTCCATCACCTGCAAAACGTCGCCGTTGTACTGCTGCACATACGCGTACTCCCCTTCCAGCAGCCCGTCCTTCGCGCCGTCGACGTCGAAAACATCGGCGCGCGCGCCCCATTCGCGGAGCACCCTGCCCGCTTCCGCGATTTCGGCGGGGTCGACGGTGTTCAGGCTGTAGCCGAGGTATTTGAGCGCCGCGCCGAGGCATTCGCGCATGTCGCCGAGGAAGGCTGTCTTGCCGGGCGCGGCGTCGGATCCGAATATTCCCCACGATCCCAGCGCGTCCGCGCGCACGCGCTCCCGGTCATAGCCCACCCCTGTCACTGTCCGCGCGTAGGGAATGCTGTAGATCATCTCCCGATCGACGCCGTAGTCGACAGGGTCGGGAGTGAGGTGGCGGAGGTTCGGAAGCAGGCCGTGATCAATGTCGGAAAGGAAGCCGGCTTCGCGGAGGACGACGACCATGTAGGTTGAGGGGGTGAGGATGTCGAAGCTGCCGCTGTCCATGTCGAGCGCGGCGTAGAGGGTTTCGTTCGAGTCGAAGACGCTGAGGACGACGTCGCAGCCGTGCTTCCTCTGGAATTCGTCGATAATGCCGGAGTCGAAATAGTCCGACCAGGTGAATATCTGGAGCGACGGGCGCTCGCCCGCCTCCGCCCCGAAGGCAAGGCAGACAAGCAGCAGCAACAGGGACATTCCGCGCATGGCGCATCCTCCGGCAGACAGGGGATTCATGGACTGCCCGCGAAGTGTACCACGCGCGGGGAAAACCGCAAGGGGCATCGCGGGGAGTGCGGAAGCGATCAGGACGGCTTGCTCCCCCGCCCGTGGAGGAAGCGCCAGGAGCGGGTGGAGATATGCCCCGGATCGGTCGCGTGCGACAGCGTGAAGCCGCTGCGCGCCATCACGGCGCAGGCGGGCAGGAAGAGGCAGAACCCGAACGCGTACGACGCCCCGGGAGACCACCCCCACCCGTGCGCCACGGACAGGAGCCCGCTCACCCACAGATGCGCCAGCGCTCCCGTAAGCTGGCTTATCCCCGCCATCAGCCCCGACGCGACGCTCCCGAGGTACGACCCGAACGCGTTCCGCGCGGAGCCGTACAGCGCCGTGTTCGGCGCGTTCACCGCCACGCCGAAGAGAAGCCCCGCGGCAGTCACCCCCCACGCCCCGATCCGGCCCTGCAGCAGGAACAGCAGAAGAAAGAGCAGCGCCGTCGCCACGCCGGCCGCGCCCATGACCAGGCGGTTCGAGCGGAGCTTCTTTTCGCAAATCCAGTTCATCACCGGGCACCCCGCGATAAACCCCAGCGCCGCCATCGAAACGGCGAAGCCCGCCTCGATCTCCGTCACGCCGAACACCTCCACGAAGTACGGCGCCGCCCACAGCCCCGTGAACGGCTGGACAAGGCTCGACAGCGCGCAGAACCACAGCGCGAGACGCCGAAAATCCGGATCCTTCCGGAGCGCCCCGAGTCCCTCCCGCATTTCGGCAAACGTCACCTGCTTCCGCGGCTCGCCCGTCGCCCCGATTGCCCGCCCCTCCTCCGCGGACGGCCAGTCCCGGATTGTCAGGAAAACAAGCGCAGCGAAAAACAGCGCCGCCCACGCCATCCCCTCATAGCACGCGCGCCAGCCGAACGCCGCGTTCGCCACAGACAGCGGCGCGGCGCCGAAAAACGACCCCGATCCCCCGATGGCGAAAAACACCCCCGTCACCTTTCCGAAAGACTCCGCCGGGAACCAGCGCCCGAACAGCGTGAACGACGAGGTCATGCACACCGCCGTGCCGAACGCCGTCATTCCCCGCCCGAGGCAGGCGACGGGCAGGCTGGTCGCGGAGCTGAAGACGAAGCCTCCCCCTGCGGCGAGAAGGAACATCCATTCCGGAGGTGAGCATGCTCAGGGCATAGGGAACGAGATAGCACGCGCCGAGAAGGCCCATGTCCTGCGCGCTCAGGTTCAGCCCGGCCATGATGCTGCTGACCGTGACCGTCGTGACCGTGCCCTGCACGAAGGGCTGGAGGTACGCGAGAGAAAGAATGGCGAAAAGCAGCTTCTGGTATGTCCCGACGCGCATGGCCGTTGTCCTTGGGGGAGTGAAAGTGCTCCAGTCGCTGTATACAGCAAAATCCGGCGGGAGAAAAGGATTTTCTGTTGCCCGCCGCGCGGCCGTGCGGTACAAATGCGCGGCATGGGTTTTTCACCGGATTGTTAAGGCAGTAAGGACGGAGCGCATGGATTTGTACGAACAGTGCGCCGACGAACGCGCACAGATTGCGGCGTGCATGCGCCGCCTGTATTTCAAGGGACTGACGACAAGCTCCGGCGGGAACATCAGCCTCCGCGTCGGCGAAAAGCATGTCCTCCTCACCCCCTCCGCCCTGGACAAGGGAGAGCTGACCGCGGAGCAGGTGCTTCTCTCCACCCTGGACGGGGAGAACCTGTCGCCGCATCTCCGGCCGACGCTGGAGACGAACATGCACTTCGCCGTCTACCGCGCGCGGCCGGACATCCGCGCCATAGTGCATGCGCACCCGGTTTTCGCCACCGCCTTCGCCTGCGTGGACAGGCAGCTCGACACCGCCCTCACCAGCGAAATGTACATGCATATGCAGAAAATCGGCTTCGCCCCCTTCGCGACGCCGGGCAGCGCCGAACTCGGGCGGCTGGTGGGGGAGTCCCTGGCGGACACCGATGTGTCGCTCATGCAAAACCATGGCATTATTGCTGTTGGGAAGACGCTTCACAATGCGTTCGACCATGTGGAGTCTGTCGAGACCTTTGCGAAAATCACCTTCGCCGCAGGCGTCCTCGCCGGCGGCGGCCATGCCGTCCGTCCGATGAACGCGGAGCAGCTCCGCTCCATCGACATCCTCTGCAACCGCGCGTGACGATCCCCTTCCACTTTTTTCGAAAAAAAATTCCCCCCGGTGCTTGTGGCGTCGGGGGGAATGCTGCGTATTCGTTGTGGTCTTCTAGAATGGATGCGCGGAAGCGGGAATGCATGCGAAAAAAAGGTATTGACTGATTTGCGCCGGATACCTAAGATGGGTGCATCGTAGCGCCGGGTAGTGGAAAATAGCGGAAGGTGGTGTATGGCCGAAAGCAGCTTCTACTACGGGTGTGCCGAGAACAAACTCAACGCCAAGGGGCAGGTTGCCATGCCGGCGCGTTTCCGCGCCGCGCTTTCCTCCGAAGAACAAAACGGAAATTTCGTCCTCATACGCGGTGAAGCGCACTGTCTGTATATGTATACGCACGCGCAGTTTGCCGCTGTCAAGGAAAACGCGCGCCGTGTGGCGGCGGAAACGGGAGACTCTGCGTTCTTCCGCGCGTTCCTTGCGGAGGCGCATGCGGTCGACATCGACACGCAGGGGCGGTTTGTCCTTCCGCAGCAGCTTATGCGGCAGGCGGGAATTTCCGGCCCCGGTGTGACGTTCGTGGGTGTTGACGATCGTGTGGAGATATGGGATCCGGCGCGCTACGAAGAGGTTGCGCGCAAGGGCGAGCGGTATGAGGAGCAGAGAAGAAGCGCCGCGAAGCGCATTTTCGGCGGCTTATAAAACGTTTTTAAATCACTTTGGCAGGTGCATTTCCAGGGCGCCTGCGAACACAAAAGGATCGGGACTAGGGGTGGCAACCAGGAGCCGTCCGGGGTTTTGGGGAAAATCACGGACGGCGGGTTGCGGGCATCGGGGGAACGGGCATATGGTCATACGGCCGCTGGTCGCAGCGAGCATTATGGGGGAGACTGGTCGACCCGCCGCAAGCCGGGGGACGCGTCACGGCGGGTCGGCCGATTTTTACGGAGTCAAGGACAGCGTATCCCTTGGCGCGCCCCGCCCGGGCGCCGGACTCTACGCCGCCTCCGCCTTCTTCAAAATGACCGGCACCGTGGAGCTGACGTCCGATGATTGACGTTCTCGGCCTCGGCGTCTCCACAGTCGACGAACTTGTCGTCGTCGACCATCACCCGAGAGTGAACGAAAAGCAGAAAATCCTCTCCCGCTCCCGCCAATGCGGCGGACTCACCGGGAGCGCTCTGGTGGCGGCGTCCCGCATGGGACGCCGCTGCGCGCATTTGATGGCGCTGGGAACGGGCGAACTCTCCGCCTTCCTCCGCGCCGCAATGGCCGCCGAGAATGTGGAGCTCATCGAGGATGCCGGCGACCCCGCCGCAGAGCCGTACTTCGCCCTCATTCTCGGCGACGCCGGATCCGGGGAGCGCTCCGTGCTGTGGGACAATTCCCGGTCGCGCCCGCCCGCAATAGGGGAGCGCGAGCGGACGCTGGCTCTTGCGGCGCGCTGCCTTTTTGTCGATCACATTTACGCGTCCGCGATTCTGCCCCTCGTCCTCGAAGCGCGGGCTGCGGGCGTGGCCATCGTCGGGGACTTCGAGCGGACGACGCCGGATTCGTTCGCCCTCATGAACGCGACCAACCACCTTATCCTCCCGCTTGCCTACGCGCGCGCCGCCGCGCCGGAAGCCGCCGGCGGAATATCTGCGGAAGCCGCGGCCACGGCGGGCGCGGAGGAGTTGGCGGCGCTGTATGCGTCTGTTCCCGGCCGCGCCGTCGCCTGCGTGACGGACGGGAAAAATGGCGCATGGTGGGCGGCCGGCGGCGCTCCGGACAGAGTGCGCCACCAGCCGGCGTTCCCCATGGAACCTGTGGTGGACACGACCGGCTGCGGCGATGTCTTCCACGGGGTCTACTGCGACGGTCTTGTTCGCGGCCTGCCGATTCCGGAGCGTCTGCGTCGCGCCTCTGCCGCCGCCGCGCTGAAAGCCCGTGTTCGCGGCGCGCAGGCGGGCGCGCCGCGCGCCGCGGAATTGGAAAAGTTCCTGCGCGAGCAGTGTTTTTCAGAAAAAACGCCAAAGAAAGATTGACAAGGTGAGCGGAAAATGTAGACTACTCTTTCCAAATTTGAAGTGCGGAAGTGGCGGAATGGCAGACGCGCTTGGTTGAGGGCCAAGTGCCGGCAACGGCATGGAGGTTCAAGTCCTCTCTTCCGCACCAACCTATTTTGATTGAACCCTCGACTTCGTCGAGGGTTACGTCATTTAGGAACCCCTCTATATCAA
>QMCE01006550.1_pt1 | contig 11639 bp, 9 predicted proteins | sample 1821851 | NCBI WGS metagenome assembly QMCE01 (sample SAMN09453174, study PRJNA476694) | Termite gut metagenome, whole genome shotgun sequencing project. | isolation source: worker | host: Odontotermes sp. | place: South Africa:Pretoria | collected 2016-01-28
CTCTTTATTATTTCACTGATTCTGCTTTATTTTGCGGGATATGGTATCGGTACGTATTGGAAAAAATGCAAATGTTCCGAAAAAGAAATCATCATTGAAAAACCTGAAATTACAGTTCAAGACGGCAAGCTTACTGCGGAAATTCTTTGGTCGTTCGGACGTGTGGGAGAATACGCCGTATCTCCTGATGGTCAAAACATTGCATACACCGTTACCTACTACGACATTAAGCAAAACAAAGGTAACGCAGAAATCTATCTGATGGATGCGAACGGAGGAAACGTCCGTCAACTCACGCATACCGCTAAAAGCGAATACAATTTGGTGTGGAAAAATGACGGGAAAACATTGTACTGCCTCTATCAAGGACAAATCCGAGAGGTAACCATAACGAACGGAAAATCCAAACAAATCTCCGATTTCCCCAATGGAATAGAGGGTTTCACGCTTTCTCCCGATCAAACGAAAACGCTCTATGTGGCAAGCATTCCTACGAAAAAAACGGAGGAAAAACTCTTTGAAAACTTGGACCTAACAAGCGGTCGCATCATCGAAGATCTTTCCTATCGTCATTGGGATTGCTGGGTGGATGAGATACCACGCCTGTATGTGGCAGACTTCACAAATGGCACGATTGGCGAGGGAACAGACTTGCTGGGCGATGAGCCTTTCGAGGCTCCAACACGTCCTTGGGGAGGTTTGGAAGAAACGGCTTGGTCGCCCGACGGAACGAAAATCGCTTATTCTTGCCGTAAAAAAACCGGAAAAGAATATGCGTTTTCCACGAATACAGACATTTATCTGTATGACATCAACAGCGGTACAACTGAAAATATCAGCGAAGGGATGCCGGGCTACGACAAGAACCCGCGTTTTTCGCCGGACGGGACTATGCTTGCTTGGGAATCTATGGAACGTGATGGCTATGAGGCTGACCAAATCCGCCTGTTTACCTACGATTTCAACAGCAAAGAAAAAATCTATCGCACAGCAAACTACGATTCCGATGCGATGAACCTGTTGTGGAACAAAGACGGCAAAACCATCTATTTCCTTAGTCCTTGGCACGGAAGAACAAATATCTGTAAAGTGGATTTGAATACCAACGAAGTGTCGAGCGTTTCCAATGTGGATGCGGAATTTACATCGCTGAATTGGCTCGGAGATAAGTTTATTGCTACACAAATGTCCATTTCGATGCCTTCGGAAATTTTTGAAGTGGCAACGGACGGAACTGCAAAACAACTTTCACAAGTAAACACCGACCTTTTGGCACAGCTTAAACTCGGCAAAGTGGAGGAACGTTGGATAAAAACCACCGACAATAAAGATATGTTGGTTTGGGTTATTTATCCCTACAATTTCGACCCTGCGAAAAAGTACCCTGCCCTACTCTACTGCGGTGGAGGACCACAAACGATGGTTGGACAATTTTGGAGTTATCGTTGGAATTTTCAGATGATGTCGGCAGGCGAATACGTGATTGTTGCGCCCAACCGCAGAGGTTTGCCCGGATTTGGAAAGGCTTGGTGTGAGCAGATTAGCGGAGATTATGGCGGACAAAATATGAAAGATTATTTGTCGGCGATTGATGTGGTTTCCAAAGAATCGTTCATTGATGAAACACGCTTAGGCGCAGCAGGAGCGAGTTACGGAGGTTTTTCGGTGTATTGGCTCGCAGGTCATCACAACAAACGTTTCAAAGCGTTTTTGGCGCACAACGGAATGTTCAACCTCGAACAACAATACCTCGAAACCGAAGAAATGTGGTTCGCTCAGTGGGATTTAGGTGGTGCATATTGGGATAAATCCAATACAATCGCACAAAACACCTTTGCCAACTCTCCACACAAATTCGTTGGTCAATGGGACACTCCGATCTGCGTGATACACTCTGAATTGGACTACCGTATTGTTGCATCGCAAGGAATGGCTGCATTCAATGCCGCACAAATCAAGGGGATTCCGAGTCGATACCTGTATTTCCCCGATGAAAACCACTGGGTGTTGAAACCGCAAAATTCAATCCTTTGGCATCGAAATTTTATTGAATGGTTTGATAAATGGCTGAAATAAAAAAAACATACAGCGTATTTCATTTTTTTTTCGTATCTTTGCACCAATTATCAAAAAATGCGCTTTTTATTAGGCATAGCACCTCTAATCCTCGTGTGGTTCTCTGTATCAACGACAAACGCACAAACGTACTCCAGAACGGATAAGTTCGAGGGCGATGATGTCGCTTTTGGGAAAAACAACATATCCATATCTTTGTTTCCTATTATCAATCACGGCTTTGAAGTTAGTTACGATCGCTGTTTGAGCAAAAAACACTGGCTCAAACTTCAACCGATGTATTACCGACAACAGGATTATACTCAATCTTTACCAACAGATATGAAAATCGTGCAGGGATTGGGGTTCAAGTTGCATCACAAGTATTTTCCGATTAAAAACTACAACACCAAAATCGGATTGTTTTTGGATTATGGTCCTATGTTTCAACAGTTTCAACTGACGAACAAAAGTGGCGATGAAGTTTTTTTCGATAAGATCGGTGCAGAATGTGTGTTTGGTGTGCAAAAAGTGATTGCAAATGTGTTTTTCTGTGAGTTTTATGCCGGAATTGCAGGGAATTACTTACGTCCTAAAAATCCGGAAGACGGAAGGAATAAGGAATGGCTCGATATTTTGGGAGAACATAGTCAGACTTGGTTCGACTACGGAAAAACAGGAAATTATCTCTTATTGGGTTTTAATGTTGGCATTTTATTCTAAATGAAGTCTAAAATTATATATGGTTTTTTTGCATTCTTGCTGTTGGCGACTACTCCTGCAATCGCGCAACGACGCTTGATTGAAACTCGTCACGAAGGAAAAACCTGGGTGATGTTAACCCCGCAATACGTCTTCATCAAGCAGTTTCGCGTGGAAATCGACAAAAAAATTGCCGACCAATGGTTTACATTTGCGCCACACTATGTACAAAACATTGAGCAATACCGCAAGCATCACGGTTTCGGGCTGGTTCTTTCGTACAAATATTTTTGGAAAACAGCATTCTATTCGAGCATTGGCATACAAGCAACACAACACCGCTACAAAAGTTGGGCAAGAGATCCGATGTTTCATAGAGATTTAGATATGTATGATTCGTCTGTTTTACAATATGGTGCAAACTTGACAAGCGGGGTTTATTTCCGTATGGCACCCCATCTTTTTGGAGATATTTACGGCGGATTTGGCTATCGCTTGCTCAATGAAACATCTACAGACGACATCAACCATTCCTACGGAAGTGGCATTTTAAGCTCTGAATACAAAGGACTAACGCTTGTTATTGGTATTCGTGTTGGGATAATGTTGTAGTCCCGATTATTCCGAAATTATTTTTCCGTCCTTCATCAGAATTTTTCTATCCGATAAATCGGCTAAATGTTCGTTATGTGTAACAACGACAATGGTTTGTCCGAACTCTTGACGCAGGCGAAGAAACAGGTCGTGCAAGCGTTCCGCATTTTCCGAGTCCAAATTTCCCGAAGGTTCATCGGCAAACAAAATTTGCGGGTTATTGATCAACGCTCTGGCTACAGCCACACGCTGTTGCTCTCCTCCTGAAAGTTCGTGAGGTTTATGGGTAATACGTTCGGATAGTCCGAAAAAATCAAGCCATTTGAGTGCATCCTTACGCGCATCGCTTGCTGTTTTTTTTCCAATCATCGCAGGAAGCATCACATTTTCTATCGCTGTGAATTCCGGTAAAAGATGATGAAACTGAAAAACAAAACCCAAATTCGTATTGCGAAAAACAGACATTTTTTTGTTCGACAAAACAAATGGATTTTCTCCGCAAATCTCTACTTCTCCGGACGTTGGCGCATCCAATGTCCCCAAAATCTGCAACAGCGTTGTTTTCCCTGCTCCGGAAGGTCCAACGATTGAAACAACCTCGTGTTTGGAAACTTCCAAACCCACATCCGACAACACGGTCAACGCCCCGAAGGTTTTGGTTAAATGTTTTACTTTGATCATAGCATATTTTTTGCAAAGATACGATTTTTTTTGAATTTGCATTTTTTGTTAGGCACACAAAATTTTATCAACACCCATTTTTTGAAAAAAATGTCATTCAAACTTGCTTTGGCACAAAATTTGTTGTATCTTTGCACTAAAAAAAACTTATAATTATGACAGAGCAAATAGATATCAAAGAACTGAACGAAAAAATTCAGCAAGAATCCGCTTTTGTGGATATGCTTTCGATGGAATTGAAAAAAACAATCGTCGGTCAAAAACAGATGGTTGAACGCTTGCTCATTGGTCTTTTGGCGAATGGGCATATTTTATTGGAAGGCGTTCCGGGACTTGCAAAAACTTTGGCAATCAAATCTCTCGCAGAATCTATTGATGCCAAATTCTCACGCATCCAATTCACCCCCGACTTGCTTCCCGCAGACCTCTTGGGAACAATGATTTACAGTCAGAAAGACGAACAGTTCGTTACGAAAAAAGGACCTATTTTCGCCAATTTCATCTTAGCCGATGAAATCAACCGTGCTCCTGCCAAAGTGCAGTCTGCCCTGCTTGAAGCCATGCAAGAACGTCAGGTTACCATCGGCGAAACCACCTACAAATTGGACGATCCTTTCCTCGTGTTGGCTACGCAAAACCCTATCGAACAGGAAGGTACATATCCGTTGCCCGAAGCACAAGTGGATCGTTTTATGCTGAAACTCGTGGTTGGATACCCGAAAAAAGACGAGGAAAAACTCATCATTCGACAAAATATACTGAACGAAAAACCAAGCGTAACGCAGATTTTGAAGACTTCTGACATTATCAAAGCCCGCGAACTGACACGTGAAGTTTATTTGGATGAGAAAATCGAAACCTATATCACAGATATTGTGTTTGCTACACGCTTCCCAAGCGAATACAAATTGGATAAATTCACAGATCTGATTTCGTTTGGAGGTTCGCCACGTGCAAGTATCAATTTGGCATTGGCTGCGAAGGCTTACGCATTCATCAAACGCAGAGGCTACGTGATTCCGGAAGACGTTCGTGCCATCTGCCACGATGTGATGCGACACCGAATCGGACTGACCTACGAGGCTGAAGCCGAAAATATTACCACAGAGGATATTATCAATGAAATTTTGAACACTGTTGAAGTACCTTAATAGGGTAAAAGGTGAAAGGTAAAGGGTTAAAGGTGCTACACCTAACCGCTAACCACACCCGTCATTGCGGGCTTGACCCGCAAACCCCTTGCAACAAGGAGATCCCGCGTCAAGCGCGGGATGACGACAAAAGATTAACCCTTATTTCTCATCCTAATATCCAATAAATACATTGTAGTAAATCAATGGAAACACACGAACTCTTAAAGAAAGTCCGCAAGATAGAAATCAAGACGAAAGGTTTGTCGCAGCACATCTTTTCGGGACAATACCATTCTGCTTTCAAAGGTCGGGGTATGGCGTTCAGCGAGGTGCGTGAATATGCATACGGAGATGATGTTCGTTCGATCGATTGGAATGTTACAGCGCGCTTCGATCGCCCGTATATCAAGGTGTTTGAAGAAGAACGTGAACTTACGGTAATGCTATTGATTGATGTGAGTCTTTCCAATTTGTTCGGAACACAGCGACAATTCAAGCGGGATCTAATCACGGAAATAGCTGCCGTTCTTGCGTTTTCGGCTATTCAGAACAACGATAAAGTCGGCGTGATTTTCTTTTCGGATCAAATTGAAAAATACATTCCTCCGAAGAAAGGACGTTCGCATATTTTACGGATTATCCGCGAATTGCTAACAACAGAACCTGTTCATAAACAAACGAATATCGGCGAGGCTATGCGCTTTTTGAACAATGTTATCAAAAAACGATGCACGACGTTTATTTTGTCGGACTTTTTCGACAACGACTATGAACATTCGTTGAGAATCGTGAAAAAGCGACACGATGTCATTGCTTTGCGTGTGTATGACGAACGTGAAACCGAACTTCCAAACGTAGGACTGATGCGCATTACAGACCAAGAAACCAAGCGTGAAATGACTATTGACACAAGTGTTTCAAGCAATCGCAAAGCCTATAAACGACAAACAAACCGATGATACCTTCAAAAAATTTGCGATACGAGCTACGAAAATCCGTACCAACGAAGACTATGTGAAACCCTTGACTAAACTTTTTCAAAAAAAATGAGAAAAATTGCCATCATATTAACCTGTTTATTCCTGTCTTTGAGCGGATTTGCTCAACAACACGTGGCTAAGGCGGAATTGAGTATGGATACGGTGCAAATCGGCGACCATATCAAACTCAAAATCAGCCTACAAACAAGCGATAAAAACAGCGTGGTTTTTCCTGTTTTGAGCGATACGATGGACAGTAAAATCGAGTTTATTTCGGTTGGAGATTTAGACACGATTTTGGATGCAAAAAAACACTCGAAATCTTACGCAAAAACCTTTACTCTTGCGATTTTCGAGCCGGGGATATACACCTTTCCGGAAATTCCGTTTTTCGTTAAAACACCTACCGACAAAGAGTTTTTTGAAGTGTTCACAAACAGTGTAAGCGTTACAGTTATCGCTCCAAACGTGGACATGGAAAAAGATATTAAAGATATCAAAAGCGTTTGGAAAATTCCATTGACCTTTCAGGAAATTCTTCCATACCTATTGATTTTATTAGGGATTGCGTTGCTTACGTTCATGGGTATTTATGTTTATCGCAAATGGAAAAACAAAGAACCCTTGTTTGTCTTTGCATCCAAACCGCCTATTCCCGCACATATCGAGGCTTTGGAGAATTTGGAAAAACTGCGTTTGAAACAACTTTGGCAAAACAATCTCGTGAAAGAGTATTACACGGAATTGACGGATATTCTGCGGTTTTACATCGAAAAGGGCTTGCACGTCAATGCTGTTGAAATGACTTCGGACGAACTGCTGGATGCGGTTGAAGAATCTGAACTTTCCAACAAAAACGAATTGCTTGCACTTCTTCGGGAAGTCCTACCAACAGCGGATTTAGTGAAATTTGCAAAGTCGATGCCCTTGGAAGATGAACACGATCGGTGTTTCAAAAATGTAAAGCAATTTATTGAAATCACGATGCCTAAAAAAGAGGAGGACGTGCAATGATAAATGGAATCACATTTCAAAATCCGGAGTTTTTATATCTCTTATTCTGCCTGCCTTTGCTTGCTGTTTGGAAGATTTGGCGACACAAGCGCACGGTGGCGAAAGTAAACGTTTCAAACATTGATTCATTTCTGGTTGCGAAGAAAAGTTTTCGGCAACGCCTTTTGTTCCTGCCTTTCACGCTTCGCTTGCTGGCATTGGGTTTCCTTTTTGTTGCAATGGCACGTCCGCAGTCGAGTTTGAGAGGTCGTGAAGAAAATATAGAGGGTGTCGATATTATGTTGGCAATGGACGTTTCGAGCAGTATGCTTGCAGAAGATTTTGTTCCGAATCGTTTGGAAGCTGCGAAAAACGTGGCATCCGACTTCATCCGTTCGCGTCCGAACGACCGTATGGGAATTGTTGTCTTCAGCGGGGAAAGTTTCACGCAATGCCCGCTGACCATTGATCACAACATCTTACTCAATCAAATCAGTGCGATCAAAAGCGGTATGATTGAAGACGGAACTGCCATCGGCGACGGCTTGGCTACTGCAATTAACCGCCTGAAAAACAGCACGGCTATCAGCAAGACAATCATCCTCTTAACCGATGGAGTGAACAATATGGGTTCTATCGCACCTTTGAGCGGTGCAGACATTGCAAATGTTTTTGACATACGTGTATATACCATCTGAGTAGGAACACACGGAACAGCCCCATACCCTTTTCAAACACCGTTCGGAAAGCAATACCAAAATGTGGAAGTGCAAATCGACGAACAAATGCTGAAACAAATGGCTGAAACCACCGGAGGACAATACTTTCGTGCGACCAACAAAAATAAACTAAAAAACATTTTTCAAGAAATAGACAAAATGGAAAAAACCAAAATCGAAGTGTTGAATTTCGAGCGTAAACACGAGGAATTTAAGCTTTTACTTTGGATTGCATTAGGTTTACTTTTACTTGAATTTGTGTTATCTTATACCGTTTTAAAATTCATACCGTAAAATTATGTTTCAATTTGAAAACGATAGATTATTGATTTGGCTTGCGTTAGTTCCCGCATTAGTCTTGCTTTTTGGGATATTTATGCACCTCAAGAAAAAGCGGATGAACACTTTCGCAGAAATGCCTTTGATGGAACAACTTGCACCTCTTTATTCGAGGAGTAAACTCATCTTAAAGTTTACGCTATTGATGTGCGCTTTGGCTTTATTGATCGTATGTTTAGCAAATCCACAGTTGGGTTCAAAGGTGGAAAAAGTGCAGCGTAAAGGTGTGGATTTGATGCTCTGTTTGGATATTTCAAACAGTATGAACGCCGAAGATATTCAACCCAGCCGTTTGAAACGTGCCAAACAGGCAATCAATCAGCTTTTGAGCAAACTGAAAGGCGACCGTATCGGCATTGTTGTTTTCGCAGGAACGGCGTACACACAACTGCCTTTAACGAGCGATTACGGTGCTGCAAAAATGTTTGTAGATGTTATCTCTACCAACGATATGCAAGCACAAGGAACTGCCATCGGTGCTGCCATCGAAATGGCAACTTCTGCTTTTGAAGAAGATGAAAATCAAGGGCGTGAGAAAAACAAGGCAATCATCGTGATCAGCGATGGAGAAAACCACGAAGACAATGCTGTTGATGCTGCAAAGACTGCAAAGAACTTGGGGATTATGGTCAATACGATCGGTATGGGTCTTCCGGAAGGCGCACCTATTCCGCAGTTCAACGAAAACCGTATGGTTGGATATAAACAAGACCGTCAAGGACAAATGGTGTTGACTAAACTCAACGAGCAGATGTTGAGCGAAGTGGCTGAAGCCGGAGGGGGATACTACGTGGGCGCAAACAACGCATCGGTGGGTGTTGAAACGCTGTTCTCCAAAATCGAACAATTGGACAAAAAAACGTTCGACACACGAAACTTCTCCGACTACGAAACCCGCTTTCAATACGTGCTTGCAGTGATTATTATCCTCTTGATACTGGAGATATTTATCTTCCATAAGAAAAATAAATTTTTCAATCATCGTAACCTTTTTGGCACAAAATAATTATGCGAAACATTCTAAACATAGCGATTTTACTGAGTTTTTCGGGGGTTGTTTTTGCACAAAATCCGCTCTCGAATTTTCGTGAAGGAAACAAACTGTATAACGAAAAAAAGTATAATGATTCGGAAATCCTCTATCGGCGCGGATTAGAAGCCGACAGTACGGACATTCGTGGTCGCTACAATCTGGCGAATACGCTGTATAAGCAAGGCGACTACGAGAAATCTTCCGAGATGTACAACCAACTGTTGTCCGAAAAAAATCTAAGCAAAGCGCAAAAATCCAATATCTACCATAATTTGGGAAATGCAGCATTGCAAAAAGAAGATTTTGAAAACGGCGTGAAGTCTTATAAAGAGGCACTGAAACTAAATCCGAACGATGCGGATACGAAGTACAATTTGGCGTATGCTTTGCGAAAAATGCAACAGCAACAGCAAAATCAACAAAATCAAGATCAACAGAAACAGGATAAAAAGGATCAAAAAGATCAACAACAACAGCAGCAGCAAAAGCAACAGGACGATCAAAAAAAGGATCAGCAAAAACAACAACAGCAGCAACAAAATCAAGATCAGGACAAGCCTCAAAACGAGAAGAAACAAGGCTCACAGCCCGATAAGATGAAAAAAAGTGATGCCGAGCGAATGCTGAACGCAATGGATAAACAAGAGAAAAACACTCTCGATAAAAAGAAGAAAATCAAAGTCATACAGCCTGTAAAAACAGATAAAGATTGGTAATATGCGACATCTTTGGATTGTGATATTAACGTTATTCTTTGCGCAACTACGCGCACAGGACGATTATACGTTTGAAGTGAAAGCACCTACGCAAGTGGGTGTTGGTCAAGCGTTCGATATTCAATTTGTGATCAGTTCAACCAAAGCCATTGAAGCAACAAATTTCAGAGCACCCACATTCAAAGGTTTGGACATTCATTTCGGACCTTCGCAATCGCAATCTTCAAGCACAACCATTATCAACGGACAACGTTCGCAAACGGTTTCTATCATCTTGTCTTACAGGGTTTCTGCACCCAAAGAGGGCATCATCAATTTTGCACCTGCAAGCATTGATATTGCAGGAAAGACCTATAAAACAAGCGGTGTATCTCTGCAAGTTACAAAGGCGCAACAACAGCAGCAAGCATACAGAGGGCGCAGTGGTGGACAAACCAGCCGTGCCTCTGCAAACGCTCCTCAACCCCAACAAAGACCGGTTACGATCAGCGATAAGGATATTTTCGTAAGAGCATCCGCAAACAAACGTTCGGTGTATGAGGGCGAAGAAATCGTGTTGGATTATACTCTTTCAACAAATGTTCACGTGAGGGAATACAGCATCCACAAAAAGCCTTCAAGTCAAGGCTTTTGGCAAGAAAACATCACGATCAATCCCAAACCTGTAACTCACGGAAATACGGTCAGTTTGAATCTGGAAAAATCTTTGATTTATCCTCAACGCAGTGGAAAACTGAACATTGATCCACTTGAAATAGAAGTTATTGCGCAAGTAATGAACCGTTCACGCTCACGAGATCCGTTTGAGGATTTTTTTAACGGTTTTTTCAATTCTTCGGTGCAACAAATCCGAAAAACGATCACTTCCAACCGTATCAACTTCGACGTGAAACCCTTACCGGAAAAGGGAAAGCCCGAAAGTTTCAAAGGCAATGTCGGACGATTCACGTTCAAATCCAAGATTGATAAAACCACCCTCAAAGCGAATGAGGCACTGACCATAACCATTACCATTGGAGGCAGCGGAAACCTGCGCCACATCGAGGCTCCAACAGTTCTCTTCCCCGCAGATTTCGAGGTTTACGAACCGCAGGAAAATGAAAATATACAAGTGAGTGCAAGCGGAATGACCGGAAACAAAACCTTTCAATTCCTTGCTATTCCAAGAACTCAGGGCAGTTATATCATTCCTGCGATTGAATTTTCCTACTTCGATCCGGTGCAAGGTAAATATATTGAACATCAAACCGAAGAGTTCAAAATCACGGTGAATAAAGGCGATGAGCGATTTGCCGCCACCTCAAATTCCGTGAATGACAATCCCTATCTGAATAGGGATATTGAATTTATCAAAATACGCACCTCTCCGTTGAAACAAATCGATCACAAATTCCTCTTTTCGCCACTGTTTTGGGGGCTTTTTGCACTGCCATTCTTTTTGTTGTTTGCGCTTTTGATTGTTCGTAAACGTTTGGATATTCGTAATGCGGATGTGATTGGATTGCGTGAAAAACGTGCTTTGAAAGAGGCAAAACGCAATCTGCGTAAAGCCGAAAAATTTATGTTAGAAAACAATAAAGATGCGTTCTACGTTGAGATTTCACAGGCTCTTTGGGGATTTTTGAGCAAGAAATTCAACATTCCTGTTGCAGAACTTTCGATAGACAATGTTCATCAAACCCTTTTGGGAAAAA
>QMCE01001871.1_pt1 | contig 11634 bp, 11 predicted proteins | sample 1821851 | NCBI WGS metagenome assembly QMCE01 (sample SAMN09453174, study PRJNA476694) | Termite gut metagenome, whole genome shotgun sequencing project. | isolation source: worker | host: Odontotermes sp. | place: South Africa:Pretoria | collected 2016-01-28
TATCCGTAAATGTCTGCTGCTTCATTCTAATCAACCGTCCTTTGTTTTATTATACCAGACCTCCGCTGGACGGTCGATTAATCAGCGGTTACTTAGATTCTTGGGTCGCGGGCGAACACAGTTCGCCCCTACGGTCATTCAGCGCGGCGCGTGCGCTTTTATGCAATCCACAATCCATTCCGGCTCGGGTATGGGCGCGCCGGGCTTGAGCGCCGCGTAGATCGCCGTGCTCGAGAGCGTCTGCCAATATAGTGAGGCGAGCGCCTCCGCGTTGCCCTGGCGAATCTGCCCTCTCTTCTGCCCATCCTCGATGATGGATATCGTCTTATCCAGATAGGCCATCCCCTTTAGAAGCTCCTGTACCGGCTCCGGCAGGGAGGCGTTGGTTTGGATCTGATACATCAGGACGAACATCTTCGCCGTAAACGTGCTGCTTTTCAGCGCGGAGATGATATATTCCGCGACGGTTTCAAAGAAGCGCAGCGGATCGCTGGAATCCAGCGTCATCATCCTGGCCGGCGCGGATACGCCGATGCGGACCAATTCCTCGTAGAGCTTCGCTTTGGACTCGAAGTAGTGGAACATCAGCCCCATGCTCATGTTGACCCTCTTGGCGATATCTCCGATCTTCGTATCCGCGTAGCCGTTGGCAATGAACAGATCGAGCGCGGCTTCGAGAATTTCCCATCGCCGCTTTTCGCGCTGCTCCTGTCGAATTCCCATTCAGTGAACCTCGTTTCGGTGAATCTATGTTCATTGAAATGATAATCGATAATATATCCGTTGTCAAGATGAAATTATCAATTTTTTGTAGTATAATTGATTAAAGCATCAAGATTGCAGGGGCGGAACTCGTGTCCGCACGAAGACCGCATATAATGTAGGGGCGGCCTTTGGCCGTCCGCGATTATAGTGATTCCCGCGTTTGCGGCGGACGGCCAAAGGCCGCCCCTACAGAACGTTAAATCAGTGCTTTCTTTAGGAGACGCATATGACGCTCGTTCTTCTGCCACAAGCCTTCTCCGTGTGTAAAGTCACAGACGCGTCCTCCGTCGATTTTACGCGCGAATTCGTGTTTTTCGCGAAGACGGACGAGGAGCTTTCGCTCGTATGCGAAACGGAATGTGTTCCCTCAGATTGTATCGCGCACGAACCCGGCTGGCGCGCGTTCAAGGTTGAAGGCGTGCTGGATTTCGGGATGGTGGGCGTGCTCGCGAAAATCTCCGGCGCGCTCGCGGAGGCAGGCGTCAGCCTGTTCGCCGTATCGACGTACAATACGGACTATATTTTTGTAAAAGAAAATAATTTAGATAAGGCAACTGCCTCGTTGCAAAGCGCGGGGTTTAATTTCAGATACACCATGTAGGGCGTGACGCCCCCGGCACGCCGAACGACCCCAAATTGTAGGGGCGATTCTAAATCGCCCGCAGCAAAGAAAGCAATACCAAGCATGGAACAAAACCAAAACGATTTCACACAGGGCAGCGTCAAGCGCAACGTACTCAGGCTTGCCGCGCCGATGACGCTGGCCCAGCTGATCAACGTCCTCTACAACGTCGTGGACCGCGTCTACATCGGCCGTATGCCCGAAAACGCGATGCTCTCCATGACGGGCCTGGGGGTGACGCTGCCGATCCTCACGATCGTCATCGCGTTCGCGAACCTGGTCGGCATGGGCGGCGCGCCGCTGTGCTCGATCGCGCGCGGGCGCGGCGACAGCGAGGACGCGGAGCGGATCCTAGGCAATTCCTTCACGCTGCTCATCCTCTTCGGCGCGGCGCTGACGGCGCTCGTATTGCTGTTCAAGGCGCCGCTGCTTTACGCCTTCGGCGCGAGCGCGGCAACGTTCCCGTTTGCCGACGCGTACTTGACGGTCTATATCGGCGGCAGCCTCTTCGTCATGGCCGGCCTGGGCATGAACAACTTCATCAACGCGCAGGGCTTCGGCAAAACGGGCATGATCACCGTCGTGATAGGCGCGCTCTGCAACATCGCGCTCGACCCGCTGTTCATCTTCGTATTCAATATGGGCGTCGCGGGCGCGGCGTGGGCGACCGTCATCTCGCAGTGCGTCTCCGCCGTCTGGATCGTGCGCTTCCTGACGGGCAGGAAGACTATATTGAAGCTGCGCGCGCGCTACTTCCGCCTGCAAGCCGCGAAGGTGAAGGAGATTATCATGCTCGGGCTTTCCGGCTTTACGATGGCGGTCACGAACTCGACGGTGCAGATCGCCTGCAATACCACGCTCCAATACTACGGCGGCGACGTCTTCGTCGGCGTCATGACCATCATCAGCTCCATCAGGGAGGTGGTCTTCATGCCGCTGACGGGCCTTACGCACGCCGCGCAGCCCGTGATGGGCTATAACTACGGCGCGAAGGCGTACGCGCGCGTGCGCGAGGCCATCCGCTTTACGACCGTCGTAACCGTCGCGTTCGCGACGCTGGCGTGGTTTTGCCTCTTCCTCTTCCCCGAGTTCTTCATCAGCGTCTTCAGCAGCGATCCGGCGATACTCGCCGCCGGAGCCCCCGCGTTGCGCATCTATTTCTTCGGCGTCTTCCTCATGTCGCTGCAAGCGACCGGCCAAGAGGTTTTCGTGGCGCTGGGCAAGTCGCGGCACGCGATATTCTTCTCACTGTTCCGAAAGGTGATCATCGTCACGCCGCTGACGATTTTCCTGCCCACGATAATGAACCTGGGGACGACGGGCGTCTTCCTCGCCGAGCCGGTTTCGAACCTCTTGGGCGGCTTGGCCTGCTATATAACGATGATGTGTACGGTTTGGAGAGAGTTGAAACGGAAGGAGCAATTACATGCAAACCCATAAACTAAACGCCACGTCAAAGGACGGCCATCAAATCAACGCTATCACCACGTACAACCCCGAAGCCGCGGCGAACATCAAGGGCCTCGTGATCATCTGCCACGGCTTTGGCGAGCATTCCGGCAGCTACCGCGAGCTAATGGAGCGCCTTTGGGACGCGAATTACGCGTCTGTCACGTTCGACCAGCGCGGGCACGGCGAGCTGGGCGCAACGTCGCCCGAAGCGCGCTTTAAAAAGTTCGGCGTAATCCCGGGCTACGAGAGCTTTATGGACGATATTGAGGCGCTGGTTTCCGCCGCGAAGAAAATGGCCCCAAACGTTCCGCTCGCGCTGTACGGCCACAGCATGGGCGGCAATATCGCCGCGAACTACCTCCTGCGGCGCGGGCAGAAAGATTTTACCCGCGTGGTGCTGGAGTCGCCGTGGCTGGGGCTGTATAACGACCTGAACCCATTCACGGCGGCGGCGGCAAAGCTGCTGGGCGGCCTTTCGCCCAAGCTCGCGATAGTCAATAAGCTGAAAATGAGTGATATCACCGGCGACGCGGCGAAGGCGGACGATATCGACAAGGATCCCCTGTATCACAATCGTATTTCGTTCCGCCTGGTATCGGGTATACGCGGCGGCTGCGCCTACGCGCTGAAAAACGCGCGGACTCTGACGATTCCGGCGTTTCTGGCCTACGCGAAAAACGAGCGTATCGTCAGCAATACCGCGATAAGCGCCTTTCGCGGCGCGTGCGGCGACAACGTTACGCCGCGGGAATACGATTCCTGCCACGCGATACATAACGATAAAAACCGCGAGGTATTTTACAAGGACGTAATCGCGTTTTTGGAGGGGTAGCGCCGGATTTTCAAATTTTTCATATTTGTGCAAAAATAGCTTGTATTTCGTCGTAATCTTCTGTATTATTTAGGTTACCACTTTTTTTGGTAATCCTCCGGTGCCGCGTAAATCCTTCGGCGCCGCGGGGGTATCGTGTCCCGCGCAATACGGCTCAAAGGGGAACCAAAGATGCGACAAGCGAAAAGGATTGCGGCGGCCGTGCTGGCCGCGGCGCTTATGATAGCGCTTTTCCCGGCAACGCTGGCGGCGTTGCCGACGGCGTATGACGCCGGCCCTTGCGGTACAAATGTATCCTACTACTTCGATTTCAATACAAGCGTCCTAACCTTCCACGTAATTGGCTCCGGCAGCGGCGGCATGTGGGAATTCGGCGTCGTTGGCGATTCCTCCTCCGAGCGGCTTCCCGCCCCCTGGCTCAGCAGGGGTTACGCCGACAAAATCAAAGCGGTCGCCTTTGAAGACGGCATAAACTACATCGGCTCAAACGCTTTTTTCAACTGCGCCAGCCTCGCCAGGATTACCATCCCGGCCGATGTTAAGAGTATCGGTACGAGCGCCTTTTACGGCTGCGGCGCGCTGGCCGACCTCTCTTTCATGGGAACCGTGCCGCCGGTTTTAGGCGACGCCGCGTTCACAAAAATAGGCGGCAGCTTATCCTCTCCGCCGACTATACGCTATCCCGTCAGCGCGGCGGGCGATTACGAAGAATTACTGACGAGCGGCAAAGGCAAGTGGCACGATATGGAGGAATATATGCCTGCGCCGTTCGAGGACATGCCCTCCTTCACGCCGGATCAGCTGGAAGAGATGAAGCAGGATATACCCATAGTCTACGGCGTGGAATACGCCGCCGGCGCCGTTTCATACATGGTAACCGTCCAGACGGCGTACAGCAGGGCGTACGCGGGCGCGAAGGTGCGCGTCATGTACAACGGCACGGCTGAAGTAATCACGCTCAGCGCTTCCGGCAAGGGTTCCGGCAGCTTCCCGGCGCAGCCCGGCGAAGCGCATTTCTCGGCAGAGATGCTCTCCGGCCCCTATCCGGGAGCGCAGTCCAATAAGACGCTGAAGATCCTGGGCAACGGGAAGATTGCGGAGAGATAAAAGCGCGCCTTTGGCGGAGATCACCCCTTCGTAATTCAAACAACCCGCTCCAAGGCTGTGCGCCGGCGAGCGGGTTGTTTAATGCACTCCCGGCGCCGCCGAGAGTGCATTGCGTGTCTATAACCCTAATTTCGTTATCTCTGCTTCGAAGCCCTAATCGAGAGTACGAAGCCAACCGCGCTCGCGAGGAGCAGCGCGCTTACCAAGAGGATCCAGCCCGCGCCTGTGGGCGCGTCGCCCGTCTGCGGGACGGGCATGGGCGAGTAGATCGGAGGGGCGGCGGGCGGCATTACGCTTCCCGCGTTGAACTTGGTCTCGGCGCTCGAAACGAAGATACCGCGGCCGATGAAGTGCCTGTCCTCCGGCGCGCCGGTATACTGGAACGAGAAGCCGAAGAAGTTGAAGACCGCCTGCAAATCGTTAAGCGAAATCGCTTCCGTTACGCCGTCCGAGAATACGAGCTTGGACGCCGAGGACGAATAGTTGTTGGTGTAAACCATGTCGTAATTCTTCGGGTCGAACGCCATCGGCTCGGCGGGCGCTGGGGCAGGGGTCGCCGTCGGAACGGGAGTCGCCTCCGGGGTTGCCGTGGGCGCAGGAGCCGGAGCGGGGGCCGGCGCGGGCGTCGGAGCGGCGTCGGTCGATGTGGCGTCAGACGGGCTGGCGGGCTCAGGAGCCGGTGCGGGCTCGGGGGCCGGTGCGGGGGCTTCCGTGGGAACGGGAGTCGCCGTCGGAGCCGCCGTGGGCGCGGGCGTCGCGGTCGGCTGCGGAGCCTTCCAATTGATATCGGAGCGGTACTTCGCTAAGCCTTCGTACTTGTTCGAAACCACGAAGGAGATCACGTTGCTGAATTCATCCGCCGAGGAGATTGCGTAGATATTGCCTTTGCCGCCCCAGGGGCCGCCTTCGGCGTTCTTGATCTTCGCGACGTGATAGACGAGCTGATTGTTCGCGTCGTAAAGCGGATAGAACTTATTGTACTTCATCGACTCGCCGCCGCCCTCGCCTACGGAGAGCGTACCCTTGCAAACGCCTTCGCCGGCCGTGTTGGTGATCGCGGCAAAGTGCAGGTAGTACGTCTGGGCCGACTTCGTCGCCGGAGCGATATAGAGGCCCTGCAAGTCGTTCTTGGGATCGGCGTTGAACTCGAACTCCGCCTTGGCGCTGGTGATTTGGCTGTTCTTCGTCACGGACTGCGAGTTGACGTTGAAGCCGTTGACCTGCGCGAGGAAGGCCATGTTCGCCGACGCGAAGTTGATCGCGTTGTTGGGGCTCGTGAATTCGAGCGTGGCCGTCTTCAGCGCCGAGCCGTCCCACTTCAGCGGGCCGTCGGTGTCCTTTTGACCGGCGACGACGATCTCCGCGAGGAAGAATATCTGCGAGTTCGCGTTGTAGGTCGTACCGGCGAGGCTCGCGCCCCAGTTGCTGACCGTCATCGACGTCAGGTAGGGGTCCGTCACGGTGAGCCTGCTGATATACACGGGGCTCTGCTTCGAAGCGGCGGTGCTGGCGGGCGCAATCGCGAACGAAGAGGACGCGATGGCAGCGAGCGTCAGAACCACCAGAGCAAATGCAAGTGCTTTTTTCATCCGAAAAATCCCTTTCTCAATTAATGTTTATACAATGCTGTCGACGGGATGCGTAGTTAAAGCTATTCGTCGAGAACATATTTAAGCTATCATTTATTATATTCATTGTCAATTGATTCTATATATCAATATATGGCATAGGGCTATCTTATTGGCATCACACCCTGTTTAAGGCTGTTTTCAGAAATTCCTGCTAGATTTGCTATGGTATTTATATGTAGCATTGGAATATGTGAGAATATTTATGAACATTCGGTAAATACGCATATCGATACAGCCGTGTTGGAAAACGGGCCTGCATTTGACGGCGGAAGAACGGCGGGATTATAATCAAAAGGAGATGGATAAGCAATCATTTATCAGCCGCGCCAATGCGCTGGGCTTCGCGCGCGTCGCCTTCGTATCCGCCGAACCATTCTCCGGCTGGCGCGAGGCGGCGGGCAGGCTGCGCGCGCCGCCGAGGCTGACAGAAGACCCTAAAGAAATACTGCCGGAGGCGGCGTCCATCGCGGTGCTGCTGTATCCCTATGCGCCGATGGCGCGCGCGCAGGGCGTCGTACCGCTCGCGGGGTACTATTTCGCCGAGCACGCCTCGTATATGGCGCTCACGAAGCTGCAAGCCGAGTTTCCGTTTATGCGCCGCGCGCCGCTGCCGCACAAGCGCGCCGCCGAGCGCGCGTTCCCCGGCTGCCGCGGCAGGAACGGCCTGATTGGGATTGAGGAATTCGGGACGCGCGTCTGCATACAGCTGCTGGCGAGCGACGCTTTCGAGCCAGACGCGCCTCAACCCGAGGCGACGCCCTGCGCAAGCTGCGGCCTGTGCGAAAAAGCGTGCCCGGCGGGCGCGATACGCGGCGCTCTGGACGCGAACCTGTGCCTGCGCTCCTATCTGTCCGGCGGCATAATGCCGGACGACATCAAGGCAAAGCTGCCAACGCTCCTGGGCTGCGAGCTTTGCCAGAGCGCCTGCCCCCGCAACGCGCACGAGCGCGCAATCGCCCCCTCCGATGCGATTCGGAAGGCGTTTTCCTACGACGCGCTGCTCTCGCCTGACATAAGCCTCGCTGAGGCCAGGGCGTTCGTGGGCCGCAACGTCTCCGCCGCACGGCTGCGCTCGCAGGCGATCGTCCTCGCGGCGCGCGAGGGCGGCTGCGACGAAAGGATCGCCGCGTTTCTAGACTCGGAAAACGAGACTATACGCGACGCCGCGCTGTGGGCGCTGCAAAAAAATAATTAATTACGCGTATATAAAAAGCGGCTCACGCCGCTTTTTATATACGCAAAAGGATAAATAGATTTTTATTTTACCGTAAACTTGTGCATAGCCGTCTTGCCGCCAAAGGTGAAGAACACCTCCGCCGAACCCGGCGCGACACCCCTCACGCGGCCGCCCTCGAGCACCTGTATGATGTCGGGGTTGGTGGTCTGAATCTGCGTCGAGCCGTAGTTGGTATCCTTGGGCTCGATGACGATATACATCTGAACCTCTTCGCCGAGCTTGATCGTCTTCGGCGTCCTGTTGCTGAATTTAAGCGAGGTCACGCCCGATACCGCGGCCGCGCTGGAGGCGGCGGGCACGGGCAGGCTGCCAACCGTCGGAGCGCCCGCGCCGACCGTGACGGTACACGTCGCCGTGGTGCCGTACGTCGCACGCACGGTAATCGAGGCCGTGCCGTTGGATAGGCCCGTCACAAGGCCGTTGGAATCCACCGCGGCGACCTGCGCGTTGGAGCTGGACCAGTTCAGGCCGTACGCCGAGCCGAACGCTCCGACGTTCACCGTCAGCTGCTGGCTTTGGCCCACGCCAAGCGACATGCTCGTCGTGTTGAGCGCTATGCCGTAGTAGTCATTCAGCGATGAATAGGGGTTGTACGGATAGAGCGGATTCCTTGCGTAGAAGGTCCAGCCGTTGTACTGCGACCCGTACGGGTAATACTTGCCGTCCTGCCAGAAGCCCACGTCGTCGTACCAGAAGTCGTAGCTCGACGGGGTGCTCCACCAGCCGACGTAATCGTGATGGTCATAGCCGTAGTCCCAGTAGTAGCCGGGGTAATACCCGGGCTTGCTGATGGGATAGTAGCCGTAATTGTAGCCGGGATAGTAGGCGTCGAAATAGCGGTCGTATGGATAGGCGGCGGCGAGGTTCGTCACGAACGAAGAGGTGTCGCCCGCTCTGTTGACGCCCACGAAAAGGCTGGACTGGGTTTCGTATACCCTTGCCATACCGTCCCTGATCGTATACGTCATCCGAATCGGATCCGCCTGATACTGCCCGCTCGGGAACTTATAGGACTCGCCCTTCAAATACAGCTCCACGCTCAGGGATGAGCCGTTCCAGCCGGTAATCGTATTGCCGTTGCGATTGCCGCTGGAAACGCTGTATATGCTTACCGTATTGGGCAGCGAAAGCGTCAGCGTCCGCGCGGTAAGCCTCGTGGTGCCCGGGTCGTTGAAGAAGATTTCCAGCGTGGCGTAGGTGCCGACCGTGGCCGTATACTGATGCGAATCCCCCTCCAGGGTAGCGTATACGGAGAACATCGGCGCCGCCGCACCCATAGCGGACGATAAAGTCATCAGCAGCATCATTATGAACAACATCGCCAGGTAAAGAGAAACGCGCCTTTTGAGCATGTCTGAATCCTCCCGTTATCGTTTTGGGGAGGGCAAACACACCCTCTCCATTGGATTTTGATGGTAGTATATCATCGTTCGCTATCATATGCCAGCCGCATTTGCGAGATTCCACGGAAAATTTACAATTATGCCATAGATTGCCCACAATTTAGCTACGCCCTGCTGCCCGGCTTATCGATCGGCAGGCCCTCCTTGCAGAGCGGGCAGGCGTCCGGCTCGTACGTCGCCAAATCAACGGCGACCGCCGCCTCGAAGCGCACGCCGAAATCCGCCTTGCCGCCCGAGCGGTCTACCACGGCCCCGACGCCCACGACGCTTACGCCCATGCTCTCGAGCAGCGCCTTGACCTCTTTCACAGAGCCGCCCGTCGTGACTACGTCCTCGACGATGAGCGCGCGCTCGCCTTTTTCCACAAAAAAGCCGCGCCTAAGCGTCATTTTGCCGTCCTGCCGCTCGGCGAAGATATTGCGCACGCCTAGCGCCCGCGCCGTTTCGTACGCCATGATAACGCCGCCGAGCGCCGGGCCGACCACGACGTCTACCTCGCCCGCGAAGCGGCCCGCTATCTCCTTGCAGACGGCCTCCGAATATTCGGGCGTCTCGAAGAGCCGCGCGCACTGCATGTAGCGATTGGAATGCCTGCCGGACGTGAGCTTGAAGTGGCCGGATTGCATTACACCGGCTTTTTCGAGGATTTCCAGGGTTTGTTGTTGGTTCATGGGGTTTCCTCCTGTGCTGATATGTGTAGGGCGGGGGCTCTGCTCCCGCCGGAATTACCGTTGTTTCAGCGGCAGGAGCAGAGCCCCTGCCCTACAATTTCGGGCCGCAATTTGGGGGTCTTACCACCCCGCCCGCAGGCGGCGCGGCCTCACACCCTCAATCCCCCCGTCAATTCCGCAGCCGTCCTTATTCCCTTCTCGTCGAGCGACCGCTCGAACTCATCAATAATCTCCAGCCACGCCATCGGGTCGGCGAGGCCCGCCGTGCCGACCATCACCGCCGACGCGCCCGCGAGCATGAATTCCATCACGTCGCGGCCCGAGCGGATGCCGCCCATACCAACGACGGGGATCTTTACGGCCTGCGAGGCCCTATAGACCATATGCAGCGCGATTGGCTTTACACACGGACCCGACAGCCCACCCGTCACGTTCGCGAGAATGGGCTTCATCGCGTCTATGTCGATCGCCATGCCCGTAAGCGTGTTTATGAGCGATATAGCGTCCGCGCCGCCCGCTTCGGCGGCCTTGGCGTTTGCGGCGATATCCGCGACGTTGGGCGTAAGCTTTACCCACAGCGGCTTAGCGCACTTCGACCTTACGGCGCGCGTTACGCGCTCGACCGACTTTGGCTCAACGCCGAAGGCCATGCCGCCCTCCTTCACGTTCGGGCAGGAGATGTTCAGCTCCAGCGCGTCGATATCCGCTCCATTCAGCGCTTCGGCCATCGCCTCGTATTCTTCCAGCGCGTGCCCTGCGGCGTTCGCGATTATCGCCGTTTTCTTCGTGCGCATCCACGGCAGCTCACGCTCCAAAAACACTTTCAGGCCCGGATTTTGCAATCCAACGGCGTTGAGCATCCCCGATGGCGTCTCGGCTATGCGCGGCGCGGGGTTGCCCTCGCGGGGATGTAAGGTCAGCCCCTTCGAGGAGATACCTCCGAGGCGGCTGATGTCAAAAAGCTCCGCGTATTCGCGGCCAAAGCCAAACGTCCCCGAGGCGGCGATAACGGGGTTTTTCAGCGTCACGCTTCCGACGCGCACGGTCAGATCAGCCATGTAAATCCACCTCCCAAAGCGAGAATACCGGCCCGTCCGCACAGGCGCGCTTGTTTACCCTTTCGCCGTCCGGCCCGATCATGGCGCACGCGCACACGAGGCACGCGCCCACTCCGCAGCCCATACGCGATTCTAGCGAAACCTGGCAGTGGGCGTCCGGCGGCAATATGCGCTTTAGCGCGTTTAGCATCGGGTCAGGGCCGCAGGCGAAGATAGCGCCGGGCAGCTCGCCGCTTTTCGCCAGCGCCTCTATGGGCAGCGTCGGGTTGCCCTTTTTGCCGAAGCTGCCGTCGTCGGTGAAGATTTCGAGGCGCGGAAACGCGGCCTCGAAGAGCTCCAGACAAAATACGCTCTCCTTATTCGGAAAGCCGAGGTACGCGCTCCACTTTACGTCCGGATATCCCGCCGCCGCGACCAGCAGCGCCGCACAGCCCGACCCGCCGCCGATTACCGCGCCGGTTTTCGCGCCCTCCGGCAGCGTAAAGCCGTTGCCGAGCGGGGCTAGGATTTGAATTTGCGTCCCGGGCTGAACGAGCGAGAGCCTGCGCGTACCCTCGCCGACTACGGCATAGACGAAGTCCAGCTCGCCCGCTTCCCTCCTGGCGCCAAAGACCGCGAAGGGGCGGCGCAGCGTCAGATCGTGCGAGTCCGGCACGCGTATATGCGCGAATTGCCCCGGAACGAGCGCTTTGAACACGGCGCTGGGCACGCCCGCGACCGTCAGAAGGAACCCGTCGCGGACGATTTGGTGGTTGGCGGTTATTTTTGCTGTGAAATCCATAGCATTTCCCTTTGTATCCCGCTCGCCCGGCTTCGCCGGGCGAGCGGGAATTAATTATTCTAATGTCAAAGGGCT
>QMCE01002703.1_pt1 | contig 11632 bp, 13 predicted proteins | sample 1821851 | NCBI WGS metagenome assembly QMCE01 (sample SAMN09453174, study PRJNA476694) | Termite gut metagenome, whole genome shotgun sequencing project. | isolation source: worker | host: Odontotermes sp. | place: South Africa:Pretoria | collected 2016-01-28
AAAAGTCCAGCGCTTTGTCGCTTTCCTTTACGAATACCTGCATCATGGATCGTTTCATCAGCATCTCTCCTCATTTACAGAATCAAAACTGTATTTCCGTCTGGGTTCTTTGATGAAATGTTCATGCCGCCGAATTTGATAAGCATTTTTTCAACCTCCTTTTTTTCTCCATCCTACCACACAAAACAGGACAACAGTCTGCCCTGTTTATTTATACCGCCCTAAAATTTTTTCGGCGATCCGGCGCATCTCGTCCGCGACCTCCGGCGGCTCCAGCACTTTTACTTTATCCCCGAAACCGAGCAGCCAACTGACCATAAAGTCTTGATTGGCGTATCCCACCTCCAGCAGCAGCCCGTCCGGCGTTTCTGTATAGCAGTCCATTCCGTATAATTCGATCAATTTGTAACGCTCTGTATATTCAAACAGCACCGTGAGCTTTTTATCGTCCGTATAGCCAAGTTCCCGCTTCTCCGGTGGAATCTCACGCGGCGAAAAGGTCTCGTCGTCGCGGAGATTGAGGTTCCAAAGCCGCGTCAGCTTGAACAGCCGCCAGTCCTGCCGTTTTAGGCAATACCCGAATACGTACCACGCCGTCCATTGAAAGGTTACATAATACGGCTCTATCCTGCGGTGGGTTTCCCCTTTTTCGTAATAATAATCGAACTCCGCGAGTTTCTGCTCACGGATGGCGCGCTTGAGCAGCTCGATCTTCCCGGTGAGCTGCCCTTTATAGTGCGAAGCGAGGTCGATGATCACCGGCTCGCGCAGCGACACGACACGCTCGGCATTCGCGCCGAGCTTATCTAACGTTCGCTCTATTGCGGAATGTTCGCTTACGCTGCCCAACCCTTTTAGCGCGGCAATCAAGCCGCCCAGTTCGTCGGCGGTCAGTACGCTCTTATCCAGCTTAAAGCCTTCGGCGATGGATATACCGCCGCCCGCGCCCTGGCGGGTGACGATCGGAATACCTGCCCGACACAGCGCGTCAATATCCCGCCCGATTGTACGGCGGTTGACCTCAAACTTTTTCGCGAGCGTCGGCGCGGTCACCGACCCGTTTTGCAGCAAGACGGTGAGGATACCGAGCAACCTATCCAGTTTCACGGTTTTTCTCCCCTCAGCACCGTTTCGAACAGTAACCCTTCGCGCGGATCGGTACCTTGCCGGACGGTTTCGGCGGCGCAGCGACTGACAAACCGCGCGGCGGCTTCGGCGGCTTTCCCGAGCGTCTCTCCATGCAGAAGCTCGGCGAGCAGATACGATGCGAACAAATCGCCCGAGCCGGGATACCCAGCCCCAAAGCGGGAATGCCGAAAGACGCCGGTCTCCCCGTTTTCCGCCCACCCGACATAAAGCTCATCTCCGCAAAACAACGCGCCCGTCAGCACAACGGACCGCCCGCCGCCGGACAACGCTTGCAGCCACCGCTCCAGCTCTCCTTCGTCCGCGGGGTTACTCCCCGCGTCTTTGCCCAGCAGGATGGCGGCCTCGGTGATATTGGGGGTAATTAACTGCGCGTTATCCGCAAGACGAATCATCGCCTTAGACAAATAAGTATCAATCGAACGATAGATATGGCCATCGTCGCCCATAACGGGATCAACGACACGCAGCGCGTCGGGATAGGCGGCATACGCTTCTTCCACCATCGCCGCTTGCTCCGCGTTTGCTAAAAAGCCGCTGTATATCGCGTCAAACCGAATGTTCAACGTTTTCAACTGGTTAAACAGCGCCGAAAACGAAGCGGTTCCGTCCAGCATCGTAACGCCGGGGTAATTCGTTGGGGCGGGGAGCAATGCGACGGGTATAGGGCAGCATTGCACGCCGCGCGCCGATAAAACGGAAACCACCGCCGAGAGTGAACACCGCCCGAAAACGCACAGATCGTGTATCGCGAGAACGCGCGGATTTCCCATGAAAAATCCCCCTTTTTTTGCGTTGCCAGAAAAGCGTATTTGTGCTATACTGTTTAGATAATAGGATATGTACATTAGTATACACGAAAACAGGACAAGCGGTCAAGAAAACCGGGTCGGGGGTGCGTCTGATGAAAAGCAAGATTTCCATATCCGTGGCGGGGCATGACTTTACATTGGTCTCCGAGGAGTCGGAAGCATATGTACGCGGAATTGCGGCAGAGGTAGATAAAGATATCCAAAACGTCATGGGAGAGGTGCATCTGTCGATGAGCGACGCCTCCGTGCTCGCGGCGCTCAACGCTGCCGACCGCGCGCGCAAGGCGCTGGAATCGGCCGACCATCTGCGCGTGCAAGTCAAAACATATTTGGACGAAACGCAGAAGCTGAAAGCCGAGCTGGCCGAAGCCCGCCGGGAGATCAGCAGATTGAAGAAGCAAATATAAGCAGGACGCGCCGCCCTCGGCGCGCCGTTGATTCTTAAGCCTTCTCTGCGCGTAAGCCGGAACGGGAATTATTTGAGTGACACGAGGTACTATGAAACTGGCTGTCTCCGCCGCAACGCCCGAAGCGGCTGTCGCGGCTATCCAAAACGGCGCCGACGAAATCATGCTCGCGCCATCCATACCGGCGGAATCACTGACCGGCTTTTTTTCATATGCGAGAACGCGCGGAGCCGCGGTAACATTGGACTTCTCCCGCTCCTGCGCCGACTCGGAGCTGCGTAGGCGTGCCGAACTGCTGCAAAAACTATACGCCCTTGGGCTGGACGCCGTGCTGACAGGCGACCCCGGTCTTTTACAGATGGCGCGAAACGCCGCTCCCGGCTGCGCGTATATATGGGGGGCGCCCTGCCATAACGCCGAAGACATTCACTACGCCGCGTCTCACGGATGCAGTCGCGCTGTATTGTCTCCTTTTCTTCCTTCAGAAATAATTTTATCCCTTTCAAAAACGTCGAAGGTTCCGCTCGCGGTATGGGCTCTTTGCCCTCTCTGCCTTTGCGGGGATCCCAATACCTGTCTGCTTGATAAAGAACATGGCGTGCAATCCTGCGGTTCTTCCTGCCAAAAGAGGGTATTCGCGGGAGACGAAACGCTTTTGAAAACCCGTGATTTTTGCCTGCTTGGGCATATGCGCGAGCTCCCCCGTTTTACTGCGCTGATAAATGCTCCGGATTCCTCGCCGGAAGCGGTCGGATTTTTTACCCGTATCGCCCGTTCCGCCGCCGACGGCGAATACTATGACGAGCGTTCCGTCCATAAAGCGTTCGCAGCCCTTGGCCGTGAAGCCCCTACCGACGCACCCTACACAAGCGTCGGCGATATTTTTTCCCGCGACATTCAGACAATGAGAAGTGAACGGGTTTGGGAAGCGGAGCGGCATAACGAAACGGATCGGGAAACCCGTATTCCCGTGCGGTTTCTCGCCTTAGGCGCTGCGGGAGAGCCGCTCCGGCTGGCTGTAGACGATTACCGAAAGCATACCTTTTATGTCGAAGGGCCGGTTCCGGCGCGTGACGCCGCTTCCCCGACTACGGCGGAAACGCTCAACGCCTTATGGCGCGACCTCCCCGCCCCTTATACCTGCACGGACGCCCGCACACAAATCGGCGACGGTCTGCGCGTTGACGCGGAAGACGCGATCCGCCTGCGGGAGCGGGTTCTTGATCAACTGGCGGAGCAGCGTTTGGCTTTGCCGGAGCGCCCACAAGGGCATTTTACCCCCGAAGCCCATTTGCTTCCCCGCGCCGATAAACCGTGCGTTACGGTTAAAGTCGCGAAAATAGCGCAGGTAACGCCCGAATTGCTGCGCCTGCCGCCCGAACGGCTCTATGTTCCGCTTAGCGAAGCCTCCGGAGATCCTGTCCGTGCCGAGGATTTGGTTCGCAGCGAGACCGTTCCCGTTGCCGTTTTTCCGCGCGTTGTTTTGGAAAACGAGCGGAATGAGATCGGTGCGCACCTCCGCCGTCTGCATGACATAGGTTTCCGCGAAGCTCTTACATACACGCCGGGACAGGCTGTCATGGCTCTCCGCCACGGTTTTACGCCGCGCGCCGACTGGAACGCCGCCTCAGCCCAGACGCTTCGGCACGCAAAAACAATGGGCGTCATTTCCAGTACGCTAGCTCCTTGGCTGACGCTGGAGGACATCCGGACGCTCAACCATGTGGCCGATACCGAAATGATCGTATACGGACGGCTGCCGCTATTGCTGGCGCGGCAGTGCCTGATCCGCAAACGAAGCGGCATGTGTTCCTGCGACAATATAAAAAACGAACTGTCCGACGGGCAGGGCGGGTTATTGCCGCTGGTGCGCGAAAGCAGACATTGCACAATGGTGTATGACAGCCACAAGCTATGGATGGAGCCGTACAAAAAACAATGGCGGCACATCGGGCTGTGGGCGGTACGGTTGGATTTTTCCACCGAAAACGCGAAGGAATGCGTTCAGATCGCAAACGCCTATCTGGGACGTGAAGACTATGAGCCGCATACTACCACGACAGGTTTTTACGCTCCCGGCGAGCATAGGAGAAAGTGGCTGTGATTTGTTTTGTGCTGGCGTCGGCTTCCCCGCGAAGGGCCGAATTGATGCGACGTATCGGCTTGGCCTGTGAAATCATTCCCTCATGCGCCGATGAAGATATAGCTCTTCCGCCCGAAGAAGCGGTCGCGGTGCTTTCACTGCGCAAAGGGGAGGAAGTGGCGGCTCGGTGCGGCGCGGGAACGGTTGTTATCGCGGCGGATACGCTGGTAGTATGCAACGGCGCAGTTTTGGGTAAACCCAAAGATGAAGAGGATGCGTTTTATATGCTGCGTGCCCTCTCAGGAAAAACGCATACCGTCTTGACCGGTGTCACCGTGATCCGGGACGGCGAGGCGCATACACGCGTTGAGGCGGCAGGCGTCCGGATGCGCCATTTGAGCGACGCGCAGATACGGGCCTACATTGCAACCGGGGAGCCGATGGATAAGGCGGGCGCGTATGGTATCCAAGAACGCGGCGCGATGCTGGTCGAACGCGTTGAAGGCGATTTTTATACCGTGATGGGGTTGCCGGTCTGCTTGCTCTCGCAAATGCTTGAGCATTTCGGCATAGATTTGTTGTCGGATAACGGAGCGTTGCCATGAGATTTATCGCGAAGCATAAAGCCGCCTTCATCGTCATCGTCGCCGTTCTGTTTGTGCTTTCGATGGCTGTGAGTTCCTTTTTTACAAAGGGGCGCACCTCCCCTGTATCCAACGCTATTAATACCGTCTTCCGTCCGCTTCACACATTGATCGGCTCGGTTTCCGATTATTTTACGAGTCGCTCGGACGCTGTGGCTAAGTATGAATACTTGCTGGCTAAATACGAAAGCCTTCATGTCTATGTCGCGGAAATAGAGGAAGAAAAGCGACTTGCCGACGAGCTGGCTGAAGAAAATGACCGTCTGCGAACTTTGCTGGGGCTCGGTTTGCGTGATCGCGGCTTCACGTTTGAGATTGCGTTGATTACCGACCGTAACCCCTCGGCGTGGGAACGTATATACACCTTGAACAAAGGCAGTGAGGCGGGGATTGAGGTAGGGCAATGCGTACTGACCGCCGAAGGGTATCTCGCCGGCATAATAATAGAAGCCGGAAACGGCTGGGCTACTGTTTCACAGGTGATCGACACGATTTTCTCCGCCGGTGCAAAGGTGGAGCGCACCGGGCAGACGGCTGTAGCGGAAGGCGAATGGACGCTGATGGGTGAGGGCAATCTTAGATTGTCGTATCTTCCGATTGGATCCGATATCCAGTACGGGGATTTGGCTCTGACATCGGGTCAAGGCGACGTCTATCCGCCAGACATCCCAATAGGAAGAGTGGTCGGGGTTCAGACAGAACCGTCCGGACAAGCGGAATACGTTGTTTTGACGCCCGAAGCCGATTTGGATATGCTGACGCAGGTATTTATTGTGCTGGATTTCCGTGACGACAAGTAAGGGGGCGGCGAATTGAGCCTTCAACGCGCCGCCAAAGGGCTATGCTTCGGAGTATTGCTTGTGCTTGCCGCAATGCTCCAGACGAAGGTGCTTACACGCGTTCTGTTCATCCCGAATCCGCTTGTCTCGGTGCCCGCCGTCGTCGCGTTTTCGGTCTTTGCCGGGCCGGTCAGCGGAGGTGCGGTCGGTTTGATTTGCGGATTGCTTTGTGACGCCATGACCCCGACGGTAGAAGCCCTATTCGCCTTATCCCTTATGGCGGCGGGCATTCTAACCGGTTTGCTATGCGTCAGGATTCTGCAGAAGACGTTTTGGTCGGCGCTTTTGGTTACCTCCGTCACGGCTGTTCTGATCGAATTCTTATTGTTTCTGCTTTTTTATCTAATCCCGGGAAGAACCGTATGGTCCGCATTTGTCACGGTCGGACTGCCGGAAGCGTTGGCGGGTATTGTTTGCTTGCTGCCGCTTTACCCTTTGTTTCGGGGAATTTCGCGTCTGTTTGAAAAGGAGGCATGAGGAGTGGGCGGTTATAAGATGACAATACGCCTGCTTGTAATGGGTGTTTTGGTTGTTGCCCTAGCTTTTTTGATGGGAGTCAGACTGGCTGGTTTGCAGTTTTCGGGCGATGTTACAGCCGAGCCGGAAAATTTGCGCACTGTATCGCGTACCGTAACCGTTCCGGCGACGCGCGGCGAAATCTTTGACCGTTACGGACGACCGCTTGTTACAAACAAACTCGCTTACAATGTAACCGTTGACCGGGCGGCGCTTTTCCGCGACGGAAAACAGGCTGAGACGGTTTCGCGGCTTATCCGGGCGGCCGAGATCTGCGGCGTTTCTTTTGAACAACCCCTGCTGCCTGTCTCCCTGCCGCCCTTTGCCTACACGGAGATGACACCGGAGCAGGAAAAGTACCTCACCCATTACCTGATGAAAAAGGGCTGGCCGGAAGAACCGTCTGCCGGGGAACTGATGGACAGGCTCTTTGACGAATACGGTATGACCGGCGAAGTAAATGAAGCTTCCGGTTTGGTGAACGGATTGTCTGTCTATCAAGCCCGCATGGTCGTCGGGGTACTGTATGAGATAGATTTGCGCTATCAGGCGGCGGTAGTCGAGCGGGACGAGGCGACCGATGAAGTGACAAAACCATATCTGTTTATCCCTCCCTATACCTTCGCGCATGACGTACCGATGGAATTTATCGCGAGGGTGTCCGAAAACAACTATGCCGGAGTCGATGTTGTTTCCGTTACGGCGCGGCAGGTTCACACCGATGCGGCTGGTCCGATTTTAGGGCGTATCGGCCCGATACAAGACGCGGAGGAATACTCCGGATATCAATTAGACGAACTGGTCGGCGTCGACGGCGCGGAAAAAGCGTTTGAGAGCTGGTTGCACGGCGAAGCCGGAACGCGGATTGAAACCATTACCCCGGAAGGGCGTGTAGTTGCTGTCAGTGAAACCTCCGAACCCGAAGCCGGGCAGAATGTGTTTTTGACAATCGACATTCGTTTTCAGGAAGAAATGGAGAGATTGCTGGCCGAAGGCGTTCAAAACCTTATTGAAAACGGAGAGCCGCTGAGAGGTCAGGAAGCTGAAGCCGCCGCCGCGGCAGTCATCGACATACACACCGGCGAAGTATTGGCAGCCGCCAATTACCCCACATACAGCGCGCGAACTTTTTCGGAGGATTTTTCCCGGCTGTTGGAGGATCCCTTGAATCCCCTTTACAACCGCGCGATCAACGGCACCTACGCGCCTGGCTCCACGTTTAAAATGGTAACCGCCGCAGCCGCGTTGGAAAACGAAACGGTCACACCGTCTTCCACGATTTTAGATAAAGTAAAATACACCTATTATCCTTTCCCACAGCCAAGCTGTACCGGTTCCCATGGTCATGTCAATGTTTGCGACGCTTTGAAAGTGTCATGCAACTACTATTTCTTTGAGTCCGGGCGGCTCACCGGAATCAAGGAAATCGCCCGCTGGGCCAACCGCTTCGGTTTGGGTGTACCCACCGGCGTTGAACTGGAAAATTCGAACCGCGAAACTTTGGGTTGGGTCGCAAGTCCGGATACAGCGGCGGCGCTAAACACCGAATGGTGGGAAGGCAACACCCTCTCGGCTGCGATCGGGCAGGAGAACAACATGTTTACCCCGGTCCAATTGGCTAATTACGCCGCGACGATTGCCAACGGCGGTACGCGGTATAAGGCTCATCTGCTCAAAGAGGTACTCAGCTATGACTATAGTTACGAATACTTTATTTCGCAGCCTGTGGTCGCTCTCGAACTGGATATGCAGCCGCAGAATATAGCAGCCCTTCAGGAAGGCATGAGCGCCGTAACCAAGCAGGGCGGTACGGCCTATAACGTTTTTCGGGATTTTGATATTCCCGTTGCCGGGAAAACCGGTTCGGCACAGGTCGGCGACAGGCCCAACAACGGCGTCTTCGTTTGCTACGCACCGGCGGATGATCCGCAAATCGCCATTGCTGTCGCGGTTGAAAAAGGCGGGGGCGGCTCGACTATCGCGCCGATCGCGCGGGATGTTATTGATTTGTATTTCCGCTTACAGGATGAAATGAGGAACAATCCCGCCGAAGGAACACTGCGAAAATAGGCGGCCGAATCTTGACAAACGCCTATAGTTTGTTAGAATAGAAACACACAAATATGTAAGGAGATGGTTTGGGTATGCAATCAGCGGATATATGGGAAGAACTGGAGGGCATCCTCGGCGATTCGGGATCCTCATGGAGCGCGTTTTTATGGGAATGGCTTCCCTATTTCGTAATCGGGGCGCTGGTTCTTTCGCTTGTCACCCTCATCCTTGCGATTGTCGCCGTCAGGCAAATCGAAATCTTAAAACGCCGTTTAGACTCGCAAAGAAGCTCTATTGTCCAACCGGCGCAAGCGCCCCTGTCCGCAATACCCGCTCCCCCGGTCGTCCCCCTGTCGGCAACGCAGCCCGCTGTTATGCCGACAATGCCGTCGCCTCCTCCCGCACAGCCAATCGCGTCTTCGCCCTTCCAGCCTCCTATACAACCGCCAGCCCCGGAACAAGCGACTGGCGCTTTTTGCCGCCAATGCGGCCAAACGCTCCGCCCCGGATTGGCCTTTTGCCCCAATTGCGGCACAGCTACATAAAAAAGCGCGGAAGCGATGCCAATGCATCGCTCCCGTTTTACGTTGCAGGCGGCTTCAGTCCACCCCGCCCATCAAAATTGCCATAACAGCCTTTTGCGCGTGCAGACGGTTTTCGGCTTCATCGTATATCTCGGTTGCGTGCGCGGCAAACGCTTCGGCGGTGATCTCCTCGCCGCGGTGCGCCGGAAGGCAGTGCTGCACCATCACATCCTCCGCCGAGAGAGAGAGCAGCTCCGTATTGACCTGATACCCCGCGAAATCGGCGAGACGCTTTTTCGTTTCGGCCTCCTGCCCCATGCTGGCGAATACGTCGGTAAAAACCACGTTCGCGCCTTCGACGGCTTCGCGCGGGTTGCGGATTAGGGCAAAATCCGGATTTTTTTTGGCGTTTGCCAAAACGTCAGGGTGCGGATCGTATCCTTCGGGGCAGGCTACGCGCATCTTCATACCGCAAGTCAGCGCACCGACAATCAAGCTGTTGCATACATTGTTTCCGTCGCCCACCCAGCAGACAGTCAGCCCGGCGAGGGTTTTGAAGCGTTCGCGAATCGTCATCAGATCTGCTAATATCTGGCAGGGATGCGCAAAATCGGTCAACCCGTTGATAATGGGGACGCTGCCGTACTTGGCAAGATCGTCCGCGTCTTTTTGCGCGAATGTGCGGATCATGATGCCGTCCACATACCGGCTCAGGACTTTCGCGGTGTTTTCGCGGTGTCCTCAATCGATTCGCCGCGCCCGAACTGCGCGTCGGCGGACGTGAGGTTGATAGCGTGACCGCCCAACTGGAACATCCCTGTTTCAAACGATACGCGTGTTCTCGTTGACGACTTGGTAAAAATCATACCCAGCGTCTTACCCTCCAGCAAACGGTGCGTAATCCCGTGCTTTTGGTTGAATTTCATTTTGTCGGCCAGAGCAAGTATTTCATTAATACCGGCTTTAGATAGATCGGACATTCTTAACAGATGCTTTGTGTTCATCATGATACCCCCATTTTGGTTGTAGGGGCGACCTGCGGTCGCCCGTGCGGGTTTAACCCAATACCTCACGGAGAATAATAAGTCCTTCGGCAATCTCTTCTTCGCTTATCGTCAGCGGCGGCAGCAGCCGCACGGCGTCGCTTCCCGCCGTCAGACAGACAAGCCCGCGTTCTAAAAGCGCCTTTACATATGCTTTCGGTTCGCCCTCTACAGAGATTCCGATCATCAGCCCCAGCCCGCGCGTACCGCGTATCTTTGCCGAGCCGAACGCTTCAATCCCGGCGCGCAGCAGCTTTCCCTTGCGCGGAACGTCTTTGATAACGTTCGATAGGATGTCCAGTGTAGTCAGCGCGGCGGCGCAGCCGAGCGGCGTACCGCCGAACGTCGCGCCGTGCAATCCCGGCGCGAATACGCCTTTCGCCTTCTCGCCGAGGATAAAGCCGCCGAGCGGGAAGCCTCCCGCGACGCCTTTCGCGAACGATATTCCATCGGGCATAACGCCGTACCGCTGGAACGCAAACCATGTCCCGCACCGCGCGATGCCGCACTGCACCTCGTCAAAGAGCAGCAGCCAGTCCCGCTCGGCGCATAGCTTCGCGACGGCTTGAACGTATTCCTTCTCCAGCGGGATCACGCCGCCCTCGCCCTGTACCGCCTCCAGCAGCACCGCGCAGACGTCGCCGCCCATCGCGTCCAGTGCGCCGATGTCGTTCGCGTCAGCGTGTACGAATCCCGGGGTCAGCGGTAAAAAGTGCTTGTGGAACGATTCCTGCCCGGTGGCGGCGAGCGTGGTGTGCGTCCGCCCGTGGAAAGAGCGGTTCAACGTAACAATTGTATGCCGTCCGGCTCCGTATTTATCCGCGCTGTACTTCCGCGCGGCTTTGATGATACCTTCGTTCGCCTCCGCGCCGGAGTTCGCAAAGAAAACGGCGTTTAGCCCCGAAAGCTCGCAGAGCTTTTGCGCCAGAAGCCCGCCGGGCTCGGTGTAGTAGAGGTTTGACGTATGGACAAGCGTACCGGCCTGCGCCGCGACCGCCGCGACCCATTCGGGATGCGCGTGGCCGATGCTGTTGACGCCGATGCCGGAAGAGAAGTCTAAATACTTCTTCCCCGCGTCGTCATACAGATACGAACCCTCTCCCTTGACGAAGCAAACATCGTACCGCGCGTATGTGGGCAGGACGTGGCTGTCGTAAAGGGTTTTCGTTTCGGTAAATTTCATGGATTTCGCCTCCTGATGTTTATTTCGCGGGAATGCTGTTGTAGTAAAGTTCATCGGGGCAGATATCAATCCCATTTGCCCATTCAACCGTTATCGGGTTTACCTTCGCCGTATTGAAAATAGCGGGGTTGCGCAACGGCGCAAAAAAGCTGTCATCTAAATACGGGGTCACATCAAAAATACGTCGCTCCTTGTTGTTAAAGGTTATGAGAAGTCTGTGAGATTCTATCGGAAGAACACTAATAGGATAATAGCTTTCCATATTAACCCTCCAAGCCGCGGATTTTCAATACCTCGTCGTGTTCGTTGAGAGCGCGCCAAGCCGCGTTTATTTCATCCTCGCGCAGAGCGACCCACGCTTCCACATATTTTTGCTGCTTGCG
>QMCE01001872.1_pt1 | contig 11630 bp, 10 predicted proteins | sample 1821851 | NCBI WGS metagenome assembly QMCE01 (sample SAMN09453174, study PRJNA476694) | Termite gut metagenome, whole genome shotgun sequencing project. | isolation source: worker | host: Odontotermes sp. | place: South Africa:Pretoria | collected 2016-01-28
CTCTACAACTTTCTTAAAATCAATATTGTTTTTATTGCAATATTTCAATAATCCAGAAGCAATATTTTCATTGATTTCTATATTCAAAATTATTTCTCTCTTTCACTGGATATTTATGTAAAAACGTTCTAGGTACGCGATGCGTTTGCGGGCATCGTTGTGGCGAGCGCTTTGGGGGTATTCCTGGACGATGCGGCGGTAATAATCGAGAGCTGTCAGGATATTCCGGTCTGGAGTGTTTGCCTCATACGCTTGGCCGTAAAGCCAATAAGCTTCGTCGCTGCCTGCCGGGTACAATTCTTTGTATTGATCGAGGAGCGCGATTGCGGATGACGCTCTGCCCGCCTCAAATTCATTTTTGGCGTTTTGGAGCAGTGTTTCCGGTGATGTGTCAGTGGCGGGCGCGGGGATGACCTCGGTGGTTCTTTCCTCAGTTTGCGCTGGTTCTGCTGGGGAAATCTGTGGTTCTTCCGGTGATTGTTCAGCCGGAATTGACGCAACTTGCGGTGGAGTCTGCGCGTCCTGATCAGCAATGGCGGGCGGCGCGGCTGTTTCCGGTTCGGCGGAAGTCGCGGGCGTTTCTGCCGGCGCGGCGGGCTGGATTTCCCGTGATGGTGTCCGTCCGCCCTGTTTTGCGATTGCGGCTTCCTCCAGCGAATCCGGCCAGCGCGGGACGGCGGTTACGCGGCCTCTGCCGGCGGGCGGACTAAACCAGCCTGATCCCGCCGCTTCGGGCGCTTCTCCGGCTATCACCTGAACATAATCGTTGAGCGCAAAATCGCGGACAAAATCCTGTTTGAAAAATTTCAGTGTGTATGTTCCGGGGGCTTCTACGCGGAATACAAAACTCTGGCCTTCGGGATCAATCCGCCGCGAATTGTAGGCTATGCCCCTGAGGGAGCTTGTTTCGCCGAGATATACCCAGCCGGTTCCTCTGAACGGAATTTCAAGCAGTTGTCCCACGGTTACGCGAACAATGCGCGAAAGCACGATTTGCTCGTCGATGGCGTTGGTCAGCGGAACTGGAGACGGCGCGGTTTCGGGTAACGCGGGAATCTGGCGCGGCGGTTCGGCGGCGGTTTCTTCCTGCGCGGGAGATTCTTCCGCCGGAGATTCTTGCGCGGGCGGCGGTGTTTGCGTAACGCTTTCCGGCGCGGCGGCGGGAGGCTGAGTCTGCGCCACTATGTCCGGGGCCGCCGGAGGCTGGACGGGAACGGTTTCAGTAGAGGGAGTTTGCGCTGTTTCAGGCGGAATGTTTTCCGGCTGGGACGGCGGCGGCGCTGGTTCGGGGAGTGACACAGCGATAACTTCGGCGGGCGGCGGTGTTTCGGCTTCTGTCAAAGCCGGATCGGGCTCGATCAATGCCGCGCTGGCTTCCATTTCAGGCGGGGTTTGCGGAGCTGTAACCGCGCTTGCGTCATCGATAATCGCGGCATCTGTGTCAGCCGGAATTTCACTGGCGGCGGTGTCCGGCTCAGGCGCTTGTTCGGCGGCGGTTTCAGCGGGAGCTTGTTCTTCCGGTGAAGTAATGTCAGCTTCCTGGGCTTTGGGGGCGCTCTTACAGGAGACCGCCAGCGGCAAAATGGCGCATAAGGCCAGCAGGTAAATATATTTTTTCACGGAACACGCTCCATCAATTTGTCAATTTCTTTTTCCAGCCGCTCGCGCCATTGTTCTTCGCCGTTTCTCAACGGATCGTTCCACAGAGGCGCGGCGTCCTCTGTTGTCCAGTGTGTCCGGCGTTCCCGTTCAAGCATGATGCCGGGAACAAAGTCGGGTTCGTCGGGCAGAAAAATATCTGTCTGGGGAATGACCGCCCGCGCGGAATTGTCCGTTTCCGGTTTGCTGTCCGCCGCTGAAAACGATTGACCGCCGCCGCCGGAACTGTTTGCCACTATAATCAACACGCCGAATATCAATACGCAGACCGCGCCCGCGAGACAAGCAAAAATCAGGCGTTCTTTCGCGCCGGGAATTTTTTGTTGTATGAATTGCGCGGGTTTCCTGATAAGGCCGCGCAGTTTCCCTGGAATGTCAGCCCGCGTAAGGCGTTCCGCCGCTTTTCGGAAAAAATTCACAGCGGCGGACGGGAAAGATTTCATTTTGGCCAATAAATCCCTGATTGCGGGCATAACTCAATTAGTATAGCAGAAAATACGGCTGGAAACCAGTTGTTTTTGTGAACAAAAAACCTATTGCGACAAATGCGCTGTATTTGCCGCTCTCGTGGCGTAGATGGGAGAGTGATAAAGTGTTTTCGAGGAATGGGCAGAGAGCAAAGTCTTGCTTAGTAACCGGTGTGTAACGCTTTGACGATCAGATTGCAAACTGAAAGCCCCGCCCGTCATTGCGAGTAAAGTGTGGCAATCGAGATTGCTTCGTCGCTAACGCTCCTCGCAATGACGAAAGTCCACACAGTAATTAACGCATGAAGCGCTACGCGCCGATTACTTACAAATACTACATTGCTCCCCCACTTGGGGGATAGCGCAAGACGCGGAGCGGCTGGAGCGTAAGGGGGGACACGATAGATGTTGCTGTATGCGGGAAAACGCGCGGAAAGTGTCCCCCCTTTTCATGACAACTACTGTGTGGAGTTTTGCCGTATGGCAAAACTCCGAAACTCATCAGCGAAGCCGATGAGTCCGTGTTTACAAAAGGCGGGATTTCTCGTAATCTTGAGGTATGTTCGTATCTATTGCGGTTGATCCGGGGTCGGAGGGGCGCGCTAAGGAGCTGGCTGATCTTTTGGGGCAATACGGGTTTGACAAGGTTCAGCGCGGGTTGTGGGAATCGGCGTTTGTGTCGCCGGAAACGCTTAACCGTCTGAAACGGGATTTGGACAGGGCAACGGACGCTTTCGACAGGCTGCGGATTTTTCAATTTCCGGTTGAGGGGACTCTTGCGTTGAGTACGCTGCGGGATAAAAAATGGCGGCGTATGATTGCGAAGGGGGGGCTGGAGATGGAGGCAAAATCTGTTTTGGCGTCTGCTCCTGCGCCGGTGAAAAAAGTTGTTCCGCGTTCCGCCGCAATGCCGAAACGAACGTGATGAATGCCGCTTTTATGCAGTGATGTTTTATTTTTTGATTTTATTTGCCGCTGGCGCGGCGCGGGGAGATTGTTATGCTATTGACTGAACTGGGCGCTCCGATTAAGGAACTGAAAGCGAAAATTTATGAAATATGGAGGCGTCTTTGACAACCCTGATTCGGGGAGGCCTTCTATTGGGCAGCGAATAAAGGAGCTTGAGGAAAAAACGCTTGAGCAGGATTTCTGGAACGATTCTTCCAGAGCGGAAAAAACGATGACGGCGATAAAAGCGCTGAAAAACCGGTACGAGCCGTGGAAGGATTTACGCGCCGGGATAGATGATCTTGAAACGCTTCACGAACTGGCGATGGAGGCTGGTGACGAAAATGAGAGTCCCGGCATTGAAAGCGCGTACAAGGATATTTTTGCCCGTTTCGAGAAACAAAATCTTTTTGAGTTGATGGGCGGCGAGGTTGATAAAAACGGCTGCTTCTTGACGGTTCATTCGGGGGCCGGCGGAACTGAGGCGTGTGACTGGTCTCAAATGCTGTATCGCATGTATACGCGCTGGGCTGAACGCAAGGGCTTTTCGATAGAAGAAGTTGATCGTTTGGAGGCCGAGGGCGGGATAAAGTCGGCGACGTGCCGTATTGAGGGCAGTTACGCTTACGGTTATTTGAAAGGCGAATCGGGCGTGCATCGTCTGGTGCGAATATCGCCGTTTGATTCTAATGCGCGGCGGCATACTTCGTTTGCGTCGGTTTATATTTTTCCTGAAATCGACGATTCTATTGAGGTTGAGATCAAGCCTGAAGATTTGCGCGTTGATACTTATCGTTCGGGCGGCGCAGGCGGGCAGCATGTGAACAAAACCGACAGCGCGGTGCGTTTTACTCACTTGCCGACGGGAATTGTGGTTGCTTGCCAGAATGAGCGCAGTCAGATAAAAAACCGCGCGATTGCTATGAGTATGCTGAAAGCCCGTTTGTACGAATATTACCGGCAGGAAAAGGAAAAGGAAAACGAAAAATTCGCGCAGGAAAAAAAAGATATTTCCTGGGGAAACCAAATTCGTTCTTATGTGTTTCAGCCATATACGATGGTGAAAGATTACCGGACAAAAGTCGAGATGGGAAATATTCAGGCGGTTATGGACGGCGACATTGATCCGTTCATCGAAGAATATCTGCGGTTTGCGTGGCAGAATGGCGGAGGTCAGAGCGGCGGCAATGACGAGTAAGGGGCGGGCGCGTTGAAAAAAACGGCGGGGAAAATTTCGTTAATTCTGTTTTTCTTTGTGCTGTCCTGCGTTCCGGCGTTTGCGGGGGGAAGCCAAGACGAGGCGGAAACTGTAGCGCTGAACAACGAATGGATTCTCTGCATAACGGAATTTGACGCATCTTCGCTGCCGGAAGATAAACGCGCCGTTTCGGAAGTTTTTTTACGCAGACTCGTGAGCGCGGTCAAAACGGTAAGTTACCGGATTCGCGTGTCGCCTGAGTTCGCTTATTATGAAGATTATGCGTGGTCACAGGCGCGAACCGCCGCGGCAAAGGCTTTGGCCGCCAAACAGGAAGAACGCGCCCGGCTGTTGTATCAGGGGCAGCCAGGCTGGCAATACCGGCAGGCTCTGAAGCAGCGGGACGCTGAAATTGCCAAACTACAGGAGACTCTCGCGGAAAAAGAAGCGGAAAAGCCGCTTATCAACCAGGAGCCGGCTTTCGCGCTTTTTTCGGCTAATAATAGCGGAACTTTTCCGGCGGCTCCGGCCAGCGGCGGCGAATACCGTTTCTGCCAGACGCAAAAATGTGACGCTTTTCTGACCGGAGAGGTACAGGATTTTTATGGCAGATATTATGTGACGCTTAGACTGTATGTTGTTTATGCGGATTCGTTTGTTTATGAAGGCGATGTGATATTTTCGGCGGATGACATTGAAAGCGCGGTAGATGAAATTGCCGGAAGGCTGACGGCGGTTTTGGCAGGGAGCAAGCCCGCCGCGATTGCGATTAACGCGCAGCCGGACGATACTCTCATTTTGATTAACCGGACTTTTGCCGGACGGGGAACTGTCGAGCCTATGGAAATTCCGCAGGGAACAAAGACGGTCGCTTTTTCGCTTGAAGGTTACTCTCCGCAGACTGTGGAAACGGAACTGGTATCAGGCGAACTCACCGAAATCAGCGTAACGCTGGCCCCGCAGGTGTACAGTGATGTCAATATTACTGTGCCCGAAAAAACCGGAACCGGCGTGTCTGTTTATCAGGGCGCGATGTATGTTGGAGAAGCGCCGCTTACTATACGGCTTCCGCTTAATCAGCTTGACTATATTAATGTGTATACCAAAGACGGACAAGAAGGTGAGGCGGTCTATTCTTCGCCGATGATTCCTGATGAAATTCGCACATTGTCGCTTAAAACAAAAACGCCTTATCCGGCTGGCGAAAAACGGGTAAACAAGGCGCGGTACATGTATTACTGGGCATGGGGCGGAACGTGGCTCACGGGTATCGCGGCATGGCTTACTTACGGCATTTATACCGGTATGAACTCGGCGATGCCCTTCACCGCCAGCCCTGAATTTTACGCGCAGACTAACGGAGCTTACTATGTCAGTCTGGGGGCCGTTGTTTTAACGGGCCTAGCCGTAATTTATGAAGGATACCAGATGGCGCGGTATTTGTTTACGGCCACGGAAAAAGCTACGCCAATTGTGGAAACGGAAATCAGCAAATGACATTTTCAGAACGAATAAAGAATTTTTTCAGCCGAGCATCCGGCCTTTCGGATGAATTTTTCGATGATTTGACCGACCTCCTCGTGGAAGGCGATTTCGGAGCGTCCGGCGCGTACAAGACCGCTGATATTTTGCGGGAGTGCTGCAAAAAGGAAAAAATCACGTCACCGGAAGCGGCGCGGTACAGACTCGCTTCGCTGCTTGAGGACGAGCTGCGGCGGGGAAGCCTTGAGACAGCCGCCGGGGATATTGCTCCTGACGGCAAGCAAACAGTTATTCTGCTGCTGGGCGTAAACGGCGTAGGAAAAACCACCAGCGCCGCAAAACTGGCAATGCTGTACCGCGACACGTATAAACGCAGGCCGATTTTGGCGGCGGCGGACACATTCAGGGCGGCGGCAGTCGATCAGCTCAAAATCCACGGTGAGCGACTCGGCATACGAGTTGTCGCTCATCAGCAGGGCGGCGATCCGGCGGCTGTCGTGTATGACGCGGTAGAGGCGGCGCAGGCGGGCGGCGGCGATATTGTTATTGCCGATACCGCCGGACGTATGCACACCAAATCCGCCCTTGTTCAGGAATTGAGAAAAATAGACCGCGTTGTGGAATCTAAAGCCGGGGAAGCCGCGTATATCAAATATCTGGTACTTGACGCGACAACCGGAAGAAACGCGCTGGCTCAGGCTGAAATTTTCCATGAGGCCGTCAATATTCAGGGCGTGATCCTCACCAAATACGATTCAACGGCAAAGGGCGGCGTGGTTTTTTCCCTTGCTGCTGATTTGCGATTGCCGGTTTTGTATCTCTGCACAGGCGAAAAATACGGCGACATACACCGTTTTGATCCGGCAATTTTCGCGAGGGAATTCGCGGGAGACGAGCCTCTTGCGTAAGCGTTTCCGTTTTTTTTTCGCGCTGCCGCTTTTGTTGGCGGGGGCTCTTGCCGTTACTCAGGAATCTTCTCCGGAGGAAAGCGCGGAGGAAACGCCGGAAACGGAATTGCTTGAATTTGATCCCCTGTACGGACAGGAGTTGGAGGCCGGTTTGGAGCCGGAAATTTCAGAGCGACCGCTGCCCAGCTGGGTGCGCCCTGTCCGCTGGTTTCGCTCCAATCCCGGCGGCATGATGCTGGAAGAAATTCCCTCGCGTCTGGCCGCCCTTCGTAATGAATACGCGCTGGCTGTCGACTTTGCCGAAAAGGAAGAGTTGCCGGAAAAACTGCTTCCGTTTTACGAAGAACAGTATTATATCGAAGTACGTATACTGTATGAAAACGGCGACGAATCCCGCAGACAGTGGATATTCCGGGATGAAAACGGACTTAACCGGCTGATTGCCGTTTTCATCGAGCCTGAGTCTCCTGAAAACACCGGAACCGCCGCCGCCGAGATAATTGCGCCTAATGAAGTTACTGATTCCACTTCCACTTCCGCGTCCACGTCCGGCGCAATTGCGGATAGCAGCGTTCCCGCCGAAGAAAGCGTGGTTGTCGTAGATAATGCGGAGGAAACAGAAGTCCTGTACGTCAGCGGCTTTGTCGAAATTTACAATGAGAGCCGCTTGCTGTCCAGAGAGTTGCTTTTTTTTGACAACGGCGAGGAACGGGAAACCGAATATTCTTACCGGAATGATACGCTGATAATGGCGGAAACCAGCGGGAAAAGCGTGGACGGCGAGGACGGTGAACCCACAGCCGCAAAAAAATTGTTTACCGACAATTACCGGTACAACCGCAGTCATTTTCTGCGTTATGTGGAAAGGCTGTATCACGACCGCGCTGACGAAAACACAGTCAGACTCACTTTCCCGAATCGCGCTTTTGACGGCGCGGACGACAGCAATTTTATTACCGAAAAACTCTACATAGGCTCTGACTTTTTCGGGCCGTATTCGGTAGAAGAGAACCAGCGCATGATTTTTACCACCGACGAGCGCGGTAGAATCCTGACGCAAACTCTGGTAGACTCGGACGACAAAGAAATTTGGGTCATCATAAACACATGGGCGAATGATCGCATTGTCAGCGCGGAAAAAATTCAGGGCAATGACTCAAGACTCAACGAGTATGAATATTCGAGCGAAGGGAATATCGCGGAAGAGAGAAATTATCGTAACGGAGTTCTGGAACGGCGGCAGATTCGCGGGCCTGACGGGAGTGACGTGGAAGAATTGTTTATCAAGGGCGTTGTAGCGCTTAGGGCGGTATGGAAAGACGGAAGAAAAATATCGGAAGAACGTGTTCACGCGAGGGAGCGGGGACAATGAAAAACAGAATTGCCGCGCCCCGGTGGATATGGTTTGTGGCCGCCCGTTATATTTTCAGACGGCGCGGAAATTCGCCGTCATCGGTTTTGGCGATTTTAGGAATAGCCACGGGCGTTCTCGCGCTGATCGTGATTCTTGCGGTGATGAACGGTTTCCAGTTGAGTTTTATCGAAAGCATTCTGGAAATTTCTTCCTATCATGTCCGCGTGGAATCATTTCCCGAAGAACAAACGCAAGACGCGCTCGATGCATTATCTGAAATTCCCGAAACCAGCGCGGCGCTTCCTTTCAAGGAATTTCAAAGCCTTGTCCGGGGCAACAGAGGCGGCCAGCAGGCGGTGTTGATTCGCGGCGTTCCCGCAAACGCTCCCGCGCTTGATCCCGGAATGACCGCCCGGCTTAATTTTGAGAGCGGTTCTTTCGATCTTGCCGATCCCAAATCCGTGCTTCTAGGTTCGGAGCTGGCGCGAAGGCTGGGAGTCAGGCTGGGGGACACGATTCGCCTGTTTTCGATTTCCAGCATTTTTTCAGGCGGAAATGACGAAGAGGAAAACGCGGAAACTCAGACATTTATTGTTAAGGGCACTTTTCAAACGGGTTTTTATGAATACGATTCCGGCTGGGGTTTTATCAATATTGACAGCGCGGCCGCGTTTTCCGGCACGGGCATCATTCTGGGCGTGAAACTGAAAAACCGTTTTTATGACCGTTACGCGCTGGAACAAATCAGGAGCGGTGTCGGAGATTTACCGGGTTTTGAAAACGCGAGATTTTCCAGCTGGCGGGATTATAACCGGTCTTTTTTCGGAGCATTGCGAACAGAAAAACTTTTTATGTTTATTCTCGTGGGACTTATTTTTATTGTCGTAGGACTTAATATTTTTCAAGCGCAAAGAAGAGCCGTGCTGGAACGCCGGGAAGAAATCGGGCTTTTACGCGCAGTGGGCGGCGGTAGACGGGCAGTGCGTTTCGTGTTTGTCTGCGACGGAGCGCTCATCGGCTTGTCGGGAGCGTCCGCCGGACTTGCGGCAGGTTTGCTTATCGCCTCGAACATTCCGTTTTTTTTCGCGGTCATCGAAGAAATTGTCAATTTCTTTATACGTATAGCGAATTTATTCGCCGGTTTTCTGGGAATGGGAGAAACGGGTGATTTCTCGGTTTTTTCTCCCGCCGTGTTTTATATCAAGGAAATTCCTTCACGGATTATTCCCCATGAAGTCGCGTTGATTTTTATGTTTGGTTTTTTTTCCGCGCTGTTTGCGGCGTGGTTTGCTTCGGGAAAAGTTACCCGCATACAGCCGGCGGAGGTGCTGCGTTATGAATGAGATGGTACGGGTCGAAAATGTCGTCCGGCATTATTTGTCCGGCACAGAGACCCTGCATATCCTCAAAGGATTGAGTTTTCAAATCGGCAGGGGCGTTTCCGTGGCGATAAGCGGACAAAGCGGAAGCGGCAAAAGCACGCTCCTCAATATTCTCGGCGGGCTTGATCGCGCCGATTCGGGACTTGTGTTTGTCGGCGACGATGAAATTACCGGCCTTCCCGAAAAAAGCTTATCCGAATACCGCAACCGGCGCGTGGGTTTTATTTTCCAGTTTCACTATCTGCTCAAGGATTTTACCGCCCTCGAAAATGTAATGATTCCCGCTTTTATCGGCGGAATGAAAAAAAAGGAAGCCGAGAATACAGCGCGTTCCCTTCTTGACGATATGAATCTCTCGGATCGCCTGTGGCATTATCCTTCGCAGCTTTCCGGCGGCGAACGTCAGCGCGTGGCAGTTGCCCGGTCCATGATAAACGATCCAGATTTAATTCTTGCCGATGAGCCGACAGGAAATCTCGATCCCGGCAACAGCGCGGCCGTTGCCGAATTATTGTACGCGGCGGCGGAGAAACGCGGCAAAACCCTTATTGTCGTTACCCATGACGAGTCAGTCGCGGCGCGGGCGCATGTCCGTTATACGCTGGAAAGCGGCCTGTTACGATGAAAAACGAAGTTTGCTTTTTTATTGCCCTGCGGTATCTTTTAGGACGAGCGCGCGAAGGTGGACGCTATCTGCGGGGAGCGGCGGCGGGCATAGCCGTCAGCCTCATTCCCATCATCGTTACGCTCATCGTGGCGGACGGAATGATCCACGGCATCATGGACAGATACTTGGAATTAGGAACAGGCCATCTGCAAATTTTTAATTACATTGAGCCGGACAATCTGAGCAAAGCGGAAGACGAGATTCGCGGCATGAACGGAATACGGGGAGTTTGGCGTGAATACAGAAGCACCGGAATCCTTTCGGGAAAAACCGGAAAAACAGGCGCGGCAGTACGCGCTCTCGATCCTTCCTTCTGGACAGACCCCGGCAGCGCGGCATATCTTGTCACCCGCGCAGGCGAGGCCGTTTTGAAATCAGAACGCGACATGCTGCTCGGCGAAAGTCTCGCGGCGGCAATCGGCGCGGAAGTAAACGACACAGTGCGCCTCATGACCATACGAAACAGCGCGGCAGGAAGAATCCCCCGTGTCAGCGCGTTTACCGTGCGCGGCATAATTTCTTCAGGCTATCATGAACTAGACGCGCTCTGGTGTATCATTCCCCTTGAAGCAGGCGAACGGATTCTTGCCCCGGATTCTGCGGCCAGCCTCATCGTCAAAATCGACGACCCCTACCACAAGGCGGACTCAACCGTGTATTCGCTCTACTCCCGGCTCGATTCGCCCTACAGCATATACACATGGAAAGAACTCATGCGTTCCCAGTACAAATCCTACGAATCCACCCGCCAACTTTTGCTCTTTATCATGGCGCTCATAGTAATTGTGGCCGCCGTAAATGTTTCCTCCGCGACATCAATGCTCGTCATCGAAAGACAGCGGGACATTGCCGTACTAAAAGTCACCGGCGCGGGCGTGAACGGCATCAGCCGGATTTTTCTCTGGGGAAGTTTTCTCACCGGCGTTGCGGGCGCGGCAATCGGCATAACCCTCGGCCTGCTAATCGGAATAAACATCAACCCGATCATCCGCTCCCTGGAAAAACTCCTCAGTTTTATTTCCGGCATTTTTAGCGGCGGCGAAGTAAAAATCCTAGACCCCGGTTTTTATTTAGAAACCATACCCATCGTCGTTGACTGGACAGCTGTCTTTTCCATCGGCTGCTTTACGATCCTCTGCTCCTGCATCGCCTCATGGATTCCCGCCCGTCGCGCCGGCAAACTAAAACCAATGGACCTTCTCAGAAAATACTAAAATCCAAGTATAAAAAAAGGGGGGACACTTTCCGTACTTTTTCTCGCGCATAGAAACATTTATCGTGTCCCCCCTTACGCCTTCGCCCGCTATCGCGGGCTGCGTCTATCCCCTTGTTTGGGGAATAGGGAGTGGGGACTGGGGATTCTTTAGTTTGTTGTATGAGCGTTATTTTTGCGTTTCGCTTGCTGTGTGGGAAATCGTTGTCAGCAATCGCAATTTTGTATTTCATGATCAAACTCAGCAACATTATAGCGAGATTCCGGGTCAAGCCCGGAATGACAATCAGATTATTTCATGTACGTCATTGCGAGGAGCGTTAGCGACGACGCAATCTTGTTAATGGCTGGA
>QMCE01769642.1_pt1 | contig 11626 bp, 7 predicted proteins | sample 1821851 | NCBI WGS metagenome assembly QMCE01 (sample SAMN09453174, study PRJNA476694) | Termite gut metagenome, whole genome shotgun sequencing project. | isolation source: worker | host: Odontotermes sp. | place: South Africa:Pretoria | collected 2016-01-28
CGTCATTGCAAACCCGATTATCATTGCCAAAATGACAATCCCAATGCTCTTTGAGAATTTTTTCATCGATTCCTCCGTTAAAGAATAAATTTTTTTTCGCATGAAATTATAACAAACAGACAACAACAACTTATCAGCAGCTTAATAACAAGAAGTGAAAAAAAGTGAAAAAAGAATGAATTACACAGAGGAAGAATGTTGTTGCTGCACAGAGGAGCGGTTCAAGAACAAAACCCATAATAATAGAGGAAATTGCAAAACTTCAGTTTTTGCAATTTCAACCTCTTAAAAATACGTATTTCACAGCCTTTAGGCGCGAAATCGCATGAGCTTGTGCAAAACTATCGCATGAGCTTGTGCAAAACTAACCGAGTTTTGCAACAAGCTCAATATTCCCCGAAAAAACTGCGGATCACACCGGCCTTAATTAGTATTTGCATAATTCACGGTTTATATGATACACTTACCGTTATGAACGCTCCCGGCGAAACACTCGAAACTTTTTTCACATATCTGAATGTGTCGAATATTGATTCATTTTTTTGTATATTAATTCTTCTTACCGGCTTTCTGATTTCTATGGTACTGCTGATAACCGCGTTTTTCGGAACAAATCTGAAACAACCGGTACACCGCTGGTTCTTTATCGTTGCATTGTTTTTTTTACTGGTAATTACGGCGGAGATCCTCGGTAAAATACTAGAAGCAAGAACCGGAACAGCGGCTAATGTTATGCTGCATGCCGCCACATTTTTTACCTATGTAAGTGCCGGTTTCATCATGTTTTCACTGTCCAAATACTTTTATGAACTCTTAAAACAGAAAACGGTCATTAAAAAAAGGTTTATCCTTGTCGTTTCTTTTTTGGGCGCTTTCCAATCGTTGACGGCAATAGTGAACTTATTTGTTCCTCTGTATTATTACTTCGACGCGAATAATATATACCATGAAATGGAAACCATTTGGATTGCGGTGATATTCCAGCTTATTTCGTTTATCGTTCTTTTGCTCGTTGTGATTTATCATAGAAAAGCGTTAAAACGAAGGGAATTCGGCAGTATGATTTTCTATTGCGCCGTAATGTTGATCTGTTTCTTTTTGGATGCTTTCGTACTGAAGTATATTTGGGTAAGTTACCTTGGCGGTTCTATTATGTTTCTTGCCATTTTCATTAATATTCAACTGGAATTAAAGCATACACTTAGGGAACAACAAGCAGAGATTGCCAAAAAACAGGTCGAAATTATGATGAGCCAGATAAAACCGCATTTTTTCTACAGTTCCATGCTTTCTATCCAGCAGCTCTGCCTTGAGGATCCAAAAGCCGCAAGCAAAGCGATGGAAGACTTTTCCCTGTACCTGCGGGGCAATATCGATTCATTGTCCATTACAAATCCAATACCGTTTGAAGACGAACTGCGGCACGCGGAACACTACCTAGCGCTGGAGAAACAGCGGTTTGATTACAAACTGCGTATTGTCTATGATATAAAAGTCCGTGATTTCCTGCTTCCTGCTCTTTCTTTACAGCCTATTGTCGAAAACGCCGTGCGCCACGGAGTCACCAGGCGTTCAAAAGGCGGCACTGTCAGCATCAGTACCGCGGAAACGGAACATGAATATACCATCACCGTTACCGATGACGGCGTTGGTTTTGACATACATCAATTCCAACAGGACGGGCGCGTTCATGTGGGAATTAAAAATGTCCGCAGCCGGCTTGTTTCCATGTACGGCGGAACGCTCGTAATTCACAGCAAGCCGGGGTTCGGTACTACGGCGGTAATCACCATTCCCAAAGGGGGAACAACATGAACAGTATCATTGTGGATGATGAAATACATATACTAAGACACACTGAAAGCATTATAAGGAACGTGTTTCCAGATTATCATATCCGGTGCTTTGACAATCCCGATGACGCTCTTATCTATGCGGCGGCAAACCGCATAGACATTGCGTTCCTTGACATCGAAATGGGCGGTATGAACGGGCTGGAACTTGCTAAGCGCCTTAAAGACATACACGCCAAAACCAACATCATTTTTGCCACCATACACTCAGAATATGCCCTGAGCGCATACTCTCTTCAGGCAAGTGATTACCTTTTAAAGCCTGTGAACAAGGACATGATTCTTAAAACAATTGATACGCTCAGGTTTCCCCCGGAGACCGCGGTTTCGGAGGAACCGGCAGCAAACCTGCTTACCGTTCAATGTTTTGGCAATTTTGATGTTTTTAAAGGCGGCAGACCGCTCCATTTTCCCCGCAGAAAATCAAAGGAACTGTTGGCGTATCTTATTCACAAACGGGGAACAAGCTGTACCATAAAGGAAATCGCGGCTGTTTTATTTGAAAGCAAAGAAGACTCCTCCCTTCTGCAAAAACAAATACAGGTTATTATTTCCGACATGATGAAGGTTCTAAAAACGGAAGGCGCACAAAAGCTTATTATAAAAAGTTATAATAACATTGCGGTGGATCCTTCAAAAGCAGACTGCGACTATTACCGTTTTTTGCAGGGAGAAACAAAAGCGGTTAATGCTTATATGGGAGAGTATATGTCAAATTACAGTTGGGCTGAATTTACGCTTAACTACCTGGACAGTAAAACGTTACAGTGGTAAATGACGCGCTGTTTTTCAACAGAGTGGAAAAAATTTTCGGCAATACAGCACTCAAAATTTCAGGCCGACCGAAATTAATCGGCGCCGCTTTAGAAACCTTCGTAAAAGGATTCCGTTACCCGTTCTACAGCCGCCGCTTCGTTTCTGGCAGAAACAGTGTCGGCAGTTACACGATTCAGGATAATATTAATCTGCCGCTGGAGCAGTTCTTTATCAATTGATACAAGAAGATAATATTCATACGCTTCCCGGTCTATGGTTTTTCCGTCGGCTTTGAAATACCGTTTTAAAATCCAGAAATCCGTTTCCTTTCTGGCGCCGGAAAAACTGGTATTGGTAACCGTTCTCACAACATTTTCAAAATAGCGGCCGTAAGCGTCGTCAGGACTGCCGGACGCGGCGTTTTCAAAACGGAGCTGAACTCTGGTTGAAACCATTCGGGCTAAATCCTGAGCCACCGTAAATCCGGAAGCCCACTGACGGAGGGCGTTCAAATTGGTACCAATATCCTCTGCAATAAACACATAGCTGTCCGTATACAGGGGCATGGCCTCAACTCCCGCGACGCCGTCGGCAATATAACGGCTTACCCATTCGGGCACATCTTCGCCTATAGCCTTCGTTTTATGATCAACTACTACGTATGTGTCGGTCTCCTCCCGATATTCGGGAGCCGGCCCCAAAAGGGCTGCCGCGGGATCGCTGGAACAAGAAACCAACAATATGACGGCGGCGGCAAGTAAGAAAATGAACATACGTTTCATACGGAATCTCCTTCGCGGACAACAAATCTATTATACATATTATCGCACATAAAGAAAAAAACAATATTTTATGCGTGGAAATTCATTTGTTGCGGGATATACAAACATCAGCAAAAAACGCACCGATTATGCCTGGCACGAAAATGTTTATCCCTTATATGTCCGCGGTTTTTCTGATATGTTCCAGGAAAAATTCATCAATAATTGCGATATCCGGGCTTTTCGTGTCCGGCACATTTTCATCGGTTACGGGTTCCTCTGCGGAGCTTCGTTTCGCTCCAAAACTGAAGGTCCCCCCCCCGCTTAGTGTTCCTCCGTAAGAGATGGAAACTTCTTGTGTGCTTGACGGAGGATTTTGAAGTTCCAAAAAGGCTGAAAATTTGTTCTTAAAACTATAAAAATTGAGAGACGCGGTCAAAAAATCCTCAGCCGCAAATAAATCCACGGGGATTATTTCAGTATACATATTCTGGCCATTTTGAATATGAAAAACAATCCCGTCCTTTTCCAGCAAAACCGCAAGATTCAAACTTAAAAGATCGGAACCGGCGGTTTTAAATTGACCTTGAAAAAGCGTTCCCTCATTTTTTGGAGCAAACCTTATATGCAGCGCGTAGAAATCATATTCCGTATTACTTTCAGTATTCAATGCTGCGGAAAAATCGGGGATGCGGTAAATATCGTCTTCACCGATCACAAGGCCGTACACGCTCGATAAAGGCGCCCACCGGGGAGGACTCTCCTGGGTTTTCACCAACACCGCGTTATTTTTAAGAGCTTTTTCGGCCGGATTTACATTACCCGCAAACTGATCCCAGTAAAGCGCGCCCCCGCCGGCATCGCCGAAACTACGCGGAAAAGAAGCCTTATCGGATACAGGGAGGGACATTTCTTTCACAATCCCCCTGGTATTTGCGGCAGGCATATTGCCTGCGAGAAAAGGAAACACTTCCACCTTCATTGTTTGCATCCCGTTTATTTCGGGAACAGTCCATAAAAGATGATGGTAATGTTCCGATAACTTGCCTTCGCCGATCTTCCTGTCACCATTATACCAAACAACATAAGGATCAAGTTCTTTACCGGATATTATGGGCGCTTCCAAAAGAATAGTGGTACCGGGCGGAATAAGCTGCGGCCCGTCGGACACGCCGGGCATATACGTTCTCAAACCACCAACAGAAAAATCGGAGTCCGATATATAATACAGTGCCTGCCTTGACTGATACAGAATATTGCTTCCGCCAAGCACATTGAAAAACAGCGTATATTGACCCGCATTCAAACCCTCAGGTATTGAAAAATCGGTGAGACCCTCGTTTAAATCATGTACCGGAACCAGAACCCCGCTGATCCCTTCCGCGTTTTTCCCGGGTAAAGAATAATGTACCGGTTCATTAACCCTGTTTCCCTCAGCATCTTCCATGTAGACTTGCAAGCCTGTAAGATCCGGATCACCCGCAACATGATGCAAGAAAGCGGGCCTGATAACATCACCGGCTTTAACAATCGAATAATCTTTTATCAATTTGCTGTCTGAGGAACCGCTTCCCCGATAACTCGACATGCTTAATGGTGTTTCGCTTGTTTTGACAGGACTTATGACATAAGCGCCCACTTGGTAGTTAGAGGTTCCTGATGGGAATATCGTGTTCATTTCGCCGCATGAAACAAACAAAATGATTATACATGAGATAAAAAATACTTTTGGGCAGACTCCCCTACACATAGTTAGTATAATTATATCATCATTTATCTTAAAATACTAGTGCAAAAAATCCATTTGTAGGTGTTTAGCGAAGAAATGGGAAAGTCCGGTAATGAAAACGCTTCCCTTCCTTCTTAATTTATATATTGAGAAAAATTTTCGCTTTTTCGATTTCATCGATAACACTCTGTTCGATGCCGTCAAAAAAATATTTATCAATATGCAGATATTCCCAAATAATGGGGCGCAGTTTTTCAAGATGCCGTTCACCGGAAAATCCGATGTCCATTATATTGGCGAACCAATTTGCGGCTATTACGCTGAAAAGCACATCCTTGTGAACCCCGTCATAATCAGTATAGGTATGATGAAACCGGACACTATCCCCGACAGCGCCTTCCAATTTCCAGGCGGACACGATCTTTTCACCTGAAATACAGTGATTCATCTCCAAAACTTTCTCTTCGGCCTGGAACAAAGCGATCCTTTCCCGGTCGGAAACGCTGATAGCCATGACATATTCCTGCGGAAAAACGGCATTGATAGGAATCTTCCCGATATCGTGCAGAAGTCCGGCAGTAAAATACTCTTCCAGCAGTCTCTGGTCCATATTCCGCTTTTTTGCGATCATCTTGGCCGCAACCCCGACACAAAGCGAATGCCGCCAAAATCCTTCCATGTTGAGAGCTTGATACTGATTTCTTGAAGAAAACTTCCCCAGTACCGCGGTGGATAAAGCCAAATTCTTTACCGTATTTATTCCAAGCATGATAATTGCCCGGACCAGACTCGTAACCTGCTGTCCCAAGCCGTAATAAGCGGAATTGATCAATTTAAGAACACGTCCAACCAGGACCGGATCCAGCGAAATAACATGATTCAAATCCGCGGGGCTGGTATTGGGGTTATTGCAAATTTCCAGAACCTTGGAAACCGTGGTCGGCAGACTGGGCATAGCGGCAATATATTTTTCAATAGCCTGTAAATTACCTTCGGAGCTCATGCTCATTCGCTGCCTTCTTTTTGGGGGGTACGCTGTTGAAGTTCGGAAAGAATCGTACCTAGCTTCCGTTGAATTGCCGTTGTAAGCCCCTGATCGGGCAGACCGGAAGCCAGGGAACCTAAATAAGAAAGTGTTCCGGCAACTTTCTCCGGCCTGGAAACGCTTTTATCATCCATAGCGGGCTCTTTTTCGGGAAGTTCAGCGTAAGCAGAAGATTTTTCCTCAATTTCCTTGAATAAGCCCTTTTGACCTGACAATGTACCGATGATGTATTCTATGCTCAGCCGGATATCACTTTCTCTAAACATTTCCTGATCTTTCTGGGGAAGTTCTTCCACCATATCTTTGAGGTAATTCATCAAATCGATCATGTTTTTAGGCGTGATTTTTTCGGATTTTTCGTCGGCAAGGTCAATCAAACCTTCCGGCTTTTCATGATCTTCATTTTCAGCAGAAGATTCCTGGCCCGGTTCTTCCTCATCTTGAGCCGCATCGTTTTCGTCATCCTTAACCAAAAGCTCATCATCCTCATCTTCGTTTGGATGTTCATCTTCATCTTCTTCAAGAACGACTTCTTCCGCCGCTTCATCTTCCTCTGACGCATCTTCTATCGGGTCATTTGCCGCCGGTTCTTCTTCTGTTTCGAGAGGCGTAAATTCCCCTTCTGATTCTTCCTCTAAAGGCTCGTCATCTTCCGGTTCCGGCGGGGGAACAACAGGCGGTTTTGGTTTCGGCCTTGGAGTTTTGGGAGGGGCTTCTTCCGGTTCAGGAAGCGGAGCTTTAGGAGGAGCAAGTTCCGGTGAAGGCTCATTATCGATGTGCGGTTTAGGCGGAACATACGCGCTGTCGGCATCATCTTTTTCCGCAAGATTTTCAAGTGAATTATTTTCGGCTTCATTCAGCAGTGACTGATACTGTTCCTCTTCTTCTTGAAAAAAATCTTCGTCGTAAAATTCCTCTTCTTCAAAATTTTCAATATCTTCTATGAACAGTTCTTCGGTTTCTTCGTTATTTTCCGGGGAAATCTCGACGGAATCCATGAAAAGCGACGCGTCTTCTTCCGATTTCTGCTCATCTTCCGATGTTTCGGCTCTCAGCAATTTCAGATTCCGATCCCACATTTCCCGGACGGATGATGAATAGGCATTTACCGCGCCTTCATAAAAACGTAAAGAATCATTTAAGTCGCTCAAATCATCCGGCGTAGCTCTTCGGCCTTGAAGATTGACAAGCGTATCCGCGGTACGAACGGCTTTTTCAAACTGCCCGGCATCCTTGTGAAGTTCGGCGGAAGCGGTCAAAGCCTCTGTGTCGTTAGGATCGGCTGCGGCGAGTTCTTCAAAAATTTGTATGGCGTGAGTCTGGTTTCCCATTTCCGCGTACAGTTTTCCCAGCATCAATTTTGCGTTTCTGTCATTGGGTTTTCTTGAGAGGAATGCCGTAATGCGTTCTTCAGCTTCCTTATACTCTTTGCGTTTAAAATGAATATCCGCCAAATCCAATTGAAAGGCGTTGTTGTTCGGATCCAAACGAAGGATTTGTTCAAAAACTGCCTGAGCTTCCGCGTCATCTCCCATTAAACGATAGGCAATTCCTAAAATGTGGAGGGCCTGGATGTTGTCGGGGTCCCATTCAAGGGCCGTTTTTACTTGTTCCTGCGCTTCAGGATAGCGTTCCAGTTTCAGGTATAACGACGCAAGTCTTGTTCTTACTTCCGCGCTGTTCGGCACCAATTTAACCAGTTTTTCCAATTCCAACAAAGCATCCGAAAAATCTCCCGCGTCTTCCAAAGAACGTTCAAGATTCACGACCGCGTTAACATATTTTGGGTTCGATTCAATGGCCTGGCGGTAATTTTGTATCGCTTCTTTGGTTCTGCCCTGATCGGCATGAACAACGCCGATATTGTTTCTGGCTTCCGCGTTGAAAGGATCGATGTCCAGAACACGGTTAAATGTCTCCATAGCTTTTGCATGGCGGCCGCGCTTAAATTGAACAATCCCCAGATTGTTCATGGCTTCAATCCAACCCGGCCTTGAGCGGATTGCGGCCTCATATTCCTCGGCGGCATCTTCCAGCTGTCCTTTTGCTTCGAGGGCAACGCCGTAGTTAAAATGCAGCGTAGGATTATTCCTGTCCAGAGCCAGCCCTTTTTTGAATATGTTAAAAGCCTTGGTATATTCTCCCAAGCGTTCATGAATCGTTCCCAAATTATTGTAAGCCGGAACATAACGGGGATCCAACTCTACCACCTTGGCATAGGCCATGCCGGCGGCTTTATCGTTGGAAAGATGTTTGTACGTATTTCCAAGATTGTAATAAAATTCCGCTCTTGTGGGATCAATATCGATAGCCTGTTGGAGCGCTTCCAATGCCTCGTGGAGTTTATCCTGGCGGCGGTAAATAACCGCTACATTATTTAAAGCCTCGACATCCAGAGGATCTTTGCCCAGAAGGTACATAAAATCATCTTTAGCTTCGTCCAGTTTTCCGGCCTTGGCCAGCGTTGTTCCCAAAAGAATCCGGGCATCCCGGTCATCGGGATTTTTCGCGATATAGGTTTTTAAAAGGCGTTCCGCGGCTTCATGATCGCCGACTCTGGCCGATCCCTTCGCGCGCTCCAAAACATCCCGCAAGTCTACCTGACTCATAATACTCCCTTACATTAAGAAGAATAACATCCTCACATCAGTATATCAGTATGATGCAGGAAAAAACACCCGTAAAGGCCGGGCCGCGGCTTCTTGAGAAAATTCGCCAATATGAGGTTCACGGGCCTTATCATAAGCTGCCACAGCAAAATAATACAGCGTTCCGTTTTCCAATCCGTCCAAATGGATCGATGTGCTGTTTCCTACATCGATGGGCGATACTCCTATTATAGCATTTTCTCCAAAATATTCACCTCTCGCGGTACCATAATAGACCAAATATCCCCCTAAATCAGGATCGGAGGAGGCTTTCCAGGAAAGATCAACGGCTCCGTCCCTCGCGGCGGCATGAATCATGGAAGGCGGCGGCGGAGCGCGGTCTTCAAAATAGCTTATCTTCATTTCATCGATGTACGGAGAACTTTCCCTGTCGCTTCCGGGATACATGGTAACCATAAGCTGCATCCATTTACCGCGGGTTTCGTCCGGCAGGTCCGCGCCGGGAACAAAGGAAACCCATCCTGAATCATCATGGTCCCACGCATAGGGATTATCTCCGGCGCGGATAAAAAACTGCAATGCTTCATGATTGGTGAATTGTGTTATTCGGTCTCCTAAATACGTGTTCCTGACCGGCGCTGATCCGGCGGTCATTCCGGCGGTCATTCCGGCGGTCATTCCGGCGGACACGCTTCCGCTTGAAGTGATTCCGCCGCTTACATCGATTCTCTTTACCCGGCTGTTTGTGCCGCCCAGGTTAAGAGGCCTGGTTCTGAAATTTCCGCCCCGCGCCGCGAATTTTGCCGTATCGGCATGTTCAAGATATATGTTATAGATGCGGAATTCATCGAGCAATCCCGTGTAACGGTTTCCAAGAGTCAGATGCCCGTTGTTTCCGCTCCTGGGAAGATACACATCGCCGCCTTCGCGCCCGGCGGAACTCACATACACGATGCCTTCAATTTCGCCGTTTACCAGATATTCCATCCGTCCCGTATCAGAATCAAAACGGATAAGATGATGGCTCCAGGTTTCGGGAATCAGCGGATTCAATGAAGCAAGGGAAACCGTCATCCGTCCGCGGTCATCGGGAGATGAAAAAAAATCGATAAAATCCCATTGAAGCCGGTTCTTCACAATCGCACACTGAATCCGCTGAAGAACGCTTTCGTCCTCTGTGTTCCGCCTCGAAGCCGACCATGACATAATCTGTTCGCCGTTCTGGGCGTTCATGGGGTAGAGCCAAAAACCAATGCTGAAATCCTTAAAGGTTTGTCCGGGAAACAAAAGAGCGTCAGGCGATGCCGGAACAAGCTCTAAGGGACTTTTGCCGTAAGCTGACTGAGTTCCGAAAAAACGGGCGGCTCCGTTTCCAATCCGCGCCAAATTCCGGCCCGCCGAAGAAAGAGAAGGACCTGTTTCAAGCCGGTAATTTCCGGTTTTATCCTGAAACCGCAGAGGAGACGCTTCATCAAAAGAGAGAAGCAAATCCAAAGCCGGATCATCAACATTTGCCGATGACGACAAAGCCACAACCCGGTAAGGACGGATATTCTCGTACACGCCTACTCCCTGATATTCTTCCGCCGCTTCCCAGCCTGCCGAGCCGCCCAAGAGAAGAACTTTTTCACTGTTTTGTAAAAACCCGTCCGCAAAGACATGACTACCGGAAATGATAAAAAGTGTATATAATGTAAATAAAATGACGGCATCTTTTCTCATAATGAATGATCATCCTGGTAAAAATTATGGGTAAAGGGCTTCTAAACACAAAGGACAGCACCTTTTAAAGTATCGGCATAAATGCTTATGGAACATGATAATTATTCGGACAATTACCTGGCGTTAAAAGAATTAGTAAAAGATTTTCCCCAAGAACCGGGCGTGTATATTATGCGGGACGAAGAAGGCGATGTTATTTATGTCGGCAAGGCAAAAATTCTGCGCAGCCGGGTAACGTCTTATTTTTCCGGGCAGAAAGACGCGAAAACCCGGACGCTCATGAAACATGTTCACAGTATAGAAAATATTATTGTCCCCAACGAATACGAAGCGCTGCTTTTGGAACTGACCTTGATAAAGCAGCATTACCCAAAATACAACATCAGCTTAAAAGACGGAAAAACCTATCCGGTGGTAAGAATTACCTGCGAACAATTCCCCAGAGTGTTCAGAACCCGGACGATTATCGAAGACGGATCGAGCTATTTCGGACCTTTTCCCAATATTCCCGCCGTTGATGCCCTTTTGGAACTGGTTGATAAGCTCTTTCCTCTGCGCAAATGCCGGGTTCTGCACAAGCGGAAGCATCCCTGCATGTATTTTCACATAGGAAGATGCAAGGCTCCCTGCTGCGGAAAAATCAACAAGGAAGATTATGCCGTTCAGATTGACCGGGTAAAGTCGATGCTTTCGGGCGTTGGGCAAAATGCATCGATCAAACTGGAATTCACCACATTGATGCACGAAGCGGCGACCGAACTCAATTTTGAACGGGCGGTTCTTTTCCGCAACGCGATAGCGGCAATGGATGAACTGTACGAAACCGCCACCGTCGTGGATTTTGATACCGAAAGCCGGGATTATATCGCGTGGGCAAGCGAAGGCATCTTTTCTACCTTTACGGTATTTTCTATGCGGGGCGGAAAGATGACAGGACGTGATCTTTTTCCCCCCCGCTCGGCCGCCGATGAAGATGATTCCCTCGCGACTTTTATTACAAGCTATTACAATCCGTCCTTTCCGCCGCCGCCCCGGATATATCTTTCCTTGCAGGGCGATTTTTCCGGCATTCAACGCTGGTTTCGGGAACAATTCGGTTATGAACCGCAATTAATCGCCCCAAATGAAAAACACCACGAGGCCGTGCTGAT
>QMCE01001875.1_pt1 | contig 11625 bp, 10 predicted proteins | sample 1821851 | NCBI WGS metagenome assembly QMCE01 (sample SAMN09453174, study PRJNA476694) | Termite gut metagenome, whole genome shotgun sequencing project. | isolation source: worker | host: Odontotermes sp. | place: South Africa:Pretoria | collected 2016-01-28
AATTACAAGCCGCACGCGCTTGCTTGTCCGCTGTTCGCGATCGAAACCGTAAGCAACGGAACCGTTACAAATAATGTCCTTGAGTTTTTCGCGTTGGTCGGCATCTATTCCTCTCCGCGTGAAATTCGAGCCGCCGATATGATTGATGAATGACACGAGCCTGGGACGGTGTTCTCTGATTTTAAGACGGAATTCAATGTAAGGTATCACTGTTTTCGTATCCATTGAAGACAAACGTCAATTGCAAATTGCGTAATTTGCGTATCTTGCGAATTTTGTTTTGATTTTCTTGCGTAATTTGTATTTGAGTGTCTTGCATGGTGGGAGTGAATCGTGGATAATGGATGCAGATTTTATTCCACAGCGTTTCGCTTTGCGACACATCTGACCCATTTTCCCCACATTCCCATTCTGAATTCCCATGTCCGACACATTTGATCTGATCGTCATCGGCGGCGGCCCGGCCGGTTATGCCGCTGCCATTCAAGCCGCCCGCCCCTTGAAGGTTAGCAGATAATACTTTTATCTCTTCATTTAAATTATCTATTTCTTTTTTATACTCTGCTTCCTGTTTAGAGTTTAAGATACGATGTGACATCTCTTGAGAAAATATAGCATTTTCAATATTATCATACTTTTTAAAAAGCATAGCCCATGGACAAATAAAATCAACAGGATGTATATATTCACGAAAAAACATATTTTTTGCAAACTCACGGCACCAGTATTCGGAAAGCCTGACATTAATATGCGTCATATCTGTTATGTCGTTTGGGCTAGAAGTGAACACCACTGTATCCGAATACGAACACAAATTTGCAATTGCTTCACTTCCCATTTCAGGGGATAAATGCTCTAAAACTTCTATATTTATAACTAGATCATAACTCTGAGGGACATTGTTGGGTAACCTATCGGTGATAGAATGGACAAAGCAATACGGGCGTATGTCTTCACGGACATGGGATATAGCGAATTCCGATATATCAAAACCCCACGCTTCCACACCCCGATCACGTAACGCCTCCACCACATAGCCTGTGGCACAACCAGCATCCAGTACCATCTTGGGGTTGAACACCTTGATGATGTTCTCCGCTATCTTTGCGAAGAAGGGCATCCATCGCTCGCGGTTTGTGTAATCATCACTAGCAAATCCTAAATTAGTAAAAAAATACGAGTTGTATGTATCAGACATTTATATATCCTTCCTTTTCATATTCCCAATAGTCAATCCGGCAAGCGCCGTACAAAGAACTGTCATTGCTATAAAATACGCCCATGCTACGCCTTCAAAACCGATACGCAGCGGCAATAAAAAAGAAAAAATTGCACATACGACAGCAGCGGCGGCGTAAATCAGCATAAAATCGCGCTGTTTCCTGAAAATAACGCCAAGGCTCAATAAAAGCACGGCAAAGGCGTTAAAACAACCGCCGAATAAAAGCACCATAAACATATTTTTGAATATATCAAGATTGACACCGTACACTATATTTAATAGCGGAATTCCCTCGAAATAGCCGCCAATAATAAGCGGAATAAGTATCGCTATAAACGCAAAAATCTGCTTGCTAAGCGTTCGTTTGAAACCGTTAATATCTTTTGCTGTCCAAAAACTGGCAAGGGAACTAAGAACCGGATTTATTAAAAACGCCGCCGCTAAATTAAAAACAAAAGAAGGCATAAACAATATATTGTAATATGCCTGATAATCAGATGGAAAATTTCTATCAACCGCATATTTAGGTAGCGTATATATCAACATAAGGAGAAAAGCGTTAATAAAAAGCGGCAAGCATTCAGTAAAAAGGACTGCGACTCTTTTTATGTTGAATGAAAAGGATAATGCCGAAAAATCTAAAATCGCGGGAAGGTCAATGACGAGCGTCGTCACCAATAAAATTGTACATTGTAGAATAATCGAAATTATAAGATTTTTTGTAAAAAGCAATGTGGCGATAAAAACTATTATCGATAACACGCTCTTGATAAACTGCGTTTTTCCCGCTAAATCAACCCGCTTATTCCGCTGAAATTCCCCCTCACATACATCTGAAAAACAATCTGAAACCTTTAATAAAGTTAAAAAAATCAAGACAAGCGCTTTTTGAAAATAATACCCATTTATAATGGTAAAAAATATTGACACGCCTAGCATCACAATAACGGACAATATTCTGGCGGAAAAATACTCTCCGAACGAATAACTGTGCATTACATCAGTTGAATGAAACATTCGGATATTAAATAATCCAATAATAGAAAACAATTGGGCAAATGAAAAGCCTAAGGAAAAAATACCCGCCTCTTCCGTTCCCAAAAAACGGGTTACAAAAAAAAGAAGCGCAGGTGATATTGATGAAAAAGTCCCTGCACCAAGTATTACCCAGACATACGCTTTTTTTTCTATATTTTTGTCGTTTCCAAGAAATATTTTTTTTATATGTTTTATAACGACATTCATCCGCCTATGCCACTATTGCTATCCATAGATTTCGCGTAGAATTTTATAATTATCTTCGCAAACGGCATGGCCCATAACCCGCTCAAAATAGCCAAATCCTCGTTATACCGGATGCCGTTTGAAATAGAACGAGACGTTTCCGTGCTGTCATCAATTCTATGCCCCATAAGCGGCTTCTTGATATATATAAAATCCCCGTGTTCTTTTGAAAGACGAAGCATAGCTTCCCAGTCAAGACTACACCGATATTCTGTTGAAAATTGAAAATCAGGAAATCTTTTTTTATTATAAGTAATCGATGGACAACAGATCGGAGAGCCGAATGAAAACACCATACGACGGATTAACCTACTTCCTGATAACAATGAAATAGGAACCAGCATGATTTTTTTGATATTCAATAACGTGCTGCCATACACGCGCCGATCTTCGCGCATCTCAAAATACCTTGTGAAAGCCATCACAGGGTTCTTTTTTTTTTCTATACCAGATAAGACTTTTTCCGTAAAATCCGGTTCATAGTAATCATCCTGATGCGCCAGCGTAACAAAATCCGTACACGCCTGTGAATAGGCAAAATTCCAATCTGCGCCTATACCTTCCGAATGGGAATTCACCGCTAATTTTACGCCAAACTGCTCAGCCGTGTTTTGTATATAGTCGCTCGGAGTAGAAGTGGCTATATATATAGCACTTTGTTCCGATTGTCTTTTTAGACTTTCTAAAAGATAAGGCAGATACGGGCTGTCTTTATAAGCGCAAACCGCGAAAGTATGCCTCATTATAATCTGGAATTTTGGAAAAATCTCTCGGCATCAATCAGACGCAGTTCAAAATCCTGTAAATTTTTCTGTCTGATTGTATCGAGAATAACACCTGAAAAAAAGCAGACCAAGGCGGCTATAAGCGCGAACCCGCTTATAGCCAGAGTCGGTACAGGAACGCTTACGCCTCTCATAAAAGCGGTAATCGCAGGAATAAAGAACATAACCGCCGCAATCGTAAGCAGCGCGGAAAAGAAACCAAAAAAACTAAGAGGTCGATAATTTTTGTAGAGCAAGAAGATAGTACGGATTATTTTCAATCCGTCCCGTACTGTGTTAAGAGAGGATACGCTTCCCTCCGGTCGGTTTCTAAACGACACCGGAACGCTCCCAACTGCCAGTCGTTTTTCAAAAGCATGAATCGTCATTTCTGTCTCTATCTCAAAACCATGTGAAAGCACTGGAAAGGATTTCACAAATAAATAAGAAAATGCACGGTATCCAGTTAATACATCAATACTTGAGCATTTAAATAATTTATTCACCGCGCTACGCACAAAATCGTTTCCAGCACTGTGAAATGCCCGTTTGTTTTCTTTATGATAGGTAGTGGAAAGTCTATCCCCGATAACCATATCACAGCTTTCCTCAAGCACTTTACGGCACATCTCTGACGCGTACTCACTCGGATGCTGGTCATCACCATCAATTAAAAGATAGCATTGGGCATCTATTTCCCGAAACATACGCCGCACAACAAAGCCTTTACCCTGTCGTTTTTCTGATTTTACTACAGCACCCGCTTTTATAGCTATTTCCGCGGTTTTATCAGTGGAATTATTATTGTAAACATAAACCGTCGCTTCCGGCAAGTTCTTTTTCACATCGGAAACAACTTTCTCAATTGTCATTTCCTCATTATAACAAGGAATTAATACCGCGATTTTATCCATACATTCTTCTCTTTACGAATTTTTAAGTGTCCAATCCACAATTTCAAAAATTACCGCTGCATTAATAAGCACAGCGGTAAAAACAATATATTTATCCAAATTACGAGTGTATACAAGTATATTATTTCTAAACGCTATAAGCAGTAATAACCCAATAGGAATAAAATACCGTCCTTGGACACCTTCAATAACATCACTAGTATTCGGCGTCCACCCTGTAAACATTCCGCCCATTATCGCTAAAACAATAATAAATGAAATCAATACCAATAAAAGCCTATTTTTTTTACTTAGAGAAGAAACCTCATCTTGCTTATTAAATAAAGTAATGGCAAGCAACAGTGCATAACCATAAATAAGAATATGCGGTATGGGGAGGGTAAGTCCGCCCAAATCTCCGCCGATAAATGAAAATATCCACCAATTCCAGTCATCCAAGATAGTTCTGGCAAATATCAATATAGTTTCAACAGGATGTCGTAAAACAAAGTCTATTGTATAATACGGAACATCGCTACCCGACGTAGGTGAAAACAATCTGGATAACATAAAAAATAACGCCGCTGATACAAAAGCCACACTTATCAATATCCCTAATTTTAATAAAAAATCTTTTCTATCCTTGAAGGTATTTCTTGGAACGATAAATATCAAGAAGATCAGAAAAATATATACATATTTTACAGGCGCTAATAAGACAGTCGTTAGTAATAAAACAAGATATTTTTTTTTGCTTAGACTATCTTCCGAATTCGCTATATTCAACACTAAAGAAATCAGAGTCAAAGACAGCGCATTTACAAAAACGTCATACGTGTACGCTGCCGATTGATGCAGCGCCATGGGCAACAGAACCATCAGTGTAAACTGCGTCTTATACTGAGTTGGTGTCAACTTGAACGCGAAACCAAGCATCACCGCATAAAAAGCAACAGAAAACAAAACGCCCAAATAATACTGAAAAATATAATGAATCTGAAAAACTCGCCCTAAAACCAGTCCTAAAGCATGTGGTATATATGGAATCGGATATATCAAATGAGAAGCGATGAGGGGCAGTGTCCCTTCATACATGGATTTTTCTTGAAATAAAGCATTAACAAGTTCAACATATCCTGATTTACAATTATAATGTCCTACAAAAACTCCGCTTTTAGCTTTATCAAAAATATATGTGTAAGTGGCATCTCCTGTATTCAACATATTAAAATGGAATGAAAGCAGATTGGCTGTTTTTTCCGCCATCGAAAAATGATATACAGAATCAGACGTTGATAAAGGCGTCAACACAAGCATATACAGACAAGCACAGGGAAACACCAAAACAGCAAAGTTTACGCTGTTTTGGTGTTTAAAAAAAATAATGAAAAATGATACAATAACAAAAAGGCATATAAGACAGATTACAAACTGTTTGAACAACAGCAGAGTTTTTTCATTCCCAAAGCTTTCTGCCGTTATCGCTAGATAGATGAACCTCCCTACAGAAAAAGAAAATACAAGAAATAATAATACTAAAGCGATTATTTTTAACAGTTTTTTTATACTATCTTTCAAGACCATACCCAAGAAGGCTGCCGCAATAGTGTGCGTTTTATCACAATGAATGATTTATAAAGCGTCTTAATAAGACCTCTCTTTTTTATAGATTTAAAGATTTTATTAGAAAGTGTTGTTATACGACCACGATAATACAGTATATTATCAGCAAAATAGCTTAACTGCTGGTTCGGAAGCATAATGCGGTAATCATAATTTTCGTTCCAAGCGATATATACCAATAATCGTTCTATAGAAGAAAGAAAAATTTCACCAGAACCATCAGCAAATGTCAACTGCATTTCAAGAAGCGGGCGCAAAGCGGTAGGACGATACCAGAACATAGCCCCAACAGGAAATATCAAAGTCTGCATTGATATAAAGTCAAGACTTTTTTTACAATTCATTTTATGCCAAAAAGTATCTAATGATGAAATATCTTCTTCAGATATATCAAAAGGTTTGACATATCTGAAGAAATAAGGCATATCAGGAATAATAATCCCTATTTTTTCATTTGAAGCAAATAATTTCGTTATAGTATTTAACGGACATACTAGCGTTTCAAATATATGTTCCTGCCAGCTTATTCCAAGCCATTCATTAGAAGATTTCTTAGTATAAAAATGCCCGACGATATCGTAATCATAAAGCTTATCCGCTATCATTAGCCATGCGCCAATATTTCGCCCTGTATTCTTAACAAGTGTAATTTCTTTTATTTTTTCATTAGTTTTATAATTTGTGATAAGATTTCTTATCTCTTTCTCTTTTTCTCCTGTATCAGTTGTAATATATAAATCAAAATTCGTTGTTATACTTTCAAAAATTGTTATATACTCTTCAAATATATCAAGATAAAATACATGTAAATGTATCGCTGTGGAATGTTTAGGATAGTTTATGGAATTCTGGAAAAATGTGGAAATTGTTTTTTCACCTAAAAAAAGAGTAAAATTGGGATCATAAATATGTGTAAAATAATCATAGATTAAATGAAACGGGTAATTCGTTTTATTCCGTATCAAATTAATAATATATGAAGGAATTAAAAAATTAACAAACGCTTTGATTTTCAATAAAGGCATCTTCTCTTCAAAGATTAGATACGGTCTGTTATGAGCAACATCTTGTAAGCTCATTATATCTACTGATAAGGTATCAAAAAAAACGGCGGGTTTGAATCCCATGTTTTGAAGAATTCCAGATATTTTTGTTTCATATTTTTGAATAACTTTTTCTACTTCTTTTTCATATTGCACGTTTTCCCAAAACTGCCAGAATGCGGGCAATATAAGTACATTATTATTAAAACACAGAAAATAACTTTGGATATGCTCTGGTATGGGTCCATCCGTCCCTGGCATACCATATTTTGAAGCTTTGCGATTGGTCATTCCCCAAAAATCGCAATCCAATCCTTCCATCTTTTCATACACGGCGTCCATAGAAAAAAGAGGTCCAAAACAGGTATCGTTCATCAATGTTACGCTGTCATACGCAGCAAGATTATCTTTTCCTTCCTGTATTAGAGCGTCTTTCCACGCACCGAAATCAAAGCCTTTATTTTCACGCTGAAATAACGAATGGTATAAACCAGATAGTTTATCTGTATGTTCTACTGATATATGACTATTTGAAATAAAGACAATCCTAGTGTACAAATGCTTTATATGTTCGAGCAAATAGACAACATAATCTTCCAAATCGTTGTATTTATTATAATGTACAAAAAACAATATGCGATTCATACGGGACCATTCTTCTTCTTCACTGTGGAACACTATTCTGATATGTTTGCAAAAAATTCCGTAATGCCGCATCCCAGACTGGTATCTCACAATTCAACGCCGCTTTTATTTTCGTTTTATCAAGACAGGAATACGCGGGACGACGGGCTTTTGTAGGATATTCGTCGGTAGTGCAAGAAGATATCGAACAATCTTTGGTTACAAGTCCTAACTTTTTGCTTTCTTTATAAATCGCTATCGCAAAATCAAACCACGACGTACTGCCTTCGTTTGTAAAATGGTATATCCCATAAGGAATAATCTTACCTTCCTCCGCAGTGCGTATCAGCTTTATAATAATATGTGCGAGATCATACGCCCATGTAGGGCTTCCCTGTTGATCGCACACCACTTTAATAGAATCTCGTTCTTTCATCAATTTTAACATCGTAAAAACAAAATTATGTCCGTATTGTCCATAGAGCCACGCAGTTCGTATGATATAACTATTTGCGCAATGTTTCAGAATTTCCAGTTCCCCGTCTCGCTTCGTACGTCCATACACTCCAGTAGGGTTGGTCTCGTCTTCTTCTGTATAAGGGCGGTTTCCGGTACCGTCAAACACATAATCCGTTGAGAGATGTATGAGTCGCGCTCCAATACGAGAAGCAAGCTCCGCAAGGGCGGCGACTCCCTGCCAGTTAAGTTTTTCGCATAACTCAGGTTCATCCTCCGCTTTATCAACTGCTGTATACGCCGCGCAATTAATAATCCATGTAATAGATTTCTGTTGTCGCTGTACAAACTGCTCCAAAGAGGAAGGATTTGTTATGTCAACTTCTCGATCAGTACCAATATATTCAAAAAGAGGATCGGAATGTAGCGTATCCAATAATAATGATAACTCCGTACCAAGCATCCCTTTGTTTCCAATAAGCCAAATCATATTTCTCCTCATGAAAAAATAATTTTGATAACATTCAATTATTTGTATATACTAACCCTTTATAATTATATGAATTACGTTATTTATGCAGTACTTGGAGCATCTTTGCTCGCGCTCGGATTTGCGTTCTTTTTCTTTAAACAGATGATGCAGGAAGATGAGGGAACGGACACAATGAAAAAAATTGCTCTTCACGTCCGCAAGGGCGCAATGGCTTATTTAAAACAGCAATACAAGGTGGTTTCTATTGTGTTTGTGGTGCTGGCGGCGGTGTTTTCCGTGATGGCTTACTTCGGACTGCAAAACAACTGGGTGCCTTTTGCATTCCTTACGGGTGGTTTCTTCTCGGGCTTGGCAGGCTTTTTCGGTATGAAAACCGCCACTTACGCATCGGCGCGTACTGCCAATGCGGCTAAAAATTCTCTCAATCACGGTTTGCGTGTGGCTTTCCGCTCGGGTGCGGTAATGGGTTTGACAGTGGTAGGTTTGGCTTTGCTCGACATTTCGCTGTGGTATTTGATTTTAGATAATTGCGCCAATGTGGGCGACCACGATAAACTCGTGTTTATCACTACCACAATGCTGACTTTCGGTATGGGTGCATCTACACAGGCTTTGTTTGCGCGTGTGGGCGGCGGTATTTATACCAAAGCGGCTGACGTGGGCGCAGACCTTGTGGGTAAAGTTGAGGCGGGTATTCCCGAAGATGATCCCCGTAATCCTGCTACGATTGCCGATAATGTGGGCGACAATGTGGGTGATGTTGCCGGTATGGGCGCTGACCTTTATGAATCTTACGCAGGCTCAATCCTCGCTACTGCTGCGCTTGGCGCATCTGCTTTTGCTGCGGTAAATACGGAAATGCAGGAAAAAGCCATTTTTGCCCCCATGTTGATAGCTGCTGTTGGTGTAGTGCTGTCGATTCTCGGTATTTTTCTGGTACGCACCAAAGAAGGTGCCAATATGAAACAACTGCTTGGCGCGCTTGGTAAAGGTGTGAATGTAAGTTCTGTTTTGATTGCTGCTGCTACATTTGGTATTATGTACTGGCTTATGCCCGAAGGAAACTGGCTGGGTATTTCTTTTTCAGTGGTTGTGGGTTTGATTGCCGGTGTGATTATCGGACAGGCTACCGAGTATTATACTTCGCACACTTACAAACCTACGCAGAAGGTGGCAAAAAGTTCTTCCACCGGACCGGCTACCGTGATTATTTCGGGCTTGGGCTTGGGTATGATTTCTACCGCTATTCCGGTTATTACAATCGGTGCGGCTATTATTCTGGCATATCTCTCGGCAATTGAATTTAACATTGCCATAATGACCACTGCCCAAGGCGTGGGCTTGGGTCTTTACGGTATTGGTATCGCTGCCGTAGGTATGCTTTCTACTTTGGGTATTACGCTGGCAACAGACGCTTATGGTCCGATTGCCGACAACGCAGGCGGTAACGCCGAGATGAGCGGTTTGGGCAAAGAAGTGCGTAAACGTACCGATGCGCTTGATGCGCTTGGCAATACAACGGCAGCCACCGGCAAAGGCTTTGCTATCGGTTCGGCTGCACTGACGGCTTTGGCATTGTTGGCATCTTATATTGAAGAAATCAAAATCGGTCTGCTCCGTTTGTTTGAAAGCAATGGTGTGGAAACGATTAAAGTGGGACTTACAGAATTAACAAAAGTGGAAATTGCTGCCTCATCGTTTACCGACTTTATGACCTATTATAATGTAACGTTGATGAACCCGATTGTACTCATTGGTGTGTTTATCGGTTCGATGATGGCTTTCCTTTTCTGCGGCTTGACAATGAATGCAGTAGGTCGTGCGGCGCAAAGTATGGTGGAAGAAGTTCGCCGTCAGTTCCGCGAGATTACAGGCATTATGGAAGGTAAGGCAGAGCCTGATTATGCCCGTTGTGTGGAAATTTCTACACGCGGTGCACAGCGCGAAATGCTTGTTCCATCGCTCTTGGCTATTATAGTTCCGGTGCTGACAGGTGTGGTTTTCGGCGTAGCAGGCGTGCTTGGTTTGTTAGTAGGCGGTTTGGGCGCAGGCTTTGTGCTGGCGGTGTTTATGGCTAATGCAGGCGGTGCGTGGGATAATGCCAAGAAATACATCGAAGAAGGTAATCACGGCGGTAAAGGGTCGGACAACCACAAAGCAACCGTTGTAGGCGATACCGTTGGCGATCCGTTCAAAGATACTTCCGGTCCGTCTCTCAACATCTTGATAAAACTGATGAGTATGGTGGCTATCGTAATGGCCGGATTGACTGTAAGTTTCAGCCTGCTTGGATAATAAATTGGTTAAGATAAAAATCCCGCCCTGTAAATGGCGGGATTTTTTATGCTTGAAATTTACCAACAACGCTACGTTTATAATGGTTACGAAGATCACACTCCCTTTTGGTCTGTAAAGCTGGCTTTAAACAGCAAGGAAGGTAATTGAGAAAATCTGGAATACGGCAATACTGTGGTTTGGATACTGTTGCTTGCAGCGAACAGCAGAGCGAGATGTCAAGTCTTTCTTACTAAATACGGTAAACGATGTAGTTTGGTATTAGGATAATAATGGCAGCAGTGGTACGGCTATTTACGGAACAAAGGCAGTCAAATAAGTATAATTGACAAAAATTAAGAATATTGATTGGAATGGAGTAAACTGTTTTGTCTATATTTGTAAGCATTTATATATCATCATCTTAAAAAATATCTATGGCAGGAATTTCAGAAGCGGCAGTGCAATTGCGGGCAAAAATAGAAGCGGCGGTACAGTGCCATACAATAACCCACGAGGAGTATGAACAGATATTGGCACTCGCTTACGAAGACGGTGTGTTAGACCGCCACGAAAAAGTATTGTTACAGCAATTGCAGTCAATGATTGCAGATAGGGACATCAAATTTGTAGGTTCAAAAAATTAACCTCAATAGGTATAAGTTTAGCGGATAGGCACCTGGTGCCATTTTATTTGCAGTTTTAAACTTCTATGTTTCCTGCATAAGTTACGGATTCGTGCAAATAGAATATGGATTGAAAATGTTTGGCAAAATTAAAAAACAGTTTAGACGTAGACGTCGCTATTGTCGGAGGAGGCCCATCCGGCCTGATTGCGGCTTATTACCTTGCAAAATCCGGCAAGAGAGTTATCCTTTTCGATCGTAAACTGGCACCCGGAGGCGGCATGTGGGGAGGAGCCATGATGTTCAACGACATCGTTGTACAG
>QMCE01001876.1_pt1 | contig 11624 bp, 9 predicted proteins | sample 1821851 | NCBI WGS metagenome assembly QMCE01 (sample SAMN09453174, study PRJNA476694) | Termite gut metagenome, whole genome shotgun sequencing project. | isolation source: worker | host: Odontotermes sp. | place: South Africa:Pretoria | collected 2016-01-28
AATTAATAAAAATTTGCTAATCGGCAGCGCCGGTTAATAAAATTTTATGAGACTCCGTTCTACCGCGCCCTTCGAATTCGATACTATCGTGGTAGACGGATACAACCCCGTAGGCGTTGCCGACCTCGGTTTCAACCATGCCTTCGGTAGTAACGAACGGGATACCGTTGTGAGTGGCGAACGCTCCGTCGTGATGGTGCCCGGCGATCGCCCCGCGCACCGTACCGCGATATTTCGATAACAGCGCAACTATCTCCACGTCATTCAGGGCATTCAGGCCCGGCACGCCGTAGAGCGGATGGTGCGAGAATAGCAGCACGTTCATCCCGCGGCGTTCGGCTTTTCTGAGTTCGCGCTCCAGCCACCGCATCTGCTTTTTGCCGATACCACCGTTGTAAGATGTCGGAACGGGGCGTTTTTCGTCCCTTATTATTTTATCCATCGCGGCGAATTCTTTCTCTCCGGCCATAGTGGTGTACGACGAAACATCGTTCGTGTTGAGCACTATAAAACGCCATCCGCCCTCGCTGAAAGCATAATACGCGGCGGGCATGCCGGCCATTTTAAACAGCCATTTGTGGTCATCCACACCCCAATGGTCATGGTTGCCCGTAGTATTATATACAGGGTTTTCGAATCCTGCCAACCGTTCGAGCACTGCGGGCAGTGTTTGTGCGGCGTCGCATTCCACCAGGTCGCCGAGGTTCACCGTGAACCGCACCTGTTCTTTATTCAATCCGTCGGCCGCCTCTTCCAACTTTTGCAGCGAGTTCCTATAATACCGATTCCCGCGCGAATCCTCGTCGCAGTACTGAATATCGGCTATTACCCCGAATTTGAAGATCGGTTCAGCGGCAAAAACCGCCAGAACGAAAAACTGCAACGCAGCTAAACAAAGTATTTTTTTCATGGCCTAAGAATTTGTTTCAAGTACTCTCCGGTCGCGCTTTTCGGGTTCTCGGCGATCTGCTCCGGGGTGCCCGTAGCGACCACCTGTCCGCCCCCTCCCCCGCCGTCGGGCCCCATGTCGATGATCCGGTCGGCGACTTTGATAACATCCAGATTATGCTCTATCACGATCACGCTGTTACCCCGCTCGACCAGCCTCTGCAATACCTCCAGCAACTGCCTCACATCCTCGAAATGCAGTCCCGTCGTGGGTTCGTCGAGAATATACAAGGTACTCCCCGTGTCGCGTTTGGCCAATTCGCCCGAAAGTTTGATGCGTTGGCTTTCACCTCCCGAGAGCGTAGTACAGGGCTGTCCGAGGGTCAGATAGCCCAATCCGACATCCTGTATAGCCTTCAGTTTGGTATGTATCGACGGGATGTTGCCGAAAAATTCCACGGCCTTATCTACCGTCATGTCGAGCACCTCGCCGATGTTTTTGCCTTTATACCTGACCTCCAGCGTTTCGCGGTTGTAACGCTTACCGCCGCACACCTTGCAGCGCACGTAAACATCGGGCAGGAAGTTCATTTCGATGGTTTGCACCCCCGCACCACGGCACTCCTCGCACCGCCCACCCTTGACGTTGAACGAGAACCTACCCGCCGAAAACCCGCGTATCTGGGCATCGGGGGTGCGTTCGAAGAGCTTGCGTATATCGCCGAAAACATTGGCGTAAGTAGCGGGATTGCTGCGAGGCGTGCGTCCTATGGGCGATTGGTCGACCACAACCAACTTATCCACATTATCCAAACCCTCGACCGCATCGTATGGCAGCGGTTTTTCGAACGAGCGATAGAGATGGCGGCTCAGCACGGGGCGCAAGGTGTCGTTCACGAGGGTCGACTTGCCGCTGCCGCTCACCCCCGTAACGGCCACGATCATGCCCAGAGGGAACTCCACGTCGATATTTTTCAGGTTATTCCCGCGCGCACCTTTCACCGTCAGCGACTTGCCGTTGCCCTTGCGCCGAGTTGCGGGCACCTCTATTTTTCGCCTCCCCGTGAGGTAGTCCGCCGTCAGGGTATGGGCTTTTTCGATCTTCGCTATCGGGCCTTTCGCCACGATCTCGCCGCCGCGAACCCCCGCCAGAGGCCCCACATCGACTATAAAATCGGCATTGCGGATCATATCCTCATCATGCTCGACCACAATCACCGAGTTGCCCGCATCGCGCAGTTCTTTCAGCGACGCGATGAGTTTGCGGTTGTCGCGCTGATGCAGCCCAATCGACGGCTCGTCCAAGATATAAAGTACGTTGACCAGCTTCGACCCGATCTGCGTGGCGAGCCGTATACGTTGGCTCTCGCCGCCCGACAACGACCGAGACGCCCGCGCCAGCGATAAATACCCCAACCCGACGTCGATCATAAATTGCAGCCGTTCGCGGATTTCCTTCAGCACTTCACGCCCGATAGTGGCCTCCGATGCCGTCAGCCGCTCCTCCAGGCCCACGAACCACGCCGCCAACTCCTCGATTCCCATCTCCGACAGTTCGGCGATATTTTTCCCGTCGATCCTGAACTGCAACGCCTCGCCCTTTAGCCGCGTGCCGCCGCACATACTGCACTTCTGGCGCATCATAAACTGGTCGCGCCACTTCTCGCCGCCCTCCTCCTGGCGTTCGATATATTCGGCCAACCCGTCCCATCCCACCAGACGCCCATCGACGGTCAATGATTCGGTGTCGCCATACAATATCGCGTTCATGGCGCTGTCTGACAAGGTTTTCACCGCGTCGTCAACCGTAAAATCATAACGCCTTCCGAGTGCCTCCATCAGCGGCAGCAGGCTTTTTGCAAGCGGCGCGATAGCCCCTGCGCGTATGCTTTTCTTAGGGTCGGGAACGATGCGCGCCATGTCGAAAACCGTCTCCTCGCCAAGGCCATTGCAGCGCGGGCATGCCCCCTGCGGCGAGTTGAACGAGAAGGTGTGCGGTGCAGGGTCGTTGAATGCCACGCCGGTCGTCGGGCACATCAGATGGCGCGAGTAGTGGCGCACGCCGCCGGTCGCGTAATCATAGAGCATCATCGTGCCTTTTCCCTGCCGAAGCGCCTCCTGGAGGCTTTTCAGCAACCTTTCGCGACTATCTTCGTTAACCTCCAGGCGGTCGATGACCAGTTCGATATTATGCACCTTGTAGCGGTCGAGCTTCATTCCCTCGTGCAGCTCAGCCATCTCGCCGTCGATCCGTGCGCGAATGTAACCTTTCTTGATCGCGCCCTCGAAAAGTTCACGATAATGGCCCTTGCGACCCTGAACCAAAGGTGCAAGTATGGCTACTTTATTGCCTGAGAACGAGGTATTTATGAGATCTGCTATTTGCTTGTCGGTGTAGTGCACCATCTGCTCGCCCGTCATGGGTGAATAGGCCCTGCCGATGCGTGCGAAAAGCAGGCGCAGGAAGTCGCCCACCTCGGTCACGGTGCCCACTGTGGAGCGCGGGTTGCGGTTCGTGGTCTTCTGTTCGATCGCCACAACCGGGCTCAGTCCGGTAATTTTATCGACGTCGGGGCGCTCCATAGTACCCACGAACTGCCGTGCGTAGGCCGATAAAGTCTCCATATAGCGCCGCTGGCCCTCGGCATAGACCGTGTCGAAAGCCAACGACGACTTACCCGAACCCGACAGTCCCGTGACCACCACAAGGGCGTCGCGCGGAATATCGAGGTCGATATTTTTCAGGTTGTGAACCCTCGCACCGATTATTTTGATCGCGTTTTCCATTAATTATCGGGATCCGCCCGGAACCCCTTGTTCGGTATTTTCAATGTCAATGTCCTGCCGTTGGTATTGGCATAAGTGTACTCGCGGATCCAGGGATTGAGTTCGCGTAGTATTTTGTAATTAGTGCCGTTTGCCGCCGCGACCTCGGGCCATTTTATGTCTTTGTCCGAAATCGTAACAGTATGGTAATCAGTTAATTGCTCATACTTATCTAAAGTATTTATCGAGAATCCGTAGAGAGCCGGATTTTCGGCAACCAGCTTCCACGAAAGGATGCGGAACATATAGCGCCGTGTCTCGTCGGGCAGCCAGATATCGTAATAATTCATGCACGGGGTTTGCAGGTTCAGGCGTTTTGAAACCCCACCGTCACCCAGATTATACGCCGCCGCAGCCAGAGTCCAAGATCCGAAACGTGCCTTAGACTTCAACAAATGGTTTAAAGCAACACGCGTAGATCGCTGAATATCATAGCGTTCATCGACTTCAGAATTCACTTCGAGGCCACCGGCGCGCCCTGTCTCGGGCATGAGCTGCCACAACCCCGCGGCCTTCGCCGTCGAGACCGCATTCGGATCGAACCCGCTCTCCGCCATACACAGATAGGCAAAATCCTCGGGCACACCCATTTCCTTAAGTATCGGTTTAATTACAGACACGTAACGCTCTGAATTCAAGAGAGTTAGCATCGTGCGGGAATGCATATTACAGGTGACCAACATCTCGCGGATCAGGCTCTCGCGGGTGTCGAAATTTTCGAGCGGAACACGCTCGCCTGCAAATTCCAATGTCGCCGGGATTGCCGGAACACGCACCTGGGCGTGCGCAAAACCTGTGGCAAATAAAGCCACGAACAAAAAAATATACCTCATCATTTCGATTTTTAACGCGTAAAGTTACTATTTATTCTACCTTTGTACAAATTTTCCCAAACTATGCTTGCAGGAATACGCCACCAACTCACCGTCAACCGTATCAGCGACCACGGACTATACCTTACAGACAGCGAGGGCGTCGAGGTACTGCTGCCGAACCGTTATGTATCGCTCGAAAACCGCGTGGGCGACACGCTCGACGTCTTTGTCTATCACGATTCCGAAGACAGGCTGATCGCCACCACTGCCCGCCCGCTGGGTATGGTGGGCGAAGTGGCATACCTGAAAGTGGTCGACAAAACAACACACGGCGCATTTCTCGCATGGGGCGTGGAGGCAAAAGACCTGTTCCTGCCAAACCGCAACATGGTCGGATACGTCGAACCCGGGCAGTCGTACATTGTATATATATACCGCGACTCGATCACGGGGCGTACGGTGGCGTCGATGGCCCTGCGCGGGTTCATCGGCAACGACGAACTCACCCTTAAACGCGGCCAGCAGGTCTCGCTCATCGTAACCCAGCGCATGGAGCGCGGATGGCGCGTGGTGGCCGACAACCGTTTCTGGGGCATGATATACGACAACCAGATCTTCGGTGCGAATGTGGCGGTGGGTGCGCGGCTGATGGGGTTTGTCAGGAGGGTCTCGGATGACAATCGCGTGGACATCAGCCTTCAACAGGAGGGCTACGACGAGGTTCGTGCGGCGGCGGAGCGATTGTCAGGACTTCTGCGGGAGGCGGGCGGAACACTGCCCCTGCACGACGGAAGCACTCCCGAAGCCGTTGCAGCGGCGACAGGCATGAGCAAAAAAGTTTTCAAACGCACTGTCGGCTATCTGATGAAACGGGGCGATGTTAAGATGACCGAACAAGGGATAACATTAACTTAATAAATTATGGAAACCACACCTAACCTTATCATGTGCATCGGCACGATCTTTTTGATCGTCATGACGGCCGCTTACTTTTTAGTCGGGCCGCGCATCGTCGAGCGCAAGAGCGACCATGTGAAATTAGCACTCACATTCTTGTCCGCTTATGCCATTCTTTATTCGGTGATATCTTATGTGTGGGTTTGGGGGTTAATACTGATATATTTCTTTTTCCCTGCGCTTTTCGGGACGTATCTGCTGTGGCCGTTCCGTAAAGAGCGCCGCAACCAGCATATCGCGTTCTTCCTATTCTGGGCGGCGTTGGCCTCGCTTCCAATGGCATTGTATTTATTAATTACGTTATTTTAATTCGATGCAGACGGCGGAGAGGGTTTCGCAGAACGATATATCGGACAATTACGTCTACCAACGGTCGCTGTTGGCTTACCACGAGGCGGCGAAGTTGGTGCGCGGCGATGTGCTGGAGATAGGCACAGGGAGCGGCTATGGGATAGATATCATAGCTCCGCGGGCCAAAAGTTTCGTGACGGTGGACAAGCAGCGCGTGCCCGCGCAGGGCTATCATAATGCCGAATGTGTGACGGCGACCGTCCCTCCCCTGCCCTTTCCGGATGCGAGTTTCGATACGGTGATCTCCTTTCAGGTGATCGAGCACGTGCGCCGCGACAAGGAGTTGGTGGCAGAGATACGGCGCGTTCTGAGGCCCGGCGGGAGGTTGATAATCTCGACGCCCAATATAAAAATGTCGCTCACACGCAATCCGTGGCACGTGCGCGAGTATACGGTAGAGGAGTTTGCGCGATTGCTGGGAGGCGCTTTCGGGAAGGCCGATAAGTTGGGAGTCTTCGGCCGCGGGAAGGTGATGGAGTACTACGAAAATAACCGCCGCTCGGTGGCACGGGTGGCGCGATGGGATATTCTGGGGATGCGCAATTGGCTGCCGCGATGGATGCTGAAAGTGCCCTACGATATATTGAACCGCATAAATCGCCGACGGTTACTCGCCACCGACCGTGAACTAACCGCCGGAATAACGATGGACGACTACTACCTCGCCCCCGCAACGGACGATTGTTTCGATCTGTTTTATGTTGCGACGGGCAACGAAATAAAGAAACGTATCACAAACAACGACAATTAAATGGACAACAACGACTTTTTTAAAGATAAGCGCAAGCGGGCGACGGCGTCCGACAAAACCGAAAAACGGCCACGTACCGACGATAAGCCGCGATTCTCGGATCGTCCCCGCCGTGAAGACGCACCCCGCAAACCGTTCTCCGGAAACAAGGAAAGGCGCGAAGAGACGCCCCGTAAGCCTTTTTCGGGCGGTAAAGAGCGGCGGTCTTACAACCCCAACTTTACGCCGGATAACAAATTGCGCGAGGGTGGCGAGGAGAAACCACGTTACGGCGATCGCAAACCGCGGTTCACTGACCGCCCCCGGACAGACGACAAACCGCGATTCTCCGACAGGCCGCGACGGGACGGTGAGAAACCGAAGTTCGGCGACAAGCCCCGATTCTCGGATAAACCACGGTTCGGGGAGGGCAAACCCCGCCGCGATGATGATAAACCACGTAAGTTCGGCACTAAGCCAGGTGGCAAACCGGCGGGTAAGGCTAAAGCCACCCGTGTACATGGAGAGAATGCCGACGGCACATACCCTACTTTCGCACCGGCAGCTCCGGTAGGCGAAGTGCGCCTTAATCGCCATATAGCGGCCTCGGGGCGTTGCTCGCGCCGCGATGCCGACCTGCTGATCCGCGATGGACACGTAAAAGTGAACGGCGAGGTGGTGACCGAAATGGGCTTCAAGGTAGCTCCGACGGACGTCGTCGAGATGGACGGCAAGGCGGTGGGCAGCGAGAAAAAAGTTTATATACTTATGAACAAACCCAAGGGTTTCGTCACGACGCTTGAAGACCCGCCCGCCGACAAAACGGTCATAGACCTGCTGGGCGATAATGTTCGCGAGAGGGTCTACCCCGGGGGCCGGATGGGCAAGAACAGTCTCGGAGTGCTGCTGCTGACCAACGACGGCGACCTGACGAGCCGCCTGACGCACCCTTCGTACAACAAGAAAAAGATATACCAGGCAACACTCGACCGCGCTCTGACGCACGCCGATATGCAGCAAATCTCAGACGGGTTGACGCTGGAAGACGGGCCGGTATACGTCGATGCTATTGATTATGCAGGCGAGAGCCGCAAAGAGATCGGGCTGGAGATACACTCTGGCCGCAATCGTATCGTGAGGCGTATATTCGAACACCTTGGCTATAAGGTGACTAAACTCGACAGGGTCTATTTTGCGGGGCTTACGAAACGAAACCTGAAACGCGGGCAGTGGCGGTTCCTGACCTCGACGGAGGTCGACCTGCTGCGCAGCGGGATGTATGAATAAGCGCTCGGAAGAGGTACGCCCTGCCGGAAAAATGTTGCTCGACAAGGGCACTAAATAGATATGGATTTTTCGTATAAAAAAATTTGGGCTATTACGTTCCCCGTGCTGATAGGCATGGTGATGGAACACTTATTGGGCATGACCGACGCGATCTTTATGGGGCGCGTGGGAGAGGTCGAATTCGGCGCGTCGGGCTTGGGAAGCACCTACTTTCTGGCGATGTTCGTCGTGGGAATGGGTTTCGCGATGGGCGCTCAGATCCTCATGGCGCGCCGTAACGGGGCAGGACAATACCGCGCTATCGGGCACGTGTTCTTTCAGGGGACGGTTATAATAATAGGTATTGCGGCAACCCTGTATGTACTTGGTAACCTGTTGACGCCGGTAATACTTGGAAGCACCGAATCGGAGGCGGTTTACAACGCGGCCCAGACTTATGTCCGTTGGCGCAGCGTGGGGCTGATCTTTGCATTCGTGGCGGCTATGTTCCGCTCCTATTACGTGGCGATCACCAAGACACGTATCATCACCGTGGCGAGTATACTTATGGTGGCGTGCAATGTGTTGTTCAACTGGGTGCTGATATTCGGTAAGTTCGGTTTTCCGGCGCTGGGGATCAAAGGAGCGGCCATAGGATCGGTCATGGCCGAGGCGGTGATGTGCCTGTTCATCATGGGTTACACACGCTACGGGACGGATTTCAAGGCTTACGGAATGTTCCGTTTCACGAGGATGTCGTGGGACATAGTGCGGCAGATATTCAGGGTCTCGGGGTGGACAATGCTCCAGAATTTCCTGTCGTGCGGCACGTGGTTTTTCTTCTTCATGGCGGCCGAGCACTTGGGCGAAAGCACTCTTGCAGCTTCGAATATAGTGAGGCTGGTGTCCTCTATGCTCTACCTCTTCGTGTCGGCGTTCGCTATTACCGGCAGCTCGATGGTGAGCAACCTGATGGGCGCGGGCGAGAGCGGCAGGGTCATGGGCCTGTGCTGGCGGATCGTTAAGATTTGTTCGCTATGTACGTTCCCGTTGGTTCTGTTTTCGGCGTTCTATCCTTCGTTGGTGATGAGTATATATACAGGCGACGGCACATTGATCGCAAGTGCGGTACCGGCATTTATTGTGATGCTTTTTTCATATCTGTTTGCAACTCCCGGATATGTCTATTTTCTTGCGATCTCAGGAACGGGCAATACGCGCCATGCGATGCTTATCGAGTTGGTGGGGATGGCGTTTTACGCAATTTATACCTACTTTGCTGCGTTTGTTATTCGGGCTTCGCTCTCTGTGATATGGGGGGTCGAAATAGTATACAGCGTATGGCTTTTGTCGATTTGCTATTTATATTTGAAAAAATCGCGTTGGAAGGAAAAAGTAATTTAATGATAATAGCAATGAAAAAACTGATTGGGATTTGGGCGATTGCGTTTGCCCTTGTAATGGTGTCCTGCCAAAAGGACGAAGGTGGCGGCAATAATTCTACCGGTGCGCCGACGCTCACGGCCCCTGCAAACGGAGCTACTAATGTGTCGCTGACCCCTACTCTGACATGGGCGGCCTTGGAAGAGGATGAAGTTTATGACGTGATGATCTCCGATGACGGAGGCCAAACATGGAATACCGTGGCCGAGGATCTGGATGTTACGACTTACCGGATCACGGATGCCCTTGCCGCCGAAACCTCCTACTCTTGGAAAGTCGCAGCAAAACGCGATGGGCACCGCATAGAGAGTGCGGTATTCACGTTTACGACAACGATCGGTATAAGCTACCTGTTTCCGGGCAACGAGGCTGTAACGGACATAAGGCCCGTATTCAAGTGGGAAGACCTGGGTAACGGGGCTTCCTACGACCTGATGTACTCCGAGGACGAGGGTGCTACGTGGGAGCTTCTGGCGGAAAACCTTACAGAGACGATATATACGACACCCGCAGCTGATAGGTTTGAAAGGAATAGGACTTATTCATGGAAGGTGCGTTTTACGATCGGAGGAGAATCTGCGGATGGTGGTATTTTTACTTTCACACCCCGGAACCTTATGCAGCCGACATTGAAAACACCCGAGGACAACGACCCCGTGATCGAGGCCCCCACCCTGACGTGGGAGATGCCGGAGTTCTTTACTAACGACCGCTCGTCGGTCGAGTTCAGGGTGAAGGTGCGCGAAGCAGGCACAACGGCGTGGACTACCGATGTAGACGTATCGACAGAGACAAGCTACGATTTTGCCTCGGAACTGGGTAAATCATACGAATGGCAGGTTACGGCCACGGACGATTGCAACGGTGAATCGGATAGTGAGATCTGGTCGTTCTTCCATACGGAAAGCCTTTATTATGCCGACGGCGACCATTATTTCTACAAAGATTTCGACGGTAGCCGTTTGCCCGCCGGAGCCGATCCGGTTATTCTGGTGATCACGGCCGACGGTTTTACGGAGACCGACTATTATAAGAATGGCCGAAGTGTTTTCGACAAGTGGGCCAACGACGCGTTGGACGCTATGTTCAACGTCGAACCGTATAAGACCTATAAAGACCATTTCGTAGTTTATAAGTTGGTCGCCATATCACCCGAGAGCGGTATTACGATCGAGGGCGCCCGCACAAGCAGCCCTCCCGTACCCGCACAGATACGTACGACCAAATTCGGGACGAACCTTCCGGCGGGCAACAGTATGGCTTTCGGCTTCAATAGCGGTTTCGGCCCGGGTAAGGTAGAGGATTATGTAGAGTCGAAGATCCCGGGTGTCAGCGAAAGAGGTACCATGAACAATACCGAGATCCTGGTACTTGCTAATACTATTACCCGCGCGGCGTGCTGTTGGTATCAGGAAGGCAAGAGAGGTGTTTCGGTGCTTGCCATTAATTATGATTACAAGTCGTTGTTTATCCACGAATTCGGAGGCCACAGTATAGGTAAGTTGGGCGACGAGTATTATACCGCCGGAGGGACCGGCAGGCCGAGCCAATCCGAGATCGACGGGGTGAACGCAGACCGCGGAGGCGACCCCTATTCTTTCTATGCCAACCTCGACTATGTGGGCAACAGGGACCAGGCCCTTTGGGCGAAATATTACACCCCGGGGAATAAGTATTACCGGCCCGGATACGACATCAACCATATCGAAGGCGCCAATGGCAAGCCCAAGGGAATTTGGAGGGCTTCGTCGGGTAGCGTTATGAATAGCCCCATCATTTTCTGGTTCAACGCCATACAACGCGAAAGCATCGTAAGGCATATCATGAAAGTAGCGGGTTTGCCGTGGAGCGACGACGATTTTCTGGCAAAAGATTCAGATGCTAAACCCAATAACACCCGAGCCGACAGCGGTATGTCTGCATTCATAGACTCACAGCAGCCTCACGACGACGTAAGGTTCTTGAACCGGTAATTTCATAAGATGAAAAAACTCAAGGATATTCTGGTGATATTGTTCGCGTTTGCGATGGTATCATGCCAAAGAAATGATCTGATCGATTCAGAGCCTCTGGCCGCGCCAGTCCTCACCGCTCCTGCGGATGAGGCGGAGGAAGTGTCGCTGACCCCCACCCTTGAGTGGGAAACGTCGGGGGAGGATGTGGTCTACGATGTGATGCTTTCCGATGACGGTGGTCAGACGTGGAAGTATGTTGCCGAAGATTTGGACGCAACGACCATCACTTTTGATACGCCGCTCGATTACGAAACCACTTACTCGTGGAAAGTCGTTGCAAAACTCGACGACCAGACCGAGGAGAGCGAAGTTTTCACGTTCACGACCGAGGCA
>QMCE01001877.1_pt1 | contig 11623 bp, 8 predicted proteins | sample 1821851 | NCBI WGS metagenome assembly QMCE01 (sample SAMN09453174, study PRJNA476694) | Termite gut metagenome, whole genome shotgun sequencing project. | isolation source: worker | host: Odontotermes sp. | place: South Africa:Pretoria | collected 2016-01-28
TCGAACATCCACTCCGACGGCTATGTCGACCGCGCCACGACCGACCTGAAATCATATATGGCGCGCGTGGGCTATCAGGGAGGCAACACCCTGTTGAGTTTTATGGTGACGGGCGGCAAGGAGCGTACATATCTGGCGTGGGACGGTCTCACGGCAGCCGATATGAAAGAGTATGGGCGGTGTCATAACTGGCTGGGTTACATGTCCGACGGTAAATATTATGACGACAATACCGATAATTACGCGCTGACGAATTACCAACTGCACCTGTTCCAGGACCTGGGCCGCGGATGGACGCTCAATGCCGCGCTCCATTACTACAAGGGCGACGGTTACTACGAAGAGTTCAAGGGCGGCGCAGATCTGTTCGAATATGCCCTGCAACCGTTCGAGGTCGACGGCGCGGAGGTGGAAGAGACCGACCTGGTGCGCCGCAAGATGATGGACAACTGGTCCGGCGGAGGCGTATTCTCGCTCAATTACAAGAAAGAACGCTTCGAGGCGTCGCTGGGCGGCGCGGTGAACCGATATGACGGCGACCATTACGGCCGCGTGATGTGGGCGGGGAACTATATCGGCGCCCTCAGCCCCGAGCATCGCTACTACGAGGGCAACGGCACTAAGGACGACGCGAACATCTATGCCAAAGCGTCGTGGGAGGCTGCACGCGGTCTCTTCCTCTACGGCGACCTCCAGTACCGCAATATCGGCTACCGCATAACGGGTACGAACGACACTTTCAATGAAGAGGGAGTGCAGTCAGTTCTGGATGTGGATGAGAAATTCGACTTTTTCAACCCCAAGGCCGGTGTGTTCTACCGCATCGACCACCGTTGGAATGCTTACGCCTCGGTCGCCATCGCCCACCGCGAGCCAACGCGCAACAACTACACCGAGAGCCCGCGCGTCGTGGACGGTGCTGTCATCGCTCCGCGCGCCGAGCGCCTGACCGACTATGAAGCCGGTGTGAATTATCGCGGCGGGGCGCTTACGGCAGGCGTGAACTTCTACTATATGAAGTACAAAGACCAGTTCGTGCAAAACGGCGAAACCAACGAAATAGGCGAGCCTCTGGTCGAAAACGTTCCCGACAGCTACCGTGCGGGCGTGGAGTTGACGGCGGGCGTGCGGATAGCCCCGTGGCTTCGCTGGGACGTGAACGCGACCCTGAGCCGCAACCGGATCAACGACTATACCGACTATGTGGGCGGCAAGGAGTTGAAATCGACCGAAATTTCTTACTCGCCGTCGGTACTCGCGGGGAGCGTTATTACGGCAAAATTCGGTAAATTCAACGCTGCGCTGCTGACAAATTACGTGGGTAAGCAATTCGTGACCAACTTCGAACAGGATGCGCTTTCGCTCGACGCCTATTGCGTGAGCAACCTGTGTGCCGACTACACGGTCGCCACTCGCGGAATGCGGTCGGTGACGTTCGGGGTGCAGGTGAACAACCTGTTCAACGCGAAGTACAGCAGCAACGGATACGGTTGGGACTGGATGGAAGGCGACAGCCGAGTCGGCGAAATGTACTATTTCCCGCAGGCGGGCACCAACGTGCTGGCAAATATAACCATAAGGTTCTAAATGTTGTCCGGTTCGTCACGTTAACCTTATTATTTTTGTCATCTCGAAGCGTGGAGCGAGAGATCTCTCGCTCCACGCTTAGTCTATAGCCCAACCTGTTAATCACTGAAAATGGACATCTGGCAGATACTCGAAATAGTGGGCGCGGGGGTGGGCCTGGTCTACATTTGGCTGGAATACAAGGCCAATGTGTGGCTGTGGCTGGCCGGTATCGTTATGCCCGCGATTTACATATATGTTTGCCATGAGGCGGGACTGTACGCCGACATGGGCATAAATATATGGTTCCTGTTGGCCGGAGTCTACGGCTGGGCCGTGTGGCTGGGCAAAACCTCGCGCAGGAAGGCGGACACGGACAGCAAGGATGGCAACATGCCCGTTACACGCACTCCCCGCCGGGTGTGGCTTCCCGCCATGCTTGCGGGGGGGGCTTTTTTCGCGGTGATCGCGTGGATACTTGTTAACTTTACAGACAGCGAGGTGCCCTACTGCGATGCGTTCACCACGGCGTTCAGTATCATAGGCCTGTGGATGCTTGCGCGCAAATATGCCGAACAGTGGCTCGTGTGGATCGTGGTCGACGTGGTTACCTGCGGGCTGTACCTCTATAAGGGATTGCCTTTTTCGGGTGTGCTGTACGGGCTTTACAGCGTTGTCGCGGTGTTCGGGTATCTGAAGTGGCTGAAGATGGCCAAGGATAATTGATTATATTTGCGGTAAGGCGGGTTTGTCGCGCATGTGGAGCGCGACCAATATTAACCGAATAACTACAGATGAATGACATTCCGGAAATAGCAATGCCAGATGTGAACGACACCCCCGAGGTCGTAGTTCTCGCCGACGGCGAGTACCCGTCGGGCATGGTTGCCTCGGCGTTGCTCGCCAATGCGAAGAAAGTTGTTTGCTGTGACGGCGCGGCGCGGGAGTACATAGCGCGCGGCGGCACGCCGCTCGCCATAGTAGGCGACTGCGACTCGCTGGGGGAGGAGTTGCGGCGGCGTTTTGCCGGGATAACCCACTGCGACCCCGATCAGGAGACGAACGATCTCACAAAGGCCGTGCGTTTCTGCATGGGGCAGGGGCTGTGCGATATAACCGTTCTGGGAGCCACCGGCCGCCGCGAAGACCATACCCTCGCAAATATCTCGCTGATCGTGGATTACGCGCGCGAAGGGGCCACGGTGCGGATGGTGACTGATACGGGTGTTTTCGACCCGATATTCACCGATACAATGTTCGCAAGTTATGCGGGCCAGCAGACTTCGGTCTTCGTACTGTCGCCCGATACACTTATAACCACCGTCGACCTGCGCTATCCACTCTACCGCGCACAGATGCCCGGATGGTGGTGCGGCTCGCTCAACCAATCCACGGGCAGCCGCTTCGGGTTCCGGACAACCGGCCCGGCGATCGTGTACCGCCGATTTCAGATGCCGGATGAAGTTATCGGGTGAAGTTATCGGGTGGCAGGCCGGGAAAACAGAAACCGGTCGGTAATGTCGACCATCGTTCCGTTTTCGATGCGGTAGAAGCGTTGGTTGGTCGACGGGCTCTCCAGGCCGCCCAACCTCTCGATATAGGGGCCTAATTTGATAAAATCGAAATGCCGCAAATCGCAACTTTCAGGCAAATTGCGCCTGCCGGAGTACCATGCCGTTTTGACGCGGCGGCCTGAAGCCCCGCGCACGCAGGCCGCCAGGCGCTCCACCTGCTGCGGGTCGCAGTCGCCGCCCATAAAGCAGACGCATGTGATCGCGTTCCCGTATTTTTCAAGCAGTCCGGCCAGCACGGCCCCGTCCAATATTTTGCCCTTGTCCTCCGTAAGGTGCGGGCTGTGGCAGCCCGCACATCGGTTGGGGCAGTTGGAAATATTGAGGGCAAGGGTCACCTCGCCGGGGACCTCCTGAAAGACTATATCATAGCTCTGATACTTTAGCATAGTGGCGTATTCCGGCTTCCTTTTGCCGCGGCTGCGAGAAGTTGCTTATGCGTTTCATATAGCCGATTATGCGGGTCAGGTAATCGAGGTTTTCGCTCCCGCATTTCGGGCATTTCTTCAGGTTGCGCTTGTCGATATGGCCGCAGTCGTTGCATACGGTGTTCGGGATATTGAAAGTGAAGTAGTTGCAGCCCTCCTGTGTCGCTACTTTGATAAGGTGTGCGTATTGCTCTTTGGTGAGGTGTTCGTCGAGGTTGAGGTGCAGGGCCGAACCGCCGGTCAGATGCTCGATGTATTTGCGCCCGTGCAGGCGGATCTTGTCCATGACGTTCGTCTTTTCGTCCTCGACGACGTAGAAATAGCTGTTGTAGCAATCGCGCGGCACCTTGTAGCCCGCCTCGCGATCCCACTTGGCATGCTTCACGCCCACGTTCTCGGCCGGGATCATCTCGCAGTTGAACATCAACTCCGGGGTACGGTACTTTTTGTTGTAGCGCTCGATGGTGCCCAATATATCCTGCGTGAAACGCTCGTATTCGGGATTGTCGGTGATCTCGATACCGAGGAACTCCGCGGCCTCGACCAAGCCGTTGATACCTATGGTGAGATACTGGCGGCCGAGGTTTATGTAACCTGCGTCGAAAAGTGGCAGCATACCTTTTGCGTGCATATATTTCAGGTTTTCGTTATATGCCGTCTGGACTTTGTGCACAAGGTCGACGACTTCTTCGATGAAGAACTGCCAGGCCATGCCCTTGCGCGAGGCATATTGGATGCAACGGTTGAGGTTGATCGTCAGAACGCTTTTCGAGCCCGTCGATACGCCGCCCGCCCCGAGCGTGTAGCTGAAGCCGTTGTCGGTTATCTCGTTGCGCAGGCGGCAGCAGCTGCTCAGCGAATCGGCATTATCGCTGATATAGGTAAAGAAAGAGTGCCCTTCGGAATACATCTGTGCGGTGAAGTCGCCGTACTCATGGTCCTTCGGCCGGCCGTTCTCGGTTAGCAGGGCCATGGTTTCGACGGGGAAGGTCAGGATCGTGCGGGTGCGCTCGCCGTTGAACCAGCGCATAAAACGCTTTTGCAGCCAATTCAGCGAATCCCAATCCGGTTTGCTGCCGTCGGGGAAGACGAAATTTTCGAACAGGCTCTCGAAATAGAAGCGGTCGTAGTAGGATATGTTCCAGAACACGGCCTGGAAGTTGCGCGCTCCGGTCGGCTGGTTGATCGAATAGACGATCTGCTCGAAATAGTCGGTTATCACTTTGTCCAGCGTGCGCTGACGTTTCGACAGGTCGACCACTTTATCTGCGTTTTTATAGTAATCCTCGCCGTATTCGAGGCCTATGAAATAGTTCATGTACATCAGGAACTCGGGCGTGGCGCAGGCGCCGCTGAGCATGCTGGAGACCATGAACACCATGTTGATAAACCCGCCGGCGAAAGACTTCAGGTTGGTCGGGGCCTTCGAGTTGCCACCGATATCCATCGTGCCGTTCATCAGCCAGGGGTACATCGTGATGCTCGCGCAATAGTTCGCCAGCGAGGTTTCGTCGTTCTTGTAAATAAAGTGGTTGTTCAGAAGGTCGATATATTTGTCCGCAACCTCTTTGCCATACATCTCCTTAATGCGGTCGGTGAGCATGCGGCGGTTGAGGCGGATGAAGTTCGACTTGGGCAATTCGCCGATCAGGGTGGCGAGGTTCTTGTTCTCCACATTGGCGTTGGCGTCGTACTTGCTGCCCGTGGCGGCGTTCGAGGCGTCGAAGTAATCCATCAGGAACTTCAGCTTGTCCTTTACCTCGCGGTCTTCGGCGTGACGCTGGCGGTAGAGGATATACGCCTTGGCGACGTTGTAGTAGCGTTCGGCCATCAGCGCTGTCTCGACCTGGTTCTGGATCTCCTCCACGGTGGTTTCGTTCCTGACGCTCACGCGGCTGAGGATGTTGGTGATCACGTCCTGTGTGGCGAAACTGCCCACCGAAAGGAATGCTTTGGCAACTGCGCTCCGGATTTTCTCGATCGAGAAAAGTTCGCGGCTTCCGTCCCGCTTTACGATAAAGGTTTCCATATCTTATTTTAGTTAATTTTCCCATTCACCGGAAACGGCAGCCGCGGATGTGAAAACGGGTCAAGAAGGATTTCCGGGGAACAAAGCCGAAAGAAAACCCGTCCCGCCGCCTTTCTCCCGAAAGCTCCGGATCGCGCATGCATCGCGGCAGGTCTTCTGACTCGTTCCGGCAGTGCGCCTTCCCATCCCTGTTGGTCGGGACAGTGGCGGGGATGCACTACTCACAAGTGGAACTTACAGCTACGGGGATAGCTCCCGACTTTCACGGGATTCCCTTTTTATCTCGGCCGCCGTAGTGGCGGCAACAATGAGAACCGAATGCTGAAAACAAAAATACGGCATATTTTTATCCGGCCGCCGCGCCGGACATTAAGTTATTAAAATGTTATTCACAAAAGACGCGACACCCGCCTTGCAAAAGACGGGGGCGTCGGTGATATTCGCGTTATGCTCCAAAACTTTGGGGTGGGAACTCGGAATGACAGGGAACAATGGGGGAAAACATACTTAAATGTGTGCATGGGTGTTGGGGACATGGATTTTTTGCTTAAATTTGTAAATTGTTTGAACAATAATTTAAACTCCGGACTATATGAGAAAAAAATCTATTCATCTTTGCGCGCTCTGTACTGCGCTGATCGCATTCCTGTTTGCAGCATGCTCGCAAGGTAAGGACTATCGTGAGGTTATCCCCGCCGACGCCTTTATGGTTACGTCGATGAACCCGAAATCGCTGGCCCACAAGGCGCAGATAGGCGACTTCACACAAAGCCCGCTCTATGCCCAGATCGAAAAGCTGGTCAACGAAGAGAGCGGCATGACACCCGAAAACCAGGAGTATCTCCTTTCGCTCGTCGCCCAGCCCTCGAAAGCGGGCCTTAGCATGGACCACGACAGCTTCATGTTCTTACACGGAGAGGACCTGGCTTCCGGCAATATGGGTATCGGGATCGTCTATAAGGTCGGCAACCGCGGCGAAGTCGATAAATTCATCGAATGGGGCATCGCCAATGAAATGCCGCTGGAAAAAGAGGACGTCGAGGGTCTGACGCTCTATACCGATGGCGACAACCGCAATGCCGTTGCGCTGGCGTACGACGACAATACCTTCGTGGTGTACGTTTCGCCCATGAACCCCGAAGATGGCGTCGAGAAGTTGAAAGCCCTCTTCGCGCAGAAGAAAGAGGAGAGCATTATGGGCAAACCGCATGCGGCGGCGGTCCTCGACGGCAGCAATGATATGAGCGTATTCTTCTCGTATAGCGCCATCTGGCCGACGTTGGAACAGCAGATGGGCATGTTAGGCGGAATGGCGGGCCTCGACTGGCTCGGCAAGATGTCGATCGTCGTGCCGGTGAATTTCGAGAAGGGGCAGATAGTATCCGAGATGAGGATCTATTTCGACGACAAGGAAGCTGAAAAGCAATATCAGGATATGGCGGCAGTCAACCTGACCATGAACGGCGACCTGCTCAAATACCTGCCCCAGGGCAGCGTGGCGGCGTTCGGCAGCGGGATAAACGGTGAGAAGACATACGAAATGCTGCAAAAGATACCGATGTACAGCATGGTGTTGGCAATGGCCCCGCAGGCGAAGACGATATTCGACGCGATCGATGGGGATATGGTGCTGTCGTTCAACACGATGTCGGCAGGCGGCGAATTCCCTGAAATGACGCTCCTGGCACGGGTGAAAGATCCCGATATGCAGGAATCGCTACTTGGCCTTATGAATATGGGCGGTGTTCCGCACAGGAACATAGCTCCGGGACAGTACGAGGGTTCGATAGAGGACATTCCGTATTGGTTCGGCGTAAGGGACGGATTGTTCTATGTGACCTCCGACGTCCGCGCCATCGCACTGATGGACAACGGCGGAGAGTCGATGCATGACAAGTACGGGCACCTGTTCACGAACAACTATGGCGGGTTTGTGATCGACTTCAACGCGCTGTGCGACATGCTGGAAAAGCTTATCGTCGAGGGAGCGGTAGATGTGCAGGTGGGAATGGCGCTACCGTACATAAGCCTCTTCGAGGATGCGTATATGACCACCGGTGAACTGACCAGGGCGGACATGGTGACCAACATGGCCGACAAGGACAAGAACGCGGCAGACGTGCTCTACCACAGCATCGAGCAGTTGATCGTTATGCTGATCGGCATGGGGTTATAACCATTCCCGGACACTGATTTAAACATATCCGCGCGGGGGCTTTGTCGGGCCGGATCCCGCGCGGATTTTTTCAATAACGATATGAATATTATCGAATTGCGGCGGGTGTTGCCTGCCGTTTTTGCCGATACGCCGCCGGCGCGTTCGGACGTGTGGCTGACCGATGCCGCTTTTAGCAAAGGCGAGACCTGCCTTCTGGAAGCGGTTTCGGGAGCGGGTAAATCGTCGTTGTGCGGGTATTTGTACGGTTGCCGGAGGGACTATACGGGGGTGATCATGTTCGACGGCGCGGATGTCGGCGGCCTCACGCCACGGCGGTGGAGCGCGGTGCGGAACACGTCGATCGCGATGATGTTCCAGGACCTGAGGCTCTTTCCCGAGTTGACCGCCGTCGAGAATGTCCGCATAAAGAACAACCTCACCGGCCACAAAACGGAGGAGGAGATCGCGGCGCTGTTCGACAAGCTGGGCATAGCGGACAAGTACGGCGTGCCGGCGGGGAAACTATCGTTCGGGCAGCAGCAAAGGGTGGCGTTTATCCGGATGCTGTGCCAACGGGCCGATTTTATGATCATGGACGAACCGGCGAGCCACCTCGACGACCGGAATGCGGAGGTTATTGCGCGAATTCTTGTCGATGAGGCACGGGCGCAGGGCGCGGGTGTGATCATCACCTCGATAGGCAAACATTTCGATATTGGGTACGATAAAATAATGGTGCTATGAAGCTGGTCTGGAAACTGTTGCGCAAGCATATAAGCGTGTTGCAGCTAACGGGGTTTTTTCTTGCGAACCTCGTCGGGATAGCCATAATACTCGCCGCCGTGCAGCTATACCGCGATGTGCGCCCGATGGTCGAAGCTCTCGACTCGTTCCTGTCCAACGACTTTCTGGTGCTTACAAAAGAGGTCGGGCAGGTAGCCGTGGGCGGCACGTTCTTCACGCGGGCGGAGTTGGATTCGCTCGCCGTGCAACCGTTCGTCGAGTCGATGGGGGAGTTCGTTTCGGCACGCTACAGCGTCGTGGGCGGGATCTCGGTCGGAGGCGCGGGATTTCAGACATATATGTTCTTCGAGAGCGTGCCCGACCATTTTCTTGACGTGGAGAGCGACAGTTGGAAATTTGCGGAGGGCGACCGGATGATCCCAATAATCCTGCCGCGCAACTACCTGAACCTGTATAACTTCGGGTTCGCCTCGACGCAGGGGCTGCCACAGGTGACCGAGGAACTGGTACGGCAGGTGGTGATGGATATAGACCTTACCGGCGGAGGCCGCAGCGAACCGTTCAAGGGACGGATCGTGGCGTTTTCCAACCGGCTGAACACCATACTCGTTCCGGAAAGTTTCATGGAGTGGTCGAACGCACGTTTTGCCGATAAACCAGCGTCCGAGCCCTCGCGCGTGATCATCGAGGTGCGCAATACAGCGGACGAGGCATTAAGCGCGTACCTGTCCGCACACGGGTTCCGTATCGAGGGCGAAAACCAGGACATGGGCCGCGCAAGCTATTTCCTGCGCATGGTGACGGGGATCGTGGGAGGCGTGGGGGCGATCATAACCGCGCTGTCGTTCTTTATCCTGACGCTCAGCATATTCCTGCTGCTCCAGAAGAACGCGCGCAAACTGGAAGACCTGCTTCTGGCCGGTTACACCCCCGCACAGGTGTCGCGGCCGTACCAAATGCTTACCCTTATTCTCAACCTGTCGGCGGTCGCGTGCGCGATCCCGTTTGTCGTGTGGGTGCGCGCGAAATACATTCCTCTCATGGCGGCGATCGCCGAGAACGGAACGGAAACGGGGATACTCCCGACAATACTCATCGGCGCCGCACTCGCCATACTCGTAACCGTGATCAACACGATCGCGATCAGGCGCAAGGTCGACAGGCTTTGGATAGGCGGTTAGGGGATGACAAAAACACAATCGTAGATTCCTACGTCGCTGCGCTCCTCTGAATGACGGTGTGTCGCTGCGCTCCTCTGAATGACGAAAGAATTTCATTCTTTCTTTTAAACCCGTGCACTTTTAGTGCATGGTGGTTTAGTCTCTCCATATTTTCTTATCTTTGTGTGTTAAAAACCGATAGAACTGGGCTTATTCGATATTTTCAAGAAGAAAAAAGAGGAGCAGATCGCGGAGGCACCGGCGGGGGAACGCGCCGGGGTGCGCGAACAAATGGAACAGGAGGAGATCAGGGAGCTGAGCGCGGGGCTCGAAAAGACCAAAGAGGGGATTTTCGGGAAACTGGCGCGCGCGGTGGCGGGGAAAACGAAGGTGGACGAGGAGGTGCTGGACGACCTCGAAGAGTTGCTGATCACCTCGGACGTGGGGGTGGAGACGACGGTGAAGATCATAGAACGCATAGAGGCCAGGGTGGCGCGCGACAAGTATATGAATTCCTCGGAGTTGCAGGGTATACTGCGCGAGGAAATAGCCGCGCTGCTGCTGGAGTCGAACAGGGACGACTCGTCGTTTGGACTGGATGCGCGGCCCGGTACGCCGTATGTCGTGATGGTGGTGGGGGTGAACGGCGCGGGAAAGACCACCACGATAGGCAAACTCGCGGCGCAGTTGCGCAAGGTGGGCAAGAAAGTGTACATAGGCGCGGCGGACACGTTCCGCGCGGCGGCTATCGACCAATTGGAGGTGTGGGCGGAGCGCGCAGGGGCGACGATCGTCAAACAGCAGATGGGCAGCGACCCGGCCTCGGTGGCGTTCGACACGCTGCGTTCGGCCGTAGCCAACGGCGCCGACGTGGTGCTGATCGACACGGCGGGACGGCTGCACAATAAAGTGGGGCTGATGAACGAGCTTTCGAAGATACGTAACGTGATGGCCAAGGTGATCCCCGACGCGCCGCACGAGGTTATGCTGGTGCTGGACGGAAGTACGGGACAGAACGCATTCGAACAGGCAAAACAGTTTACGCAGGCCACGCAGGTCACCGCGCTGGCGATCACGAAGTTGGACGGCACGGCGAAGGGCGGGGTGGTGATCGGTATCAGCGACCAGCTCCGCATACCGGTGCGCTATATCGGCATCGGCGAGGGCATAGACCAACTCCGGATATTCGACCGGCGGGAGTTCGTCGAGGCGCTGTTCGGGTGACGGACGGATAAGGGGCGGGAAGGGAAGAATCCTGACAGGCCCTATCTAAAATATTTGACACTGGTATGATCTTTTTTCCGAGCTGCAAGGTTAACATCGGACTGGATGTGCTGCGGCGGCGTGCGGACGGGTTTCATGATATTGAAACCCTGATGGTGCCCGTCGCGGGACTGTGCGATATTCTGGAGATCGTGCCGGCCGGCGGGGAGGGCGTGGAGTTCGGACAATCGGGTATAGCAGTCGACTGTGTGCCGGAGAGGAACCTTTGCGTGAAGGCTTATGAGCTGATGCGCAGGCGGTTCGGGATCGGCGGGGTGGGGATGCACCTGCACAAGGTCGTCCCGTTCGGCGCGGGGCTGGGCGGAGGATCGGCAGATGCGGCGTTCGTGATAAAAGGGATCGACAAGGTGTTCTCGCTCGGGCTCGACGGCGAAACCATGGAGGGGTTGGCGGCTGAATTGGGCAGCGACACGGCGTTCTTCGTGCGCAACGCGCCGCAGATCGCCACGGGGCGCGGTGAGGTATTGACGCCGTTCCCGGTAGATCTGAGCGGCAGGTATATTGTGATCGTTAAACCCGACGTGAGTATATCGACTGCCGGGGCGTATGCGGAGATCGCGCCCGCCGTACCGGAAGTGCCGCTGAGCGAACGGCTTGCGGCGGATATAACCACATGGCGGGATACCGTTGCCAACGCTTTCGAGCCCGCTGTTTTCGCGTGGCATCCCCTGCTCGCAGAGATC
>QMCE01004118.1_pt1 | contig 11622 bp, 15 predicted proteins | sample 1821851 | NCBI WGS metagenome assembly QMCE01 (sample SAMN09453174, study PRJNA476694) | Termite gut metagenome, whole genome shotgun sequencing project. | isolation source: worker | host: Odontotermes sp. | place: South Africa:Pretoria | collected 2016-01-28
GCCCTCGTTTGATGCAATTCGTTCCCTTAATCGTGCAATTCGTCAGGTTGACGATTCAAAAATTCCAAGCTGTGGTATGCTTGGGTCAGTCGAAGGAGATGATGAGATGGCAAAGGTCAAGTGGGATATAGATGCGCTGCGAAGCTCCATCAACACATTGAACACGGAAAAGAACAATCTCCGGGCGCAGCGAGATCAGATGAAGGCGGCACAGAGCCGGGTGGATGTGAACTGGAAAAGCCCGGCCGGACAGCAGTATCAAAACCGGCTGCAAAACGACATGACTGTGCTCGACAACATCCTGACGCAGTTGGATAAGAGACTTAACTCGCTAAATAAAGCTCTTGGCTTCTACAATACTTGCGAAAACAAGGTTGTAACGGCACTGCGAAGACTGCCGTAAACACAAACTGTACTTACGAACAGGAGGGAGCGCCAGATGGCTACTCAAATCTTCCATGAGGATGTCGAGTTAAAAAACGCCGCCACCCGCATGGGTTCCGTTATCCAGAGCATGACAAATATTGAAAACGCCATTGTACAGATTCACAACAAGACTTCCCCATCGTGGCAGGGAAAGGCCGCAGACCAGAACACGCGCAATTTCCAAAAACTGCGCCAAATAACAAACAGCTATCTGGCTGACGCGAGGCAGACCAAGAGCGCGTTGGACAGCGCCGTGCTGGCCTATGAGAAAACAGAGCGGGCGCAGGTTTCCCAAGTTTCACAGCTTGATACGAAAGGTATTTTTTGATAGGTGGTGATGGAACATGGCTCAAATAAACGCCAATCCCGATGTGCTGGAACGGGTCGCAAGAGAACTGGATCGAATCGCGGAGGACATTGATACCCAAGCAAAGAATTTGGCGACCGCCGGAAACGACGCCGCTGCGGTATGGCAAAGCCGCTATACTAACCAGTTTTTGGACAGCGTGAACAGAACGCGGTCAAAGGTTAGTTCCGCTTCCGGCAATGTGAGGGCCACGGCAAGTGCCTTGCGCCGAATTGCCGCCGAGGTGCGGAGAGCGGAGGAAGAAATAAGGCGGAAAAACTCCCGGTAATACAACCAATATTGTTCCTTTTTGCGTTATTCGCAGTAGATAAACCAAAATAATCTTTGGAGGTAGTAAAATGGCAGCGATTCAAGTAACACCGGAACTGATGCGCAGCACGGCAAAGAACGTGGACAGCAAGATTGTGGAATGGAACGCGGCGGTCAGCAAGATCTACAATCTGGCCAATCAGATGGACGCAATGTGGGACGGCCTCGGCAACGACTCCTTTAACATCGTGCTCAACAACGACCGCCCGAAATTCGACAGTCTGAACATTGTGATGTCCGATTATTCCAAAGCAATCGTGACGGCGGCGAACCTTTATGACTCCGGTGAGCAGGAAGTCAAAAACATCGTGACGCGCAAGAAGTAAGTGTCCAGCCTGACGGCTCGGACGATCCAAAAAATAAAAATGAAAGGTTCGTGTAGATATGGCTATGGTTCTCAAAGTTACGCCCGATGAGGTTAGGACAAAGGCGAAAGAGATCGAGGCGCAGAAAAACCAAATGCAGCAGCTCATGCAGGCTATGCAGCAGGAGGTTAGCAAGCTGCCCGCCGAATACTGGAAAAGTCAGTCGGGAACCGATTACGGCAGCAAGTACCAGAGCGTTCAGAAAAACTGCAACGGCTCTCTGGAAACGCTGATGACGCACATCCGCAATCTGGTTGACGCCGCTAACAAGTATGACGAATTGGAGCGTTCGCAGGCGCAGAAAGTGCAGGCTCTCAATACCAACAATATTTTCAATTAGCCATGTGCGGCGCGGCGCCCTCCATTCCCATTGAGGGGGGGCGCCATTGTGCGTAATTTAGATATGGGCTTACGGGTGATGGAGATGGACGGTTTCCGTGTTGATACGACCGCGCTTATTCAGGCCGGTTCGCAATATGCCTCAATCAGCGCACGGCTATCTGATGACGGCGAGCGCTTGCGAGAGCTTGCGAGTTTGCTTGAGGGGCAAACCATCGGTGGCGATGTATCTGATCTCTTGCGCGGCGCTATTCGGACAGTCGAAACAGCATCGGAGGATTCGCGGGAATTGAGCAAACAATGCGCGGGGGTTTCCGAAGCATACGAAAGAGTTGAACGACAGGTGGCGGCGGTTGTGGCCGCGCTGCCCTCCACATCCCCTTTTGCTGAAGCAGCCGCATCCGGCCAAACTAATCTCTATGGCGCTTATCGGCCCACGAAGCCAGTGCTGTTTGGTGGCAATCGTCTGCCATGCGAAAGTTGGCTGTTGGATAGAGCAATCAAAGCAAGTTTGGAAGGAGAATCCTAATGGAGATAGAAAATTTACTGCCAATCGGAAGCATTGTGCGTCTCAACGATTCGGAGAAGCGCCTTATGATTTGCGGCATCAAGCAATCCGGCTCATCTGGTGACGGCGATGTCGAGGCGGACTATATCGGTATAATGTACCCGGAGGGGTACATGGGCGAGCAATACCAATACTTATTCAACCACGACCGTATTGTAGAAGTGGTATATCGCGGCTTTGAAGACGATGAGCGGGATGCATTTATCCAGAAATTAAGTGAAATTTTCGCCAAAAGACAGGAAGCGTAGATTGATCAAATTGGGGTGTTGATATGAAAAGATTCGGAAAAAGGTCAATGTGCCTGTTGCTTGCGATTGGATTCATGTTGTCTATACCGTTCAGCGTATATGCGGCGGAATCCCCCGCTGTAGTCGGCCTGAATATAGACGAAGATGGCGCGGGTCTCTTTCTCTACGGGGATTTGCCGCAGGGATTGGCCGCGAAGGTCTCGGGGCAGGACTGTGAAGTTGAGGTTGTCGGCCTTGCTGAATCCGAAAGCGATATACGCACATTGCTTCTGATCGACATCTCAACATCCATGCGGCAAGGTTCTCAAAAGCAGGTCATAGACGCACTAACTGCATTGATTGACAGCAAAGGGGAAAACGAGCAATACGCAATCGCCGCTTTTGGCGTAGAATACAACCTGCTTGTAGATTTCACAAGCGATAGATACGATTTAATAAAAGCCGTGGAGCAACTCGCGTGGGACGGCCAAGGTAGCAGTATCTACCGGGCGGTGGATGCCGCGACTGACACAGCCGACAAAGATCAGCAGAATGATGGAACTTTTACACAAGTCGTCCTGTTTTCTGACGGCGTTGAAAAGGCAGAAGACGGCATCATCAAAGAGGAATTATTTTTTAGTCTCAAAGAAGCTCCCTTGCCTGTCCACACAATTGGATTTCAATATGAAAACAACGCCGAGGGGCTGAAAGAACTATACGCGATTTCTCGCATGACAGGCGGGTTCAGCTTTGGTTTAACAGCCGGAACAAGCTCAAGCGAGGCAATCAGCCAAGTCGCCCAATACATAGCAGAAGTCAACTGTGTAGATATTCGCTTGCCAGAACAGGTAAAAGATGGCGCGGTACGCCCGCTGGAACTGCTGGACGGCTCCGGTGGTCAGATTTTGATGTATGACCTACATATGCCCGTATCAGCGCAGCCTTCAAGTGCGCCGGAATCAACCCCGCCACCGTCCGCTGCGCCTGCCCCGGCGCCAGAGCCTACACAAGAGCCGGAGCCAACGGCGCAACCAGCGCTCAACATACCGATGATCGCTTTGGTTGGCGTAGGAATTATTTTAGTTGCTGCAATCATCGTCTTTATCGTGAAGCGGAAAGCCCTAAAACCTGATGAAGAAAGTGGAGGTACAGGGCTTACTGATCAAACGGAATTTGTCGGCGCTGACGGAGACGCAACGATGTTTTTAATTGCGGATGCGGGCAGGCGAAGCGGGAGCGGTCAATACCTGATCCTCAATGATCTGGCGCAACCGCACAAGCGGTTTGAGGTTTTGGTGGAAAGCAAAGTGGAAGTAGGGCGCAACCCTAACCCACCCGGAATCACGATAGATTACGATAAGAGAATGTCGCGGCAGCATTTCGCGATTGTGAAACGAGACGGCAGCTTATGGATTGAGGATTTAGGATCGGCAAACAAGACCTATGTAAACGATGAACTGATAACCAGTCCAAAGGTTATCCGGGACGATGATGTTATCTCATGCGGCAAAACAAAGCTGTCTGTGAAAATAGAGCGGCGCTGAGTTATTGGGGGAAACTGCAATGAGTAATTTTGATCTTCAATATACCGAATTGAGTGGCATCCGTTCCCGTGTGCAGGGTACAGGCGGTAGTCTTGCGAATTGCGCCACCAGATTGCGCAGACAGATGGATGCATTAAGCGGACAATCCGGTTTTGGCATCGGTTCTGTCCGGGCGAGCATTGGAGCATCGGCTTCAGCGCTTTCCACGCTTTCCAGTCATTCGTATACTATCGCTGCCTTTCTGTCTGAACTAGAAAGAAACGTATCCGATAGCGAGACCCAAGCTTTCTCCGTTTTAGCAGGGGTCATGCCAACAGACCTGAAACTGACCGACGGCGAAGTGGCTTTTTCGCCCGATGGCTCGGCTCCCAATAACACAGTGAAACCAGATACACCTAAATGGGTCGATTTGCTATTTAATATCGCGGGTGAAGCCGGGTTTCTTGGTTCGACTATTACTTTTGGCAAGGGTATCTTTGATTTCTTGACCGGCGGTAACTTGAACATTGGGAAAACAGTCAGCGGAGGGATAAAAACCTTATGGGATTTCGGTACGGATATTAAGGATTTTATCGGAGATATAAAGGATATCGGTAATGCCAAGCAAGTGCTTACACCAGATAGTGTCAAAGCGGCTTGGGCGGATAAGCTGTTTGGCATCGGGCCTGTTGGCACAGCGACAACAGGTAAATTCTTTGCGGATTGGGGTACGCGCATTGGTAATTTCGACACTAATTTTTCTAAAACATTAAAGAACAGTGTGGACGACTTTGTTGGGGGACCAACAAAATCTTTTGGAAAAGCGGCGGCTAAATGGGCGGGTGTAGCGTTATCCGGTGCTGTCAATTTCTTTGAGAACAAAGAAGAGCATGGTGGTATTACAGCCCGTGGTGTTGCGGAGACTGTGCTGGAAACAGGAGTAGATGTGGGTGTAGGACTGTTGGTTGGCGCTGCGGTTACAGCCTTAGCGCCTGTATCAGCTCCCGTTCTTGCGGTAGCAGCGGTTTCGGCAGGGGTTGTAATGGGAGTGGATTGGGTTTTTGAGAAGATAACGGGAAAAGATTTAGCGGAGACAGTATCAGATGGCATATTGGACGTCGGCGAGAAAATAGTTGATACCGCCAAAGATGTCGGTAATAAAATTAAAGACGGATTCAATTCTGCTGTCAATTGTTTTTCAAACGCAATTGGAAATATATCAGCCGGATGGTCTGGATTATTTGGGTTTTAAGAAAGGGGTATTGTTATGTCAATTAAGGATTTGTTGCCGATTGGTTCCGTTGTGTTACTCAAGGGCGGTAAGAAGCGCATAATGGTTTTTGGCGTTAAACAAACCGATACGGCGGAAGAAAACAACGGGAAGGAATATGACTATATAGGTGTATTGTACCCGGAAGGAAATATGGGGCAGAAATATCAGTTTCTCTTCAATCATGAGGACATTGCTGAGGTCTCCTTCAAAGGGCTTGACGACGAGGACCGGAAGACATTTATTGCTAAACTATCAGACATATATAAATAAACGCAGGCAGGCGATGTTATATGCATCTGCGCAAAAATAATGGCGATTTTCTACGGCAAACAAAGCTGTCTGTGAAAATGGAGCGGCGCTGAATTATCGGGGGGGAATGATAATGAGTAATTTTGAACTACAGTATACCGAATTGGGCGGCATCCGCTCCCGTATGCAGAGCACAGGCGGCAATCTCGCGAATTGCGCCGTCAGGTTGCGCAACCAGATGAACGCGCTTGGCGGTCAGTATGGTTTCGGGATTTCTTCTGTTCGCTCCAGCATCGGTTTATCGGCATCGGCTGTTTCCACGCTTTCAAATAATTCCTATGCTATTGCGGCGTTCCTGTCCGATCTGCAACAAAACGTCTCCGACAACGAAAGTAAGGCTTATTCCGCGCTGGCGGGTGCTGTTCCGGTGGAGAAAAAGCTGACTGACGCTCTTGTTGCATGGACGCCAAGTATCATCAAGATTCCGTGGTGGACAGTTTTGGTTCCGATTTTTCCCATTACTTTTTTCCCGATTGCAATTGATACAGTTGTTGGCTGGGTTTCTGATTATTTGAAACCTTCTACACCTGCCACATCACCCCAAACTCCCACGCCCGCCCCAACCTCAACATCACCCGCACCAGCTTCATCGGGGCAAACACAAGGCGGAACGTCCGACAACAACGCGGCCACCAGCACTGTGAATATGGGTGATCTTGAAGCCTTCAAGAATTATTGTCTCGACAGTAAGAATTGGACAGATAGGCCCGGCGGAGCAAAGGGCGGCATAGATGTAGATGGGGCGTATGGCGAGCAATGCGCTGATATTTCAAAGCTCTGGTATATGCGAATGTATGGCGTTGCAAGCGTGGGGCTTAGTGCGTGGAACAATGCGGGAACTGCGCCTATGGTGAACTTTTCAGCAAAATCCAATATGCGGGATGTGTCAGGTGGGCCATATGCGGCCGGTGATATAGGCTTCACCATCAAGCCGCCATCCACGGGACATACCTTTGTGATAATGTCCTCGCCCGACGCGAATGGCATGGTGCAAATACTGGAACAAAACCCCTCCAGCCCAAGAATCAGCAAGATTCATGTTTCGCAAATCACAAACGGATACAGAAAGAAATAACAGCTTGATCACAGGCAGAACTAAATATGCCTTGACAGAACAGGAAGCGTGACTTCCTGTTCTGTTTGAAATGGAGAGTTTGCTATGACGCGCCAGAAAAAACGCATAGTTATATACATTCTTATTGGGGTCGTAGCTGTTGCTGCCATCGGCGGTGTCATGGTCGCAAGAAATTCCAGCAGCGTGAATACGCCATCAGAACTATTGAGCCTCGGAGAAAAATACTTGTCAGAGCTTGATTATGGACAGGCCCTTGTGCAGTTCTTGAAAGTGATTGAGATTGAGCCGATGAACGAGCGGGCGTATCTCGGTGCGGCGGAAGCGTACATTGGGCTGGGCCAAGCGGACGACGCCATAGCGATACTGGAGCGTGGGCTTGCGGCTTTGCCGGACAGCGATGCTTTGCTTGCCATGCTGGAAAGTCTGCGGACGCCTCCTGAACCCGAGCCGGAACCGGAGCTTGAATTCTCCGGAGAGGAAATAAACGACGATTACACTATTGTTTGGGCAGACCCCGTTTTCGAGCGGCATATCCGCGAGCTTATAGACAAGCCGGATGGCGAAATTTCTCGCCGCGAGCTGGATGACATTAGAAGAATAGAAATATGGGGAACATATATCATTGGTACAGAGGATGAACTTACTTCTGGCCTCTATTACAGCGATGACGTCCCAATCTACAGTGTCAACGGTGTGGAAAGCTCCGAGCGGGGCGGCATTACCCGGCTGGACGACGTGGTTCATTTTCAGAATCTTACGACTTTGGTGATGGTCTACAACAACATCACCGACGCGTCGCCACTTGCGAAGATGACCAATCTTACATACCTTCAGCTAGAAGCGAACTATGTCTCCAATCTCTATCCTTTGCAGAATCTTACAAAGCTAGAGCTTTTGGATGTGGGGAATAACGGCGCAACCGATATTTCGGCGCTGGCAGGATTGACCAGCCTGACATATCTTTCGCTTTACGACAATAATATCAGCGACATTTCACCGCTTGCAGGCATGACGGACCGCTTGCAGGCATGACGGGGCTTGAACGCCTAAACCTGAACAACACCGCCATCAGCAACCTTTCGCCGTTAGCGGGGCTGACCAACCTCACATATTTGGGAATAGCCATGAACAATATTAGTGATATTTCTCCGCTTGTGGGGATGACAAACATGGAGAGCCTGTATATCCAGCGCAACCATATCACCGACATCTCCCCATTGTCGAATATGCCTAACCTTCAAAGAGTAAGCGCTAAAACACTCTTCCCCGATGACAACCCGATAACTGACTGGTCGCCGCTGGCCCATGTTGAGAACGTTCAAGGCCGCCCGTAGCCATAAAAAAGGAGAGTAACGGTGAAAAACGTGAAAAAGCGTATAGTCCTCTACGCAATAATTGTCCTCGTAATCGCACTGGCAATCAGCGGCGTGATTTACGCGCAGTACGCAAACAGAGCGCCCACACCGGCGGAATTGTTGAGCTTGGGGGAGCAATACCTGCTTGACCTCGACTGCGAGCAGGCTTTGGTGCAATTCCTGAAGGTCATCGAGATCGAGCCAATGAACGAACGGGCATATCTCGGCGCGGCGGAGGCGTCTATCGGCTTGGGGCAAATGTCAGAGGCGATTGCGATCTTAGAGCGTGGACTTATCGCATTGCCCGACAGCGCGGCGCTCACAGAAATGTTGGAAACGCTTCAAGCGTCCCCGAATATAGAATCGGAAGCGTTGGAAACGGATACAGAACTAACATCGGAATCTGGTGTTGATTCTGGAACCATTACAATAAACGGCATTATTATATCAAACATCGAGCATTACAACGACGCATATGCTGAGTATTCCGCAATGTATTCACCGGAAAGCGTTGGCATCCGCTCGTATGGCGTAATCTTTTCTTCTCCGTTAAGCTATTCGGGAGAGTTGATTAGCGAGGCGGCATTAGGATATGATCATGAAAAGACGACCGAAATTTTCGGGACATGGATTGAGCGCATAAGCGATGATGGAAGCATCCAAGAAAACGATCAGCTAATTGGAGTTACGTTATCACTGACAGGGTATTTCCAGTTTGATGAAGAACACATGGAAATCAGCAAAATCACAGACGGTCGATATACTGTTGATTACTTCTATGAGCCGAACGGCCCGTATACATTCGAAGTCGTTTCAGCAAGCTGATTGGGGGGGAGTGCATGGAAAAGCATGGAGTTAAATTGGCCATATCTATTACAGCGGTGCTTATCATAGTCGCAATCATTTTCTCCTTTTTTTTATACTCTGATGATAAGCAAGAGACATCCATAACCGAGTATTTGAATCTTGGTGACAAGTATTTACTTGATATGAATTATGAGCAGGCCCTTGTCCAATTCCTGAAAGTAATTGAGATTGAGCCTATGAACGAGCGGGCATATCTCGGCGCGGCGGAGGCATACATAAGGCTTGGCAGAGTTGATGAAGCTGCGGCGATTTTAGAACGGGGACTTCTTACCTTACCAGACAGCGTTGCAATCAAGGCAATGCTGGCCGAGCTATCACCAGAGCCAGAAGTGGAACCACTTAACGAGCCTGAACCTGAAGAAAGCAGAAGCCCGGAATCAGAGGCCGCTTCAAATGACGAGTTGATAACGGTCTCAGGGGTTCTTGTGCGCTCTAATGGGCATAGGGGGCCTACATTTTCGGACGGAATTGAATTTGTCGGGCCGATAGTTGCGCCATCGGGAGAGTCTGTTTCGGTTGCAAGGCTCGCTGGAATCGAGGCTTTTGACAACGAATGGGTCGTCCACGAGGATAATGTTCCCGTTTTCATGGAAGCAGCATACAGGCAAGTCTTTAATCTGACCGGGCGGATGAGTTTTGACGAAACACACGCGGACGGGGTTGTCCCTCATCCTAATCAACGCAATCTTCCTGAATATGAAGGAACTTTTGTCAACGACCCGTGGGGGCCGTATCGTTTTGATGTGGAATTGGTTTTGGAATCGTTTGAGATAGAGATACCGGAAGATGATTCCATCGAATAGGATGTACCTCTTGAAGCCATTAAATTTGAAGGACGATGCTACAGACGAAGTGTTGCCGGGATATACGCGAGTAGGATCAGCAAAAACAAAGGAGACCGAATATGGCCGCGATAAAAAAACGCATTTATATCAGCATTGTCATCGGAATTGTGGCTGTGGCTACCATCGTCGGTGCTATCGTGTTGAGCAGTTCTAATAGCAAGAATACGCCCGCTGAGTTGTTGAGCCTCGGCGAAAAGTATCTAGCGGAACTCGATTACGAGCAGGCCCTTGTACAATTCCTGAGAGTAATTGAGATCGAACCAATGAACGAACGGGCCTATCTTGGCGCTGCGGAAGCGTATATAGGGCTAGGACAGACCAACGAGGCCATAGCCATACTGGAGCGCGGACTTGTTGCATTGCCTGATAGCGCAACCGTCAAAGCTATGTTAGAGAGGCTACTTGTCTTGATGGAAAGCGAAACAGAAGATAGTAGCCAAACAAACGAAAATCCTAATGATGATTATGTCGTCTCATGGTCAGATTCCGGCTTTGAGCAAATGATCCGTATTGGCTTAGATAAACCTGACGGCGATATTTGGCGTAGCGAACTGGATTCTATTGAGGGCATAGAAATTTGGGGGCTAAGCCACATATGGTTCAACAATGAAAAACCTGATAACCGTGCGATATATGGAGACACGGAAGATGCCTATATTGCGGATGGAGTTGGCTATGAGGGCGGAAATAATATACTTAGCTTAGAAGATGTTCGTCATTTTGTAAATCTCCGTGACTTGAGTGTGAATTTCACCGGGTTGAGCGATTTGAGCGCACTCCCGGAACTGACCAATCTCAGCAGCTTGACTTTGCAGGGCCAACGACTCGGCGATGTAGGCGAAATCGCCAATATGACAAATCTGTATTTTCTTAACTTGCAGTATAACCTACTTCAAGACATCAGCCTCCTTACAGGGCTGTCGAATCTGAAACAGCTTTATCTGTATAACAATCAGATAACCGATCTTACTCCGCTTGGAACCTTGACTGGCTTGCAAGTATTATCTGTCGCCCAAAACAACGTCAGTGATTTATCACCGCTTGCGGAACTGACAAATTTGGTTGATTTATCGGTACAGGTAAACAATATCAGTGATTTAAGCCCACTGGCTGGGTTGACAGGTATGGTGGAGTTAAGCATCTCCAACAATCCGGGGATTCAAAATTTAAGTCCTCTGACCCAAATGAGCGAATTGGAAGTTTTATATGTAGGTGGAACGTCGGTGAGCGATTACTCGCCAGTCGCCCATGTGCCGGAAGTATATAAGTAACATTGAAAGTAGTGATCGCGTATGTCTGCAACGAAAAAACGAATTGCTCTGTATTTAGGGATTGCTCTTGCGATTGCCACCGCCATTTGTGGCCTTGTTGCCGTAACGCGCGGCAATGGTGCGAGTGCGCCGGATGAACTGTTGAGTCTCGGTGAGAAATACCTCTCGGAGCTTAATTACGAGCAGGCCCTTGTTCAATTCCTGAAAGTCATAGAGATTGAACCGATGAATGAGCGGGCCTATATTGGCGCGGCGGAGGCGTATATCGCACTAGGGCAGACGGATGAGGCTATTGCAGTATTGGAGCGTGGGCTCAATGCCATGCCTGACAGTGCGACAATCAAGGCAATGCTGGCTGACCTGTCACCAGAGCCGGAAGCGGAGCTACAAAACGGGCCTGAATCTGTAAACCATCCTGAACCGGAGCAAAACGAGAGCGAATCCTATTACGAGGAAATGAGTTCCGAACAAAAGAGATTGCTCAATCAACTGGAACAGGCGGT
>QMCE01001881.1_pt1 | contig 11616 bp, 12 predicted proteins | sample 1821851 | NCBI WGS metagenome assembly QMCE01 (sample SAMN09453174, study PRJNA476694) | Termite gut metagenome, whole genome shotgun sequencing project. | isolation source: worker | host: Odontotermes sp. | place: South Africa:Pretoria | collected 2016-01-28
CCCGCAACAGCTACAGTGTTAAGCTGGCCGGCGCCAGCACCGCCATTGGCAGCCTGGACGTGCGCGCCGCGCAGTGCCTGAATGCCGTGGCGGCCGGTGATTACAACGGCAACGGCGTGGACGAGCTGGCCGTTTACGTGCCGCATTTCAGCGAACCCTATATCCAAATCTTCGATATCGGCGAGAACGGCAGCATCGCGCTGGGGAACAAAATCGTGCTGAACGAGCTTGCCGCGCCAAGCGACCCGGTGCAGTACCGCTTGGGCTTCACCGGCTGGAATTTGCCCATTGTAGCCCTTGCCACCACGGGCATTGCCGGGCACGACAGCCTTGCCATAACGGCCTGCCTGCCGCGCAGCACCGATAAAGCCTACCGCGGCCACAGCCCCCTGCCCGCGCTGGCGCTGTACAAACGGGAACCAAGCGGAACTATGACGCAAGAGTACCTTAACCATATGAACTATGGCGACTATTACATGCGCTTCCCCAGCGCCACCGAGGCCGACGTGGACGGGGACGGTATAAGCGAGCTGGTGGTGGCGGGCTACGCGGACACATGGACAAACCCCAGTAACACGAACACAACGCCTGCGCAGAATGCTTTCACGAAATACTGCATAAACCTGCTGGTGCACGACGAGGACGGCTATGGCATGGCGTACACAAAGCCGCTGGAATTTGCCCCCGTAGGCAATGTTAAAAAAGTGATGGCGCAGGACAGCGGCTATGCCATGAGCGAGCCCGTGGCGCTGGCGGCGGCAAGGCTGAGTGAGATCACGCAAAACAGCCAGCAACCTGGAGCTGTCAAATATGTGCAGTCCCATTGCGAGGGTATCAAGTCACGTCAATTTTTACGCCACGGGATAGGGTATGTATTGAGAGGTAAAAAATACATCTACTACGGCGATATCAGATACGAAGTTAACCGGGGAGAGCTTTTTTACCTTAAAATAGGCAATCACTATACAGAAGAGATGCCTGAAGGGGTGAAACAGTACGAGGAGATAATGTTCTTCTACACTCCGGAGACCCTCAGCGACATCCTGTCGACATTGAGCGTAAATTACCAGTTGCAAATATCGAACAACCACTGCTGCGGCAACTGCCACAATAAGAGCCATGTCATATATCCCGCATGGAGTACGGTGAAGAATTTCTTTGTGGTGGTGAACCAGTATCTTCGCGACGGGGTCTTCGCCGAGGACATTACTGCGGAGAGGATGAAAGCCACCGAACTCATATATCTGATAATCTCCAACCCCGACTGCTGCATAAAAAGCAAAGTGCTCGACAACATCGACCTCTCGGTGGAGAATTTCGAACGAACGATACAGAAGCATATATTCGAAGATATTCCCGTGGAAGAACTTGCCCGGAGGTGCAATAAAAGCCTTACTTCGTTCAAAAAAGAATTCAAACAGCATTTCCACGAGCCGCCCCACAAGTGGCTCATAAAGCAGAGGCTTATGCATTCGAGATTGCTTCTGACATCGACCAACAAATCGGTTTCGGAAATAGGTGCCGAATGCAATTTTCCGAATACCTCGCATTACATAAAGTTGTTCAAGCATGAATACGGGCTCACTCCCGCCGTTTACCGCAACCATAACCGCAACGCACCGCGACAGGAAGAGGCAAGACAGATTCCGGGAAAGCAGATCGACCCGAAGATATACGAGACGGCCTCATAGAGCTTGTTTGGAACTTCCCACTCTCGCTCTTTTTTAACTGCGTTGCGCTTGTTGCCCTCCTCGCGGTTCGGCAGAGACCGCAAGCGGTCTCTGCTCACACTTGCAGCGTCGGTTGACCTTTTCGCCCCATTTTCTCTCGGGAACTCGTTGCATAGAACCACTATGCGCCTCGTTCCCGGGAGAAAATGGAACAAAAATGACTAAAAATAGCTTCGGCGGAAAATTCCAAACAAGCTCTTAATTTTTGAATACACCGCGAGTGTTAGTTCCTCGTGTCAGAATATGCACCGTTTCAAAGGTGATACGACAGCAGCCGCCAGGCCCGCAATGTGATATTGCGGGCCTGGTAATTTTTCGGCATATTTTCTTTCACTCTTTGAACTTCAGAGCCTTTATCTTTTTCGACAGTGCGCCGGTCAGTTCCCGCTCGACAATGCCGGTCAGCACGTCGGGCGCGTCGTGCCAGCGATTGTTGCGGAACGTACGTTGGTAGGTTTGCAGGTGGGTTGCGAATTCAGGCCATCTTTGCTGCCAGCCTTCCGGCATCGCTATATTGCGCAGCACCGCCGAGGAGTTGGACAATATCCGGGCCTCCTTGTTCGCGCTCTGATGAAACCATTTCACCGCGTGCCTGGGCAGCAGGCGCGATATGGCGCGGGCGAATCCGTGGCCGCCGTTATTGCTTTCCACAATGGTTTCGCATTCGGGATATGCCGAGAGCATGGCGGTGACAAGTTTTTCGGTGACCTCCATACCTTCACGCGAATAAACCACATCGGTCACGTATATACGGCCGCCGGAGTCGCGCGCGTAACATACCGAGCAGAGGTAGTCGTCGCCCATGTCGGCCGTGTCGGTGTAATTGCCACGGCCTGTAATATCACCGGGAAGCGAACGGTAGGTTTGGAAATTGGCACCGTAAAGCGCTCCGGAAGCGTTGGACGGATTGCCCTGATACATGGTCTAAAATCTTGTGGGGTCGAGGCGGCGGTTGTCCTCCAACGATTTCAGGCTGTGCATTTTCGGCCAGAGGGCTTCGCCGCGGCTGCGTGTGTCCAACGCCGTAGGGTCCGACTCCTTGATCGCCTCGAAGTTGAGAATGAACCAAGTGCCGGGTGCGGCGTCGTTTATCTGCCGAAGATCGTTGAGCTTCACGGCCGTCTCTTTTCCCGTAATCCTGCCTATAAGGTCTTCGTCGTGCCAGCGGGTGAACACGATCAGTTCGGAAGAGTCGTTGTGCATCCGCGTGCGGACGACCGAGACGTACCACTCCCAGCAGTTCTCCCTTATGACGGGCGAGTTGGCTTCCATGGCGTCTTTGTAAAGGTCGTCGATGATGAATATATCCACACGGTTGCCGGTCAGCGAGCCTTCGCGTCCCACCGACATCAGTTCACCGGAGTGGCCTATGATCTCCGTGTGGTCGGCGGTACGTATGTAATTCGAATTCTTCGTTCCGGCGCCCTTGATGGCCGTGCCGGGAAATATGGAGGCATATGCGGCGGAGTCGATAAGGCGTTGTACGCGTTTGTTGAACTTCGTCGCGAGCGACGCGCTGTAAGAAGCTATCGCGATACAGAGCCCGGGGTTGAGCCCGAGCATATATGCCGGAAGCAGTTGAGAGGAACCGAACGATTTGCCATGCTGGGGCGGTACGGTGATTATAAGCCTGCGTATACGCCTTTTGGCGAACGCTTCGAGCACCGCGTAATAGGAGCGGTGAAACGGGCTGAGTTCTATGCCGGGAAATACCGTTTCGGCGAATTCTTCCAGTGTCGGTATTTGCTCCCGGACTTCGGGGGGTGTGGTTTGCATACGGATCGACAGCCTCTTAATTATCGATCATGGATTGTTTCAGCAAGCCGAAACTGAAGTCGTTTGGAGCTGGCAGGCCGTCGGGAGTGATGGTGGAGAATTCCCACCACACCGGAACCACACCTGTTATTATGCCTGGGTCGGCCTTGTCGCGGTAGATGATGAGGGTTGCAGTCAGGCGTGAACCGAACTCTCCGCAGTCGTATGTCACGCTGCCGTTGAAGAACTCCCTGCCGCCTATGGCATCGGCAATAATAGCGGCGATAGAGGCATAGTCGCTGTCGCCGATCTCAATCATTGAACATCTGTTCGCAGCAAGTGCAATGTCCGGGCAGCCGCCTGCCGGAGACGAAAAATCTGAATTGACGGGTTTCATGGTAAGTGGGTGTTTGGATTTCCGGACAAAAGGCAATTATGTCTGTCCGGTTCGAAAATAGATTGTAAGATAATTGTTTAGATGCGATCGCATTTCCGCGGACAGGGCATACGGAATGCCGTGCACGTAATTTTGTCAGAAAAAATCAGGGAAGATGCGGCAAACAATCGATGGGATGATTTGGATTTAAAAATTACATTGTTTACCTTCGCGGTACAAATATACATCCAATTTTTGAATTTAACAAATAAAATATTGATAAATAATTCGACTATATATGAAAGACAATTTACCAGGCAGGCGCATAAAGCTGATCCGCAAAGAGTTGGATATGACTCAGGACGACCTCTCAGCGATCCTCGGCGTAGGCAAGAGCGCGCTGTCGATGATCGAGACCGGCAAGGCAGCCCTTTCGGAGCGCAACAGGAATATCATAATACAGGAGCTCAACGTCAATCCCGACTGGCTGGAGACCGGCAAGGGCGATATGTTCAACTGTCCGAAAGAGGAATATGTCCCCTATCTTAAAAGGAGCGACCGCACCCTGCCGCTGCAGAGCGTCCCGCTTTACAATATAGAAGGTACGGCCGGGCTCGTGCCGCTCTTTCTCGGACAGGAGGCCGTCAAGCCCGTCGATCACATACACATACCCAACCTTCCCAAGTGCGACGGGGCTATTTATGTCGTCGGGGACAGTATGTACCCTCTGCTGAAGAGCGGCGATATAATATTATATAAGCAGCTTCACAACATCGAGGACATTTTCTGGGGCGATATGTACCTGCTCTCGATAGATATCGACGGCGAGGAATACATCACCGTCAAGTATATCCAGCGTTCGGAAGACCCGACCTGCCTGAAGCTGGTCAGCCAGAATCCGCTCCACGCCGATAAGGATATACGCAGGGACCGCATCAAGGCTCTGGCGTTTGTAAAGGCAAGTATCAGAATGAATTCCATGAAGTAATATGTTCAGGCGTTTAATCTCCGTATTGGTAGTACTCTTTTTCCCGGCCGGTGCTTTTGCCGTCGGCCTGTCGGCCGGTCTCTTCGCAGGCGCGGCCTGTGGTGCGCCGCTTTCGCCGCCGGCTCTTTCCGGCGCCGGTGTTACGGCAGGGGAATACAGACTCCCTAAATTCCATCCCGGACACGATCTCCACCCGGTGGGCAATGGTATGCCTTTTTACAGGTACCGCAGCGTTCAGGCGACTGTGCCGCTGATAGTGGCGGGCGGACTGATGTTCGGCAACGACGTATCGTTTCGCGACACGAGGAACGATTATCTGGGCGAGTGGCGTTACCATTACGACGATTACCTCCAGTATTCCCCTGCTGCGATAATGCTGGGTTTGAAGGCATTCGGAGTGCAGGGGCGCTCGTCGTGGGGGCGTATGCTCTCTTCGAGCGCGTTCGCCGTGGCAGGAACTCTTGTAATGGCCAACGGCACCAAACTGCTCCGGCTGCGCGAACGTCCCGACGGCGCCGACCGCCGCTCGTTCCCGTCGGGGCATACCGCCACCGCATTCGTCACGGCCACCCTGCTGCACAAGGAGTATGGTACGACCGTAAGCCCATGGTTCAGTGTCGCCGGATACACCATAGCGGCGGGTGTCGGTGTAAGCCGCGTGATGAATAACAAACACTGGGTGTCTGACGTACTCGCCGGGGCGGGAATAGGGATCCTCGCCGGAGAGTTGGGCTATTTCATAGCCGACATGATATTCCGCGACAAAGGGCTTCTGCGCCCGACCTCCGAAATGGTGCCGGTAGACAACAGGGGACGCCCGTCGTTCGCCGGACTCTCCGGCGGGGGCGTGATATTACCGCTCGGCAGGCGCGACGGGCACGCTTTGACATATTACGGCACGAGTGCCGGTGTTCACGGCGCGTGGTTTATGAATTCCAGCGTCGGGTTCGGCGGGCAACTTTCCGCCCTCGGTGCACGGTACGGGGGACGGATTGAGGAGGCCGGCTTCGGTGATGGATTCACAGACGGGGACGAAGTCGATGCCGTGCTTTCTCCCGCCGATATAGTTTCCGCACAGGCCGGGGTATACCTGTCGAAGACAGTCGGCCGCCGCTGGTTGCTTTCGGGTAAACTGTTGGGCGGATTAGCCGTCACACGCGAAATGAACCGGTCCGGCCGCACCGCTGCGGAAGCCGGAGACGATGCCGCTTCGGGCGTATCGTTCCCCGGGGTCACTTCGTTTACGGCGACCGCGGGCGGAGCCATGACTTTCGTGGTCAACAACCACCTCGGAGTGAGGGCATACGCCGACCTTTCACTGATGCGCTGCCGTACGATAACCACCACCGTCGTTGTCGATACCGTCGCCCGCAATCTCGAAACAAAAACCGTCTTACCCCTTACCATCGGCATATCTTTTGATATACTGCTGTGGTGATACTGCCGTAAAATTTGGAATATATATGGGAAAGGCATTTACCTTATAAAATATATTCGGTAGATTCCTCCGTTTTGCATTCGTGATGCCGGATCGTTTTAACGCGACCTAAACGGAAGGCTCCGAGCTCTAAAATCTGAGAGGTGGGGTTCAAAGGAAAATATTTTGCGTGGAGGAGTGAGCTCAAGGAACTGCGGACGGGGAACCTGCGCGGCTTGCTGTCGGCGTTCTCGTCATTGGGAGTACGTAATTTCCGGCTCTACTTTGTCGGGCAGTGTTTCTCGCTCTGCGGTCGCTGGATACAGAGCATTGCGATGAGTTGGCTCGTGTACCGGCTCACCGATTCTGTAATAATGCTCACCACCGTTGCGTTCATCAATCAGATACCGACCCTTGTGCTCGCTCCTCTGGCTGGGGTGTTGAGCGACCGTTACAACCGTTTCAATATCATGGTCGCCACGCAGGTGACGCTCATGGCGGCTGCGTTTTCGTTGGCCGCGCTGACCCTGACGGGCGCCGTGGAGGTGTCGCATATTGTCGCCATAAGCCTTATTTCGGGGATAGCCTCTGCGATCGAAGCCCCGGCGCGCCAGTCGTTCTACACGAGGCTGGTGCCTGCCGGATCGCTCACCAACGCCATAGCCCTGAACTCCGTTACTGTCAACGGTTCCCGTTTCATAGGCCCCGCAGTGGGCGGAATTCTTATCAGTTCGGTTGGCGAGGGATGGTGCTTTCTTATAAACGGGATTAGCTTCACGGCGGTATTCGCGGCGCTTTACATGATGAGGCTGGAACCGTTCCGGCGTTCGCTTTCGCGCGAAAAGCCGCTGGAGTCGTTTCGCGAGGGGTTTAAGTACCTCAGGGAATTCCTGCCGTTGCGAGCTGTCATATTCTGCGTGGGGGCCGTGGGCTTTTTCGGGATGCCGTTCCTCAATATCATGCCCGCCCTTGCGAGGGATACGCTCGCCGGCGACAGTGCCCTTATGGGATACATCAATTCCGCCATAGGAGCCGGGGCAGTTACAGCAGCGTTCTATTTGGCCGCCCGCAAGCATATCAGGGGGCTCGGCAAGGTGCTCTCCATAACCACCCTCATGGTGGGTATATGCTTTGTGTTCATGTCGTTGGCGAGGACTCAGGCGATAGCCGTAATGATAGCCTATCCCATAGGCTGCGGTTTGATAGGTACCCTAGCCACGAGCAACACCCTGCTCCAGTCGCTGATCGACGACGACAAACGGGGGCGCGTGATGAGTTTCTATACCATGGCTTCCGCGGGACTTAACCCCCTCGGCGGGCTCTTCTTCGGGTGGGTGGCCGAAAAGATCTCCTTGTCGGCCGCCATAGCGGGCTCCGGAGCGATATGCATTATTGCCGGATGTATATATGAGTACTACCGCCCGCGTGTGAGGGCTGCCACCCGCGACCGGATGTCCCACGGCGAGGGGATCGTCGAAGAAATAGCCGCAGGCATCGACACCCGCAACCCGTTCTGACCCGTTGGGGAACGTGCGGCGGCAACCTTCCGCCCGGCAAGCGTATTTTCTTTCGTTCGGGGAACACACCCGCATATCGTTCGTCATACTTTTTAACGTTATTATAGAGCCTCCCCTGTTGGCTGGTATTTTTAAACTTCTTAACTTTGTCCGCCCGAACGGTATGAATTATTAGTGCGTGAGGCGTTGTCTGATGAGAACGGTTGGCAGGGTAGAGGAACTTAAAGAGGCGCTTAAAGATGCGCTAAGGGAGAGTGGAAAGGCTTCCGTGGGGTTCGTACCCACTATGGGGGCGCTCCACGAAGGACATATGTCGCTTGTCGAAAGGGCGCGCAGGGAGAACGGTACGGTCGTGGTGAGCGTTTTCGTAAACCCAACCCAGTTCAACGACCCCGGCGACCTGAGCAATTATCCGCGCACGCCCGAAGCCGACGCCGAAATGCTGCGCAGGGCTGGCGCCGACATAGTGTTCATGCCGTCGGTCGGGGAGGTTTACCCCGAACCCGACACCCGGGTGTTCGACTTCGGGCGGATCGACAAGGTTATGGAGGGAGCTACCCGTCCGGGACATTTCAACGGGGTGGCGCAGGTGGTGAGCCGGCTCTTCGATATGGTGGATCCCGACAGGGCATATTTCGGAGAGAAGGATTTTCAGCAGATAGCCGTCATAAAGGCTCTGGTGAGGCAGATGAACAGCGACGTTAATATAGTGGAGTGCCCGATAGTGAGGGAGGCCGACGGTCTGGCGATGAGTTCGCGCAACAGGCTCCTGTCGCCCGAACACCGCGCCGCGGCGCCGATGATATACGCCGCCCTGCAAAAGGGAGCGGAGAAAATTGACGAACTCGGCATAGCTGCCACCGAACGGTTCGTAAAGGCCGAGATAGAAAAGAGCCCGTTGTTGAAGGTCATTTACTTCAATATCGTCGATGCCGACACACTCCAGCCGGCCGTGGACAGGGACGGATCCCGGGACCTGAGAGGCTGTGTGGCTGTTCAGGCGGGTGCGGTCAGGCTTATAGACAATATGGACTTTAATTAAATTTATCGATCGGGCGAATGCGGTCGGTACGTTTTGCACTATATAAAGTATGAGAATAGAAGTTTTGAAATCGAAGATTCACCGTGTTACCATTACAGGGGCGGATTTGAACTATGTCGGGAGCATCACTATCGACGAGGATTTGATGGATGCTGCGAACATGATCGAGGGCGAGAAGGTTCAGATTCTCGACATAAACAATGGTGAGAGGTTGGAGACTTACATAATAAAAGGTGAGCGCGGCCGTGGACAAATATGTCTCAATGGCGCCGCGGCGCGCAGAGTGGCTGTGGGCGACGTTGTAATAATCGTCTCCTACGCGCATCTGGAATTCGAGGAGGCTAAGAGTTTCAAACCGTGGGTTATCTTTCCCGATACGGCGACCAATAAGCTGGTAAAATGATACCGGCGGTTGGCGATTGCCGGCCGAGGCTCTCCCCTTCGTCGGTGATTGCATGATATTTTACGCCCCGTTTCCGGCCGGAAACGGGGCGTAAAAATTCAAAACAACCTCTTAATTTGCCGTGTAGCGGTTACACCGTCATAATTTCCTTCTCCTTGGCTTCGAGCGCCTCGTCGATCAGTTTATTGTACTTGTCGGTGAGTTTCTGGGCTTCGGCTTCGCCATCTTTGGCCATATCTTCGGGCATACCCTCTTTCTGCGCGGCTTTGAAGGCCTCCACCGCGTCGCGCCGGGAACTGCGCAGGCTCACCCGCGCGTTCTCTGCTTCTGCGCGCACCTGTTTGACCAACTCCTTGCGCCGTTCTTCCGTTAGCGCGGGTATCGAGAGACGGATCTGCTCTCCGTTGTTCGATGGGGTAAGGCCTATGTTGGCCACCATTATTGCTTTTTCTATAATTGGTATCAATCCTTTCTCCCAGGGTTGTATGAGTATGGTCTTGGCATCGGGCACCGTTACGCTCGCCACCTGCGAGACGGGCGACAGAGTGCCGTAATAATCCACCGTGACACTTTTCAGTACGTTGGGGCTTGCTTTTCCCGCCCTTACACTTAGCAGTGTTTCGTTAAGGTGTTCGATGGTCTTGGCCATTCTTTCACCTGCCACGTCGAGTATTAACCTGACTTCTTCCGACATAATGATTCGTTTTTATGATGATTATTTGTTTAGAGCATACCTTCGAGGAACTTTATCATTTCGTCGAACTCCTCCGGCTCGTATCCGACCGTTGCCAATGCGACCTTGCCATCCCTGTCTATCACGAAATTGCGGGGGATGTAATTGGTGGCGAATTTCTGGAAAATAGAACTGTCGCTGTCGAGGCCGGCCGGGAATGTGTAATTTTGACTTTTCATGAACTTTTCGACCTTGGCTTTCTCCTCTCCGCGCGAAAGGGCTATGAAGACGAGATCCTTGCCCTCGAACCTCTCTATGATGTCGGCCTGTATACGGGTGAATTCCTGACGGCAGGGGCCGCACCATGTAGCCCAGAAGTTAAGCAGCACAACCTTGCCCTTAAGGTCGGAGATCTTTATTTCGGTACCGTCGAGCATCTTCGCGGTGAACTCCGGAACTTCCATGCCGGCCTTTACGATGGTTGTCTCTTCAATGCTTGGCTCCAAGGTAGCCCCTTCCACACCAAGATCTTGCGCTGCCGCGGCCGACATTGCCAGCAATCCACATATCAAAATCAAAATCTTTTTCATAACTATCTTTTTTAGTGTATTATACCTCATTTCCCATTTTCAATTAACTTCGCTTCGCTCGTTTTCCTCCTCCTTGCAGGGCATAGCCTGCAAACAGTCTCTACTCTTGCTGCGAGCGTCGGTTTTCAATCGATCAAAGTCCCTATCCCTTCCCCCTCGACCACTTTGCGGAGGTTGCCTTCCGTGTCCATATCGAACACAATTACGGGTAGCGCATTCTCCTTACATAGTGTGAATGCGGTAAGATCCATTATTTTAAGGCCGCGGGAATAGACTTCGTCGAAAGATATGGCGTCGTACTTAACCGCCCCCGGCTCTTTCTCCGGATCGGCGCTGTACACTCCGTCCACCCGCGTACCTTTGAGCAGCACTTCCGCTTCGATCTCCACTCCGCGGAGCGCTGCTGCGCTGTCGGTGGTGAAGAAAGGATTCGAGGTTCCGCCTCCGATAATAACCACGTGCCCCGAGGAGAGGTATTCCACCGCTTTGTCTTTCGAGTAGTATTCGCCCACGGGCTCCATACGGATCGAGGTGAGCACTCTGGCCGGAACGCCGGCCGACGCGAGCGCCGACTGGAGCGCGAGTGAGTTTATGATGGTAGCCAGCATACCCATCTGGTCGCCTTTGACGCGGTCGAAACCTTTGGCCGCTCCCTGCAGTCCGCGGAATATGTTGCCTCCACCTATGACTATGCCGACCTGAACCCCGGCACCGTAAAGTTCGCGTATCTGCCCGGCGTAGCTTTCCAGCACCTCGGCCGAAAGCCCGTACTGCCCGTCGCCCATCAGCGATTCGCCGCTTAGCTTAAGTAAGACCCTCTTGTATTTCATCTCGATAACCGTTTCAAAACAAACTGTTCTTCGACACGAAGATACGATTTTTATTTTTACGTTGGAACCCGTGCGGGTTATATTGATAAATTTTAGGCCGCGCACACGAAATCCGGCATTCGACAAGGTCTATTTTTTAGATGAATTTTTCGATTGAGGCATAAGCTTTTTTCTCATCATGCTAAGCCATTGCGGAGAAATGCCTATGTAGGAAGCTATGACCTTGAGTGGCACCTTCTCGATTATCTCCGGCCTGTTCTTAATAAGCGACTCGAAACGCTCTGTGGCCGTCCCC
>QMCE01005802.1_pt1 | contig 11611 bp, 10 predicted proteins | sample 1821851 | NCBI WGS metagenome assembly QMCE01 (sample SAMN09453174, study PRJNA476694) | Termite gut metagenome, whole genome shotgun sequencing project. | isolation source: worker | host: Odontotermes sp. | place: South Africa:Pretoria | collected 2016-01-28
GAACGCTCAGCGGCGGCGAAACACGCACCAGCTTTACTTTAAGTGAGCACGTTGCTCAGGTGAGCGCAGGTGGTGAGGTAACCGCATATGGCGGTCAGGGAATGATGGGCGGCCCTAGTGGCCCTAGTGGCCCTGGCGGTCCTGGCGGTGGCGGCATGGGTGGCAGGGGTGGCAGGGGAGAAGCACCCCTGGGTGAACCCGGCAATGGCGAATAGTCCAGGAGGCAGCGGCGCGTAGAGTGATATGCCGGGCGGCGCATCAGGCGTTAGCCCCTCAGTTGCCCTGATACCGTCCGTTCATAAGCAGTAATTGCCAGTTACATGGCAGGGGTTCGTAGCAAGCGTGAGGCTGTGCTACCATATCTCATGGATAAGGGCTATAAAAGCCCATCACGCTCGATACGTTCTGCCGCGAGTATCCCGAGACTGTTTGAGAGGCCATTATGCTTTTAGCTGCGCGATACGTTATACCCGTGAATGAACCTCACATAGAAAACGGGGCCATCCTGGTGCAGGATGGCAGAATTGTTGAAGTGGGTTCCGCCAATAAGCTCAGGACACGTTATCCCAATGAACCTACCCGTGATTTTGGACTGGCCGCACTCATGCCGGGCTTTGTGGATGCCCATACTCACCTGGAGTATTCCGCCATGCGGGGGCTTATCAACGATGCGCCCTATGCTGCCTGGAAGCTGCACATAGCCGACAAGGAGCAGCGCTTCAGCCAGGAAGACTGGGAGGACTCAGCTCTGCTGGGAACTTTGGAAGCGGTACGCAGTGGCATCACCACCGTTGCTGATATCACCTCTACCGGAGCTTCACTCAAAGCGGTGCAGCAGGTGGGGCTCAGGAGCGTCATCTACCGTGAGGTGGGCACCATGGATCGCCGGGAGGTAACGGAAGCACTGGACAACGCCTTCTCCGATCTTGCCAGCTGGCGCAACAGCGCTACCGATATGCAGAAAATTGGTCTGGCACCCTCGGCACTCTTTACCTGTCATCCGTTGATTTTCCAGGGTGTGGCAAACCATGCCCTGGACGGCACGCCCGTTGCCCTGCATTTAGCCGGCAGCAGGGAGGAATACGAATTCATACGCTATGGGTCTTCTCCCTTCTCCGTACATTCCACTGAGCAGGAGCGAGGCTATGGAATCGATATGCCGCCCTGGCTGGCCACCGGCTCAAGCCCGGTGCAGTACGTACTTAACTGGGGAATTCTTGATGTTCCCAATGTGCTTGCCATCCACTGCGTGCAGGTGGACGACGATGATATCGACATCCTGGCTGAGCGTAAGGTCAGCATTGCACTCTGTCCGCGCTGTAATGCCCAGCTTGCCATGGGCGTGGCACCCCTCACCAAGTTTCTCAAGGCCGGCATTACCGTGGGCCTGGGCACCGACTCACCGGCTGCCACCGACACCACCGACCCCTTTGCCGAGATGCACACGGGGCTCTTGCTCCAGCGCGCCACCGGAAACCGCCAGTCCTTCCTCAAGGCGAGGGAGATGCTGGAGATAGCCACGCTTGGCAGCGCCCGAGCACTGGGCATCGAAGACGAGGTTGGTTCGCTCGAAGCAGGAAAGAGGGCGGACATCATAGCCGTGGATCTCTCCAACTCCAACCAGGCCCCCACACACGATCCGGGGCAGGCGGTGCTCTTTACCTCCCACCCCGACAACATCATGATGACGATGATAGAGGGAAGGATTCTCTACGACGGACAACACCAACATTCAGTGGATGTGGAGCGCATATTCGCTCGTGCGGAAGAGATGCGTGTTAAGCTGAGAAGCTAGTGACTTTCTCGAGTATGATCAAAACCATGCAAAGGTTTAAAAAGCGAAAACTCACACGACGTGGCTTTGTAGCCGGCATGGCAGGAGCAGCTGCCTCTGCCGCTGCGTTAACTCTGGACGGCTGTGGAGGCGGAGGCAGTGTCTCCGAAGAGCTGACCGCGCAGGTACAAGCGGCGTTTCCGGATGCGTTTGTTGAATACCTTGATGTGGATCCCTCTCAGATAATCCCCTCTACCGACATGACAGACGAGAATATCTCTCTCGTCGATTATCTCACTGAGGTAAACAGTTTTGACCTGCCCCTGGGCAGTCTCGTCTATCAAAGCTCCGACACGCAGGCTCTGGTTATAGCTCCGGGAGCTGCGTCTAACGCTCTGACCCGTTTGGGTATTGTCGATTTTACCAGCGGGCAATTTGCGCCGATACTCGGGCAGGCGCTGGGCCAAAAGGAAGACTTTGTCATCTACGATGCCCGTGCCTCTGCAACCGCTGTCATCTGGGTGGAATGCCACATGGTACACGGGCTGTGGAGGGTTTACGCAAGCTCTGTGGCCAACGGAGTGCCCAGCGAGGAAGCAATGCAGCAGGCGCAGCTGGTGGATTCGGGGGAGAGCCTCTATGCTCCTCCGCAGCTTGCAGCCAGTGCCAATAAGGTTTATTGGACAGTTATGCCCGATCCCAACGGCCCTGCCAGTGGCGAGGACTCGTACCTCAAGGCAGTGGAGTTTTCCTCGGGAACATCGTCGCAGACTGTAGAACCGTACATCGTGTATGTCTCTCACGGCAGGATGATAACCAATCCATTGGTTTCTGGCGATGTTCTCACCATCGTGCCACGTGTAGACACCGACGGCGTGTACTATCAGCTCACCACACTGGATCTCAAAACAGATGCGGTGCGCAACATTGCCATTTTGCCACCCTCCCTGCGCGTCTCTGATGCAGTGTGGCTCGACAAGGGATTTGCCTTTAGTATTGAGGGTAACTACGACTATGCCAAAGGCCTGTCTCTGTTTGGCACCTATCAACACCTGGGGGACGGACAGTACCTGTATGTTAACAAGGCTCCTGTTTCGGCACCCGTGCAGATAAAGAATCTCACCTACGTCAAGTCAACCAAGAATATCGTAGGCCTCGACACAGACTTTGGAACATTTGTCATTCTGGCGACACCGCAGGAGTGTGTTGACTACGGCGATGTGCTTGCCGGAGCAGGTAAACAGTCGCGCCTTGTGGCATATACAACGGTTACGTCAAAAACAGGAAGCGAAACGGGAACCTGCCATGTGAGGGTGTTTGATCCGCTGTAAGCGAGAAAACGTCCTGTCGTAAGAATTATCCAAAATAATGATACGTATGTGCCGGCATTTGATACAATAGCACGATGAAGAGGACCGCGCTTATGTATGCAAGGATAACCTGAAAAGTGTGTATACCGGATGAGGGGCAGTGATGTCAGACGAGAATAAAAGAATCCTCCTGGTAGAAGACGAGAAGTCTATCCGCGATGCCGTTCAGGCCTATCTGGAGCATGAGGAGTACATCGTTACCCCAGCGGAAGACGGCGTCATTGCGTTGGAGAGATTTGAGCAGGACGATTTTGACTTGGTCGTTCTGGATTTGATGCTGCCGCGACTCTCCGGCGAACAGGTGTGTAATAAGATACGCGAAGAATCAGTGGTTCCCATTATCATGCTCACTGCCAAAGGCGGTGTTGAAGACCGGGTGATGGGGCTGGAACTGGGGGCAGATGATTATCTTGTCAAGCCTTTTTCTCCTCGCGAGCTGGTCGCACGCGTGCGTGCGCTCCTGCGAAGGGCTTCCGGCGCGGAGGACAATCAGAGAATCGACCTGGGCGATATCGTCATCGATACCGTAGGCCACAAGGTCTTTGAAAAAGGTGCCCAGATTGAGATGACAGCCAGCGAATATAAATTGCTAACGACATTAGCAAAATCACCCGGGCGTGTTTTTTCTCGAAGTGAGTTAGTGCGAAAGGTGCTGGGCTACGACTTTCAGGGTTACGAGCGCAGCATAGACAGTCATGTAAAAAACCTTCGCGCCAAGCTCGGCGACGACCCAAAGAATCCCCGATGGCTCTTTACGGTGCATGGTGTTGGCTATCGCTTTGAGTTGGGCAACGATGGCAAATGAGCGGGATAACACGCTCGAAATCACAGAGGCTCCTGTAGAGACATCGGAAGTTCGAGAACTCGGTGAGCTGGGCAGGGGTGCCGCTCAGCAGGAGGTCGAAAGCTACGGTATTCACCGTTTTTCTACTGCTACCCGGCTCGTTGTTACCGTAGCCATTGTGGCAGTAGTTACCGCCGCCATCTTTGCAGTGGTACAGATAATCGTAACGCTCATCATGGGGAGCGAGCTGGCTCCCGAAACCTATATTGGCATGCTGGTTGCCGCCCTGCTTGCAGCAGGTGTTGCCATACTGGCTGGCTTTCTTCTGGCACGTGGTATCACGGAGCCCATCGCTAAAATCACAAACATTGTTAAGCAAATTAAGAGTGGTAACCTCTCTGCGCGTACCGGCTTTACCGGATATGACGAAATAGGCCGACTGGGTGCCACGCTCGACAGCATGGCGGATGCCATTGAGCGCAATACAGAGTATGAGCGTCAGATAACGGTGGATGTTGCGCACGAACTGCGCACACCACTCATGGCCATGCAGGCTAATCTAGAAGCTATGATTGACGATGTCATGCCTACCGATGCAGAGCATTTGAACATTGTGAACACCGAGGTAGTGCGTCTGGGGCGACTGGTTGAGGCGCAGCTCCATCTTTCACGCCTGGAGGCACGCAAGACGGAGTTTCTTCCGCGTGTGCTTAATCTGGGCGAGCATACCGCACACCTTGTTTCGAGCTACAAGTTGCTGGTGGAAGGCTCAAACCTGGAGCTTGAGTTTGTCCGGGAGCCCAACGTTCTGATATACGCCGACCCGGACATGCTTCGTCAGGCAGCCGCCAATCTCATTTCAAATGCTGTGCGCTATACGCCCGAAGGCGGTCGTTTGCTGGTTGCCGTGCGCAGCAGAAACGGCACGGCGGAGCTAGAGGTGTCAGACACCGGCATCGGCCTCAGCAAAGAGGAACTCGGTAAGATATTTACCAAGTTCTGGCGTTCTGATGACAATCGCAACAGCGACCACGGAGGTCTGGGCATTGGCCTGTCCATGGTGCGCGAGATTGTCAACATTCATGGCGGCAAGATAAACGTGCAGAGCAGGCTGGGAGTGGGAAGCAGCTTCACCCTGGTTTTTCCTGTTCCGGATGTCCGCCTTTTCTGAGGGGCATTTTACGCTGTCTGTTTTGCTATGATGATGGCTTCAACAATTCAACTGAGTGGAGTATTGTCCGATGGCACAACGTAATCCAATGAATGAGCGATATCAGGGCGACGATATCAGGGCGATGGCCCGCAGGGTAAAACCCGCAAATCTGCTGCTAAGCTCAAGCCAAAGACCGAAGCCGCTTCTTCTGTGCACATAGAAAAGAAGCCGGCAACCAGGCAGGAGCGAAAAGCCGCCCATAAGAGGCGCGATGCGCAGATTGCTGCCAAGGAGGCAGAGCGCAAGCGCAAGGCAGCGGAGCGCGAACGCGAGGCGCGTATTGCTGCAGGCGAGATGATTGAAGAAGAGAAGCCGCTCAGCATGGGCGACAAACTCAAGAAATCCTTTGGCCTTGGCAAACCCGCTGCTTCTGCAACTCCTGCCGCCCCTGCCGCTTCTGCCGCCACGCCAGCTTCCGCCCCTAAGCCAACGGCTTCTCGAGTGCCAAACACACCGGAATATCGTCGCTACAAGCGCATATACTGGATTTTAATGGGCGTGGGCATTGTTTCCATTGCCCTGTCATTTGGCGGCACATTCCTCTTTCCCGGCTTGCTTGAAGGCGCGGGAACGATGGTGCCGATGGGCATTGCCTACGCTGCGGTTATCGGTGCCATTGTTTTGGACTACACCAAGATTCGAAAGATGCAGAAGGCGCATACCAGCCAGATGGCAAGTGGCAAGCAGAGCCCCAAGCAGCAAAAACACGAGATGCAGAAGGCGGAGGCTGCAGCGCTGCTTGAGGAGTCAAGAAAGGCACAGCGTGAGCTTAAGCGGGCAAACTCCAAGGTGCCCTTTTTACGTAAGCCCAAAGAGGTAACCGAGAAAGCAGAAGACGCGGAGGGTGCAGCTGGCGCAGTAACAGACGCAAAAAGCGACGGTAAAAACAACGCAGCAGACACTCTGGCGCAGAGCGCAGTCAAGAGTACCAAAGGCGGCTTAAAAAAGGGCATTACGCTTGATGCAACAGCCGGCTCCAACAAGGAGGGGGAGCGCGAGTGAAGCGCTATAACATTTATGTTACCGCCAAGCAGGGGATTTTTAATCCTGCGGGTGCCACCGCCAAAAATGCTCTGGATAATCTGGGATTTGCCGGTGTAGAAGATGTCAAGGTGGGCAAGTACCTTCAGCTGAGCGTAGCGGATAACGTAAGCTCCGCAGACGTTGCAGAAATGTGCGAAAAGCTGCTCGCCAATCCGGTTATCGAGGATTATCGCATTGAGGACGACGATGCTGCGTAAAGACCCCAGGTTTGGCGTGGTTGTGTTCCCCGGATCCAACTGCGAGCAGGATGTACGCCATGCACTTACCTTCCTTGGGTACCAAGCCGACTACATCTGGCATCAGGACACTTCGCTTGCGGGCTTTGACGCAGTCATTCTCCCCGGCGGGTTTTCTTATGGAGACTATTTACGCTGCGGCGCGGTAGCCCGCTTTTCTCCTGTCATGCAGGCGGTCGTGGACTTTGCCGGTGCGGGAGGGCCCGTCATGGGCATTTGCAATGGGTTTCAGATTCTCACCGAGGCGCATTTGCTGCCGGGTGCCCTGCTGCGCAATAAGAACCTCAAGTTCATCTGTGAACAGACGATGCTCAGAGTGGAAGAAAGCGTCTGTTCGTGGGTGAACCCCGATGATTTTGGCAAACTGCTCAGCATTCCTATCAATCATGGCGAGGGAAACTTTTTCTGCGACGACGATACACTGGACAGCCTCAGGGCAAACGGGCAAATTGTCGTGCGCTACGCTGCTCCCGACGGGAGCTCGCCTGAGGGCCAGGCGCCCAATGGTGCCCTCGATAATATTGCCGGCATCTGCAATGGAGCCGGCAACGTGTTTGGTCTCATGCCTCACCCCGAGCGTGTAACAGATGGCCTGGGCGGCAACACCGATGGGCAGGTATTCTTTGCTGCTCTTGTTGAGAGAATGGCTGGTATGCGATGAGTGATACAGCGGGTTTTGACTCCGGGAGCATGCCGAGTCTTGATGTCCATCCGTCGCAGGAGAGCTTGTCGTATCTGAGCAGCCTTGACACTACCCGTGTGCCCACGCCCGTTGCAGACAATATCGAGACTCTCGAACCAGCGTTTGCTCTTGAGCTGGCAGTGGCGCTTGGTCTCACGCCGGAAGAGTTTGAAAACGTTATTGCCGTGCAGGGGCGTAACCCCTCACTTACCGAGCTCTATATCTACTCGCTTATGTGGAGCGAGCACTGCTCCTATAAGCATTCCAAAAAGCAGCTGCGCAAATTCTCCAGCGCTGGTAAACATGTTCTGCAAGGACCAGGAGAGAATGCGGGCGTCATCAGCGTGGGTGACGGCTGGGCAGTGGCTTTTAAGATGGAGTCGCACAACCACCCCAGTGCCATCGAGCCCTACGAGGGCGCAGCTACCGGCGTGGGCGGCATCATTCGCGATATCTTTACGATGGGAGCTCGTCCCATCGCCTGCCTGGACAGCCTGCGTTTTGGTACGCTCAACAAACCTCGACAGCGCTATCTCTTTGATGGTGCTGTGGCAGGTATCGGCGGCTACGGCAACTGTATCGGGGTTCCTACTGTGGGCGGCGAGGTCTCCTTTGACAGCGCCTACGAAGGCAACTGTCTTATCAACGCCATGGCCGTAGGGCTCATGCGTGAGAGCGAATTAACACGTGCCATCGGTTCGGGTCCGGGCAACCATGTGGTCCTGATAGGTTCTTCTACGGGTCGCGACGGTATTGGCGGTGCCAGTGTGCTGGCCTCTCAGGAGTTTGACGAGGCGGCAGAAAACAAGCGCCCCGCCGTACAGGTGGGCGATCCTTTTGAGGAAAAACTGCTTATTGAAGTGTGTCTTGAGCTGCTTAAGGCTGGTAAGTTTGTAGCGCTTGGAGACTTGGGTGCTGCAGGGCTTACGAGTTCGGCCTCGGAGATGGCGAGTCGCGGCGGCGTGGGCATCGACATAGATGTACGGCAGGTACCGCAACGCGAAGAAGGTATGCAGCCCTTTGAGATCATGGTCTCGGAGAGCCAGGAGCGTATGCTCGCCGTGGTTACCCCCGAGAATTGGGCAGATGTGCACGCAGCCTGTGAGCGCTGGGGAGTCAAGTCCACCATCATCGGCTCCATTACAAACACCGGTCGCTTCGTGGTACGCGACACCAGCCTTACGCCCGAGGCGCAGATAGTTGCCGACATGCCGGCTGAGATGCTGGCGGAGTCTGCCCCGGAGTACTCACCTGCGAGCGAGCGACCTGCCTATCTCGACAGACTGCAGAATTACTTTGAGCTTCTGCAGGAAGAGGGAGAGCCCGATTTTGTTGCCGAGACAGCAGCCGACACCGCCTTGCTGCGCACTCTTCTCACCGAGGAGCCTTGCATGGCAGGTGCGCTGGCGCTTGTTCCCCCTGCTTTTGACATAGCCGCTCAGGCGCTTGCCCCCTTTAACGGCGTGCTTGTGGCGCTACTTGCCAGCCCCAACATCTGCTCGCGCGCATGGATCTGGCGGCAGTACGACCATCAGGTACAAGCCAACACGGTGGTGCTTCCGGGAGCGGATGCCGCCGTGCTACGCATCGGCGACACCGGGCGTGGCGAGATGAGCAAGCGTGGCATTGCCGTTTCAACCGACTGCAACGGGCGTTACTGCTATCTCGACCCATACGTGGGCGCTCAGCTCGCTTTGGCCGAGAGCATGCGCAATCTGGCCTGTGTGGGCGCAGAGCCAGCCGCCATCACCGATTGCCTCAACTTTGGCAATCCCGAAAAGCCCGAGGTGTTCTACACCTTTGAGCAGGCAGTAAGCGGATTGGCTGACGCCTGTAAGTACTATGGTCTTCCCGTTGTCAGTGGTAATGTGAGCTTTTACAACGAGAGCTTTGGTACGGCTATCTACCCCACGCCTGCCGTGGGAATCGTGGGCGTGCTGGAGGATATAAGCGTAGCCCTGACGCCGGCCTTTAAACAGGAGGGCGATGTCATCATCCTCGTGGGCGAAACAACTGGTGAGCTTGGCGGCAGCGAATACCTCAAGGTAGTGCACAGTCTAGTAGCTGGTCGGCCTCCCGCGCTTGACCTTGAATTGGAAGGTGCCGTGCAGGCTGCTGTGCGCCAGTGTGTGCAGGAACGCCTGCTTTCCAGTGCCCACGATCTCAGTGAAGGCGGACTTGCTGTCTGTCTTGCGGAGTGCAGTATTGCCGGTGGAAAGGGCGCCAATGTGGTGCTCGATGATGACCTTGCGCCACACGAGTCACTCTTTGCCGAGAGTGCCAGTCGCATTCTTGTAAGCGTGGATCCCGCGCACGTTGAGGAGGTCTTTGACGTTCTGCTTCAACACGAAGTTCCCTACAGCGTCATTGGTGAGGTAGGCGGCACACGTTTTTCTGTGGACACGATTGTTGCAGGGGAGCAGAGGGCTGTCATAGAGGTTTCGCTTGACGAAATAGGTGTTGTGTATAATACAGCCTTGGAGTGTCTGGTTCGAGGGAAGTAGGCACGGGCGGTTTGTAGCAACTTGTGTAAGCACTCTATCGGTGGCTCCTTGGAGCGCTGCGAATACGTGTCCTGGGAAAGGAAAGATGATGACGGAACAACAGTATCGCGCTGACGAAGTCTATCCTACGCCTGCGCCCGAACCGGCGTCGGTGCCGCAGTATATACCGCAGCCCTGGCAGCAGCAACCCTATCAACAGTTTGTTCCGCAGCCTTATGTGCAGGTAAATCCCTATTCTCAGCCGTATCAGCCGCAGCCGTATCAGCCGCAGCCGTTGTACCAGCAACAGCCGTATCAGCTGCAGGAGCAGTATCAGCAGTCAGTTGCTGTTCCGCTGCCCCAGCCCCAACCGCTGCAAGCGCAGTCTCAGCCGCAGCTTCAGTATCAGCAGCCTGCCTCGCAATTCCAGCAGTCTTATCAAGGAGGACAAACCACCTTTTCCCAGGCCTTTGCACCGCAAGATGCGTCCTCCTCATCCTATGGCGGGCAACACGCCTATCAGTACGCTGCCTATCCGCCACAGTGGCAGCAAGGTGCCAATCAACTGCTTCAAAGCAACAGCTTTATTCTGTACTTTGTGCTGGCCATTCTTGAGATACTGTTCTGCGGAGGACCGTTTGCCATACCGGCTCTTATCTACGCAGTCCTCATGAATGGTGCCTATGGCAGAGGCGACGGCGCAGGCTATACACAGATGAGGAAAGCCACACGCATATGGCTCATTGTTGCCTTCTGCATCGGCGTGGTAGTATACATTGCCTACTTTATGATTACCGCTGGAGAAAGCGGCACAAGGAACAGTTTCGTTCAGAGCAATAATTACTACTGACGAAAAACCAGCCCAGCGTTAATGCATTAAAAGCTCTCGCTGCTCGTTCTTCTCCGGGCCTTGTGCATCCACAGCCAGCGCTCACATAAAAAAAGGCTCTCGCTACTAGAGCGGGAGCCTTTTTGCATCAACGCCTCAGAACTTTTTTACAACAACGCTTCAGGATCTATTATTACCACAACGCCTCAGGATCTATTATTACCACAACGCCTCAGGATCTATTTCTTACTGGCGTAGGTAATACCCTGTTTCTTATCTTCCCAGCCGGGTAGCTCAAAGATGCGATAGCCACCTTCGCGTACCCGTGACAACGCCTTGCCATAATCTGAATCGACGTCTTCTCTGTTGCCAAAAGCCAGAGCAGCTGTGGGGCAGTTGTATACGCAGTATGGCTCTTTGCCCTCTGCCACGCGGGGAGCGCAGAAGACGCAGGACTTGTTGTACACGGGCTGCCAGCCCATGGTGAGCTCGGGATATACGCCAGCCGGCCGGTCTATGCCGGTGCCGCTTCCGAGGGTGCGAACCGTGAGGCGAAATACATCGTCGTCAAGTCCGTTGCCAACCTTACAAGCCATGGAACAGGTCCAGCAACCAACGCAACGCTCCAGGTCTATCATGATTCCTGTTGTCATCTTATGCCTCCTTCATGGTTTCGTAGCGGCGGATATTACAGGCGCAGTCCCAATAGGCATCCCAGGAGCCTACCTCAAAGGACATGATATCGAGGGGAGCATAATCAATACCGCCTCCGGCCTTCCAGTCGTCGCGCCAGCGTTGAGAAACCGCGTCGGCAATGCCAGGCGCACAGATGGGTGTGACCATTTCGGCGTAAGTGCCTTCCTCAAACTGACGACGTCGCCAGCCAAACCATACGTGTAGGGTGCCCTCCGGCACACTCTCATCCAGTTCGAGCAGTGTTACCACATGGCCTCGGTCGTTAAAGACCTCGACCTTCTCGCCGTCCTTGAGGCCGATTGCTGCCGCATCTCGGGGATTGATACGCGTGTAAGGCTCTCCGCCCGAAAGCTCAACAGCCAGGGGGTCATCCGTAAACATTGACTGCATGAAGAAGCGTTGGCGTCCGGTAAAGAGCTGGTAGGGGAATTCATCGTTGCCATCAATAACGGGAGACTCCCAGCATGGTGTGTACATCGGCAGACCAAAGCCAAGATCGG
>QMCE01001885.1_pt1 | contig 11607 bp, 11 predicted proteins | sample 1821851 | NCBI WGS metagenome assembly QMCE01 (sample SAMN09453174, study PRJNA476694) | Termite gut metagenome, whole genome shotgun sequencing project. | isolation source: worker | host: Odontotermes sp. | place: South Africa:Pretoria | collected 2016-01-28
ATTTAATGAGTGTTTTTCTGTTACGATTTAGACTCCCGCAAGCGAACGTATTCTTGCGGGGTCGGCGTCAACCTTTATAGACGACCCCCGAAAACGGTGGCAAGACCATCCTCATCCGTCCCTTTTCCACCGTTTGCACGTCCCCCTCCAACGTGAAGCCATGCTCGTGGCTAAGCAGCAGCCTCGTCATTGTCCCCTCGTTCGCCATGCCAATCTTCCACGCCGGAACCTCCACGCTCTTTTCCACCCCCGAGCTGTTGACGGCGACGATTACGCACTCCCTCCCGTCAAACCTGCCATAGCTGATGAAGTACGGTTCGCCCGCAAGGAATAGGATGGAACCCCGGCGCAGCACGGGGCATTCTTTGTGGATGCGAATTACCTCTCTGTGGAAGTCAATTAATTGTGAATCCTCCCTACCCCAAGGGTACGTCCGCCGGTTGTCGGGGTCCGTCCACCCGCAGAGTCCCGCCTCGTCCCCGTAATACACCGTCGGCGCACCGGGCCACGTCATCTGCACGATGACCGCGGCGCGAAGTATGGACTTCTGAACCCCCGCACAGGCCGCCTCCGGCCCCCTGCCGTTCGTCCTCCCTATCGTGCGGTTCGTCCTCGTCAAGAAACGCGAATGGTCGTGGTTGGACAACTCGTTCATCGTCGTCTGCAAGGAAGACTGTGTATACTTCATCATATTCTCACGCATGGCCGCAAAAAACGCGTCGGCATTGCCCAACAAATCCTGTTGGAACCCGTCGCTATGCTTCTCCATGCCTGTAAAGAACCACGTCACCGGCTCCATAAACGCATCGTAGTTCATTACCGTGTCCCATTCGTCGCCCCGCAACCAAGGTTCGGGGTCCCCGTAATGCTCGGCTAAGATAATCGCGTTGGGGTTGGCCTCCTTGACGCTCTTCCTGAAATCCTTCCAAAACTGGTGGTTGAACTCGCTCGACTGGCCCAAGTCCGCCGCCACGTCCAACCTCCAACCGTCCGCGTTGAAGGGTGGCGACACCCATTTGCGGCCAACGTCCAAGATGTATTGGTACAATATGGGCGACTCCTCGTAATTAAGCTTGGGCAGGGTGTTCAGCCCCCACCAACCGTCATACGTCGGATTGTAGGGCCATTTGTCCTCCCAGAACTTAAAGAACGTACGATAGGGGCTTCCCTTGTCCACGTAGGCTCCCTTGTCATAGTCCTCCCTTTGCTCGTACAGCCCCTCCCTGTCCAGCCATTTGTTAAATGAACCGCAGTGGTTGAACACGCCGTCGAGAATCACCTTCATTCCCCTGGCGTGTATTTCCTCCACCAACTCGGCAAACATCTGGTTACTGGCTTCCAAATTTTCCCTATCCGTCACCCTCGCTATGTATTGGGACGCATGCTTGTTGGCCAGTTCGCCCCCATTCAAGGGCTCGCCACCGTCCCGCACAATCACGCCAAAATGCGGGTCGATATAATCATAGTCTTGAATGTCGTATTTGTGGTTGGACGGGGACACAAAAAGCGGGTTGAAGTAAATGACCTCCACCCCCAAATCCTGCAAGTAGTCGAGTTTTTGGCGCACCCCCTCAAGGTCCCCCCCATAGAACCTCCTCACGTCCATGGCGGCGGGGTACTCGTACCAATCCCCCACCTTCCTCACGGGTTCCTGTATATAGGCGTACTCCCCGTTGACCACGTCGTTCGCGGGGTTGCCGTTGTGGAAACGGTCCACGTATATTTGGTACATGACCGCCCCTTTGGCCCAATCCGGTATGAAAAAGCCCGGTATGACCTTGAAATTATAGCGTTCGTCCCATCCGACGTCCACCCCGCGGTGGTTGTAATAATAGGTGACGCCGTCTTGGTTCAACTCAAAATAGTAGTGAATTGACTCTTCCGGCATGGTGATGACGGCTTCGTGGTAATCAAACACCCCTTCCGTCGCCACCGTCCGCATCTCCACCCTCTCGTCCCCGTAACGAAGGTAGACCTTCTCCACGTTGTCCGTTTCCGTCCTACAGCGAATCCTCACGTCTTCACCAGGCTTCGGCTCCTCCGGCGAACAATAGGACTCCGTATTGTCACTAAATACGGCCTCTTTGTTGATGGGAACCTTGACGTGGTTCATATACAGGAGCGTCTTCTGTCCTATATTCAGCTCATTCCACTGTAAACGCATCTCCATGGAAACAACTCTCCTTGCCCTTCTCTCGCCATCCCTGCTCCATTTTACCGTCCAAACGCATCCACCCCGCCTACTCCGACGCGGTGACGAACAATTCCTCGAATTCCTCCCTCGTTATCCGCTCCTTCTCAATGAGAAGGTCCGCACAACGTTTCAGGATGCTCATATGCTCGTTCAATATGTCTTTCGCCTTCGTGTAACACTCGTCAATGATGCGCTTTATCTCCATGTCGATTTTGTTGGCGATTCCTTCGCTGAAGCCCCGCGTATGCCCAAAATCCCTTCCAATGAACACTTCGTCGTCGTTGTCGTAATTAATCATCCCTATCTCTTCCGAGAACCCGTATTTGGTCACCATCACCTTGGCAATCGACGTTGCGTGCTTGATGTCTTGGGAAGCCCCTGTCGTGATGTCGTCAAATATCAACTCCTCCGCTATCCTACCCCCCAACGACACGATGATGTCCTGCATCATCTTGCCCCTGGTGTTGAACATGTCGTCCTTTTCCGGCAACGGCATGGTGTAACCCGCCGCCCCCTGGCCGGTGGGAATGATGGATACGGTGTACACGGGTCCCACGTCCGGCAGGGCGTGGAATAAAATTGCGTGGCCGGCCTCGTGGAAGGCGGTAATCTTCTTATCCCTGTCCGTAACAATCTTGCTCTTCTTCTCCGGGCCAATCCCCACCTTGATGAACGACCTCTTGATGTCCTCGCCTATAATGTACTGGCGGTTTTCCTTGGCCGCCGTTATGGCCGCCTCGTTCAGGAGGTTCTCCAAATCCGCCCCCGTAAACCCTACCGTGGTCCTCGCCACATGCTCCAAATTCACGTCCTCCGCCAGAGGTTTGCCCTCCGCGTGAACCTTCAAGATGTCTTGGCGGCCCCTCACGTCCGGGCGGCCCACTTCCACCTTGCGGTCAAAACGCCCCGGCCTCAAAATGGCGGGGTCCAATATGTCTACGCGGTTGGTCGCCGCCATGACGATGATGCCCTCGTTGACGCCGAACCCGTCCATCTCCACCAACATCTGGTTCAACGTCTGCTCCCTCTCGTCGTGGCCGCCGCCAAGTCCCGTTCCCCTTCGCCTGGCCACCGCGTCTATCTCGTCGATGAATACGATGCAGGGGGAGTTCTTCTTCGCATCGTTAAACAAGTCCCTTACCCTGGACGCCCCGACGCCGACGAACATCTCCACGAAGTCCGAACCGGAAATACTGAAGAAGGGTACTTTGGCCTCTCCCGCCACCGCCTTGGCAAGCAGCGTCTTCCCCGTGCCCGGCGGGCCGACCATGATGACCCCCTTCGGTATCCTTGCGCCCAAAGTCGTATATTTATTGGGGTCCTTCAAGAAGTCCACAATCTCTTCCAGTTGTTCCTTCTCTTCCTGCAACCCTGCCACGTCGCTAAACGTCTTGGATTTGTCGCCCGACGAAATCATGGTCGCGCGGCTCTTCCCAAAATTCATGACCCGGTTGTTGCCGCTCCCCCCTCCGTTTTGTACCGTAATGATGCGGAACAACACGATGATGAGAATAAACCCCAGTAAATAGGGCAGTATCTGTACGAACCACAGCTCCCTCTCAATCGCATGCACGGAATAGTTGGTGAATTGCCTGCCCAACATCGTCTCCTGCACCTGTTGCACGTCGGACGAGTTAAACTGTCGGCTCGTGCCGTCTTGGAACTCGACCCTGACCCTGCCGGAAGGAACCTCCTTATTCTGGTATATGTCAACGTTCTTTATCTCGTTCCTTAACAAGTCGCTTACCAACATACTCTCATTGTATGGACTCTTCTCGTTCTTCTCCCACATGCCGCTCAACCACAAGGCCGCCAACACGACACACAAAAGTACAATAAAAAACCCATATCCCTTTGTCTGACCTCTCAATCCTCTTGCCTCCTTACCGCATATGTCCTCTATATGCCCTTCACCTATATATTATATGTCGCCAACTTCCCCGACTACTCCGATATAGGGTAAATTACGATATTTCTGGCCATAATCCAAACCATACCCCACCACGAACTCATCCGGTATGTAAAAACCCGTGTAGTCCACTTGAACCTGCTTCTGCCTTCTGTCCGGTTTGTCCAACAAGGTACACGCCTTTATGCTTGCGGGATTCCTAGCCCTAAGCATGTGCAGCAAATAATCCAACGTGTGTCCCGAATCCACAATGTCCTCAACCACCAGGACGTCCCTGCCCGTTATGGATTCGTCCAAATCCTTCGTTATCCTAACCCTCCCCGGGCTGGCCGTCCCATCCCCGTAACTCGATACGGACATAAAGTCCATGGTAAGGGGCGTGGTGACCCATTTTGCCAATCCACAGACAAAAAAGACGCTTCCCTTCAAAATGCCAACCATATGTGGAATCTTTCCCTCGTAATCCTCGCTTATCCTCTTTGCCAGTTCGCGGACTTTGCATTCCACTTCCTTCTCCGGAATCAGGACGCGAACCCCACTGCCCATGTTAACCCTCCTTTTCTCCTTTGTCAATAGAAACCGTTCCAAACAACCACAAGGACGCGCCTCGTGCCTTCGTCCACCTTGTAATCCTCACTCATCCGACCCCCCAACAACCACAGGATATGGCTGCCTTCGGCCACAACCAAGCGACCCGCCCTCTCCCCCTTGGGTATCTTCTCGTCAATGAAATGGCGGCTCAACTTCTTCTTGTGCCCCTCTGCGTCAAATATAAAATAATCCCCTTCTCTTGCCGTCCGCACAAAAACCGTACCTTTTATTTTATCATAGTCAAAGTGTTTCGTACAGTTATTTTTTGGTATATTTTCATTTTTGCTTCCTGCGTCGTTTATTTCAAAGGAAATTCTACCTTCCCCACCAAGCCGCAACTCGCACGGAGGATGCACCTCGAACGGAAGAAGCGCCTTGTAGGGCGGGGGTGCTCCGTGCGCCGCCCCTTCGCCATCCCCGCCATCCGTATGGCCAAGCGGCCCTATCCTGACGCATTCGTACGTCCGTACGCCCATAATTCCTCCGGGCAAATCCACGCGTTTCCCCACGGCCTTTTCCGCCAAACTCCTTACCGCCTCGACGTGGACGGCTCCAACGTCCCTCAAACCCGTCCCAAGGGAACGCAGGATTCGCCTTACCAACTCCTTTTGCAGGACTGTTTCTTCCCGCAAGAAGTCACTCGCCTTATAAGAGTATAGCCCAGCTTCCCCCTTTACAATCCTTTGGAACCGTTCCTCCACGCTTATTTCTATATATTCTTGACATTCGCGGAGCAGGCCCGCGGCGCGTGCGATATGTCCAACCACCCCTTGGCTTACCGACGACTCCAACAAGGGGATGGCCTGGTTGCGAATCCGATTCCTCGTGTAGGCGTCGTCCGCATTCGTGGAATCTTGACGATGACGTACTCCCCTATCGCGCAAATACCCCTCAATCTCCCCTCTGTCCGCACACAACAAGGGACGAACGACGGCCCCCGTTACGGGGGCCATGCCCGTCAATCCCCGTAGTCCAGAACCCCGACACAGTTGAAACAACACCGTCTCCGCTTGGTCGTTCTGGTTATGCGCTACCGCTATCTTCCTACCACCCACCTCTTCCATTCTATGATGGAATGCCTTGTACCGCACCAACCTTCCCGCCTCTTCCAAGGTTAAGCCTTCGTCATGCGCCAAGCCCCGCACGTCTTCCTTCACCAAGCGATAGGACGACGCGCGCCCCTCCACCATCTTCCTGACGAACGCCTCGTCCTCGTCGGCCTCACCCCCCCGTAAGCCGTGGTGGACGTGGACGACGTGCAACGCAAGCCCCCACTCCTCCCCCATCTCGGACAGCAACACAAACAAGGCCGTCGAATCCGCTCCACCGGACACCCCAACGACGACCCCGTCCCCTTTCTGAAACATATGGTTCTCAACCGCATACGCGCGTACTTTGTCTTCCAACATAGACCTTCTTCTTACCGCCTTCGTCACCCATCATTATCCATTGTATATACCACGCTTCTCCCCAGTTGTCAACCAGTGATCCAAGCAAGCGAGTACGTCGGTTCTACTTTAACCCAACCAGCCCGCATGATGCAGGTATACCGTGAAAGGTTGTTACGCATCCGTTTTTTGTGGCGTATGCGGCCTTTTTTCCCATATGCCCGCCACCATGACGCTCATGTCGTCCGTCACGCGTTGCCGACATTTTTCCAACGCGTGGTTCATGACGGAGTTGGCCACCTCTTGCGGATTGTTGCTGGTCACGTTCATCAGCAGGTTCTCCATATAGAATTCCTTGTCCTCGTCGGGGAAACAGTCCATCACCCCATCCGTGACCATCACCACCAAATCCCCATGGTAAAGCTTCTTGGTGGCGCCCTCCGGACGCGCCTCCTGCAACATGCCCACCGGCAGGGCGTCCGACTCAATCGTCTCAATCCAACCCTCCCTTTTGACGAACGTTGCCGACGCGCCATTCTTGATGAACTCACAGTTTCCCGTATGGAGGTTGATTACGCTGATGTCGAGCGTGGAGAACCCTTGGCGGTCCGACTGCAACACCAACACGGAGTTAATCAGCTTGATGGCGGATTCCTCCCTGAATCCCGCCTCCAAGAGGTTCTCCAACAATTCCACCACCGCCTCGCTCTCGCGATAGGCGGAATAGCCCGTCCCCATGCCGTCCGACAACACCATGATCAATTCCCCGTTGCCAAGGGGGAGGAAGGAGAAGGCGTCTCCCGAAACCCTTTCCCCGTCCTTCGTTATCCGCGCCATTCCCGTCAACGCCCTGTAACCGACGTCCTCCACGAAGACCAACTCCCCATACTCTTTGGGCAACACGTTCTTCATGGAGGCTTCCGCCCTCCACGCCCCTCCAACGACCTCCCCTATCATCCCCGCCACTTCCCTGGCGGTAATGCAGTCGCCCCTGCCCGTCCTCGCCGTCAGGTGGACCTCCATCCTCCTCCCCCGCCTCTCGACGACGGACAGCTTCCCAACCTTGACCCTTGCGGCTCGTAGGACCGACAGCAATTCCTCCCGCTGTTTAAGCGGCACCTCCTTTATCTCGCACAAATCTTCTGAGAACTCGTTGATGATGTTGGCGACCTCGCTCAACTGCTCCGCAATGAGGGTCCTACTCTCCGCCAACTTATTGCTCCAATTCAGGTTCCATTTTGCATATTCGACGCTCTGGCTCGTCTCGCGTACGAAGTCGTCAAAATGAAGGCATCTGGCCGCAAATTCGGGAGAGACGTCCTCGTACTGGATGGTTCCGTATTCCTCGGCCAACCTCACCATGGACAAGGCTTCGTGGTAGGTGTCGTAGTAATGCCTCTCCCAACACAAGTGGGTGTTGTCACACCCCGTACAGATGCGCTTGGACAGCTTGTCGAACATCCCCACCACTTCCTTCTTGCCAAGCTTGTCCTGTAGCTGTGGGGTTTTGCTGAAATTGTCCGACAGCCGCCTGAACGCGTCGGAGAACTCTTTCAATTTTTCCCGCGCCATGTCTTGGTAGTTCTGCCTTGCCAGTACGTCCTCCCCCCCCTCCCCTTCCCTTTCGTCCGCTATGTAGAGGACCGCTCTGGGCAGGAACAGGAACAGGGCGCATCCGGAAGCCAGTGCGGCCAATTGCTCCGCTTGGAGGCCCGACTCCCCCATGGCGTACTGCACCACGACGCCCCCTAGCAGGACGGCCAACCCGCTTCCCAACCTGCCCAATTCCCGAAACAAGCCGGAGAGGACGCCTAAAATACAGTAGATTCCCATATAGGACGTCCCATATTTGCCCACGAGCGACAGCCCCACCGCCGTCCCGCTCATGGCGCCCGCGCCGGAGCCATATTTATACCCGACGAACAATATCATCAAATACGCCAAAGACTCCCTGACCAAGAACCCGGCCAACCCCTCTGGAAGCCCATATAGGGCAAAGGAGGCCATCACGACGACACTAATCATCTGTTCGTTGCCCAACAACCGCCCCTTCGTCTCATACAGCCAATAATCCAACCCCCATGAGAACAGGTAGGAGACGGTCACGATCAAGGTGGCTTCCAACAACGACAGCAACACGTATTCCCTCCGGTCCATTTGAAATACCAAGTTGCTGGATGAAAGCAGAAATGTGACGGCGGCCCCCGTCACCCCCAACAGCTGGTGGGACGGCCTTCGGCCCGCCCTCTCCATAAGGTGGTTGATTACGACCGTGACGACCATTGCCAAACCGTATTTCACGAGGGTTGGCCCGCTTATGGATGTCGCAAGCCCCAACGCCACGGAGCAAAGCACCACTCCCCTCAGCTTATTCTTTGCATAGGCGGTCACGAAGAACGCGACGGCGACGGGGTACATTCCATATATGGCGACCCTCGACATTAAAAATCCCATCATCCCTACCAAAAAAACTTTACCATCCCATCTTCTCTCCACCTTGCCATACTCCTTTCACGTCGCTCATCCCCCAGATACCCATTGGTACATGACGGGCGGTGCACGCTAGTATACGGGGTTGCAGATGAAATGTTTGTCAAACGATGGAGTCATTCAAGAAAAAGATGTTGACACAAATTGAGTGATATCGGGACAAGTAGCGATTATAGGGACTTCCAATGGTTTATGAACCTTGCGTGGAACTGGCTCCGCAGATGGGAAATTCCCTACAGGGTAAAAAAGCGTTGGCTGAGAACCGCAACGCTCTACGTTTGGCTTCGCCAAACTGGCTCCGCAGATGGGAAATTCCCTACAGGGTAAAAAATGACCCTCACGGACGTGAAGGCCAATTACATTCTAATTATATACAGGCGGGACGAACCTTGCCTACCGCCATGCGGGTCAATCCTTCTTCGGCTTGAAGACCACCTCGTTCGGATACAGGAGGCCCAGCTTGTCCCTCGCCGTATCTTCCACAAATTTGGTTGAGTCCACGTACGCCCCGTACTCCTCAATTCGCTCCTTTTCCTTCTGCAGGGTCGCCTTCTGCGTCTCCATCTCTTGCCGCCGCCCTTCCAATTTGGACTTCTTGGACTCTAACGACGCCCTTTTATAAGAGACGGCGCCAAACATCAACCCTATGGTCAGAAACATGAATAATGCGACGGATCTCCTTCTTGCCTTCCTCTTTGCCCTCATAACGGTTACCCCCATTACGTTCTACACGAGTCGTTACGTGTGCTTACATGCTATTGTAACCGTTTTCTTAATGGATTTCAACGCTTTTTTTATTATTTTTGTAATTTTTACTACGGGAAGCATCATTTTCCTGAGAGGTCTGGTACACCAGACCGCCACCTTCACCGTCCGACCCCACGCCCTGTCCCATACGCCCGCCACCAAGCGAACCAATTTCTCCCCTACCGCGAGGTAGTAGAGGACCATTCCAAACAGGAGGGCTACGACGGAATAACCTCGAATGGTTCCATAGTTCTCCGCATAAATCATGCGGAATACCAACACCCCTCCCACCAACCAGTAGACGACGTCCTCCAACGCGGTAAGGAGGAAGGGGTGGGGGAGGATTTTCCGCAGTATCCGCAACGCGTCGTAACAGGACATCAAAACGAGTCCCCACAGGAACGACGCCCCCAAAAATCGAATTTCCTGACCAATCATATCACTCATGCGCCACCCCTATTTAAACAACCTGCCCAAAATGGAACTGGCCGACTTCACGCCCCCGCTATCGGAATAAGCCAAGCTGTCTATTTTGCCGTCCACGTCCACTTCCCCCTTTTCCAACGTCAGCCGGTTGACGTGAAGCTCCTCCCCCCTTATCATAAGCAATCCCTGCACCGTCTCCAACAACACCTCGTTCGCGTCAAAAGAGAGGACGTCCTTGACGCCGCTCATGACCGCCGTCCTCCTGCCATTCAACTGAACTTTATGTAACCCTAGATTCGCCTGCTTGTCTTCCATGCCAAAACCCCCATACGCAGAACCATTTTTGCCGTTAACGTCCGCTTTACCCATATATATGCGGGGATGCGGCCGATTATGCCCACCTTCTCCTTTGCGGCGACCCCCTCACGCCGTCTACGACGCCCATATGCGGGCTATTCGACCACGTGGCGGTATAATTCCTTGGCTTCGTCCTTTCGATGCGTCTCGGCCACGTTTAACACCTCGACCTTGACGGATTGGTTGCCCAAGCCTATCTCAATCACGTCCCCCTCCTTTACGTTCAGGGACGCCTTCGCCGTTTTGCCGTTCACGGCAACCCTTCCGGCGTCACATGCCTCGTTGGCGACCGTCCTCCTCTTAATCAACCTTGACGTCTTCAAAAATTTGTCCAACCTCATAACCACTACCTCCTCCTCAACCTTGCGGTAGCGAAACGCGTTGACTGAGGAACGCCAACGCTGCTCCGCAAATGAAAACTCTCCTACCGTGGTAACGAAAAGCCCCCTCTCGATATGAACCAACTCACACCAAGAGAGGGGCGCGCATTTCTTGTCCACTGTCTTCTTGTCAACCTTGCGCGGTACGCTTCGCGCAAATCTACTTAACGATTTCCTTCAGCGCTTTACCTGGCTTGAACTTAGGTGCTTTGGAAGCCGGAATCTGCATAGGCTTTTTGGTGATGGGGTTCTTGGTGCGTCGCGCCGCCCTATCCTTCACTTCAAAAGTTCCAAATCCTACCAACTGTACTTTTCCGCCCTTTTGCAACTCTTCCGAAACGACGTCGACAAACGCCTTCAGGGCCTTTTCTGCATCCTTCTTCGACAACTCGGTCTTCTCTGCCATTGCGGCAACTAATTCAGTTTTGTTCATGTGAAACTCCTCCTCTAAATTTGTATGAAACCTAAATGGAAAACCTACACCATTATTTATAACCTTAACCAAGCGATTTGTCAAGGAAAATCCAATATCTTTTGCAGAAATATTTAATAATTTCTAAATACGGATTATTGTTCCATCTGTCTGCCCAAAAATCCGGCCGCAGACGACGCCAACTTCATCTCCAAGTCGTCAAATTCCTTCTTGTCGTCCTTGCTCAGTATGACGACCGAACCAATCACGTCCCCTTCACTAATGATGGGGCTGATTACCTCGTAGGCAAAATCCTCTTCCTGCGAAGTGACTTGACAATATTCCTTGCTGCCTTTCGCCGCTATAATGTTCTCCCTCTGGTCTATCGCCGTTTCCAACTCTTTATGGATGTTTTTCGTCAACAAATCTTTTTTGGCCCCTCCCGCCACGGCGATGAATTGATCCCTGTCCGTTACGCACACGATGTGTCCCGTCGTCTGCGCCAAGGATTCCACGTACTGCTTCGCAAACTCTCCCAATTCCCCAATGGGCGAATACTTCTTCAGTATAATCTCGCCCTCTCGGTCCGTGAAAATTTCCAGCGGGTCGCCTTCCCTGATCCGCAACGTCCTTCTAATCTCCTTAGGTATTACAATCCTCCCCAAATCGTCAATTCGTCTCACTATTCCTGTAGCTTTCATCTTCTATTCCTT
>QMCE01769872.1_pt1 | contig 11603 bp, 11 predicted proteins | sample 1821851 | NCBI WGS metagenome assembly QMCE01 (sample SAMN09453174, study PRJNA476694) | Termite gut metagenome, whole genome shotgun sequencing project. | isolation source: worker | host: Odontotermes sp. | place: South Africa:Pretoria | collected 2016-01-28
TGGGTGGCTGAATAATGGGTGCAGAAATTGGAAAATATTAAATGACTGCAATCGCCCACGCCGGACACCGGTGTGCTGAACATGCCGCCGTTTAAGGACTTTTCGGGTGTGATCACCTGGCGACAAGTCACCTTTTGAGTCCAAACATTTTCGCCGGTCAGGCCGTTTAATTTGGTGAAATAAGAAAAACCTACATCACCCTGTTTATCCACTTCGCAACCTGTGTATATATACGGCATGCCGTCTTCAACCTCTACCACCACCGTGGCATCGGTGTCGTCGTGATTATCGTAGCACCACACCGGCTGCAGGTTATTGAGGTTGATGCATAGTATATTTCCCGCATTATCGCCGAAATAACCGTAATTTTTCCATACGGCCATACCGGATTCTATGCCCAGCGATTTTTTGTCTTTTACTCTGTATCGTAATAGAGAATGCAGCTTTACCTCTCCGTTTTGAAGGCTGAATTTGTAGATGGTACCGTTTTCCCCGGGCCAGAATAAAAATCCTCCGGCTACTACCGGCGACGAATCAAAGGCGTTCCATCCGCGCCACACGCCGCTATCTTGTCCCTGAAAAAATAGTTGTTGTTGCGAGAATATATTATAGCCTAAACATCCGAAAGGCTTATTAACCGGAATGCCTTGTCCGATATACAAATTGCCGTTCAGTGCGGGGTCGAGCGAGGGGGTTCCTTTAACGGTATTGCCGGCATAAAAGGGTTCCCGTGTCTGCTTTCCCGTGTTAAAGTCAATGAAATAAACGTTACCGCAGAGTGAACCGGAAATGATTTCTTCTCCGGTAAAAGAAGAAGCGGACGTTGTATCCCATTTGACGTATAAGGGCTGTCCTGTCCACCCGGTGCCGCCGCCCCAGGTGCCGTAAGGTGTTTTGGTAGTATCGAACTTTGTTTTGAACTCCCAGTCGATGGTTATTGTCGACGGGGCGCCTGTTATTTTTCCACACATTGTGGTGTTGCGTGAAGCCGTTCCCCTGAAAGTGTATATCCCGCTGTGTGTAGCATAAGCGTCGTCCGTACCGGATAATTGCGCATTGATGGTGCTGTCTTTTATTTCTATGACGTATTCTATGATCCCCTTAGCAATATATGTTGTATCGGGCAGGAATATTATTTCTTCTACTGTTGTGTCCGGCGCTGCCACAGGTGCCGCTTGTGCATTGTCGTCGCTTGCCGGGCGGCTCAACAGCAGGAATAGCGCGGCTGTTATCAGAAGCAGTGATGATAATAGGAGGGTAGTACGTTTAGACATGATTGAGGTTAAATTTGGTCTTTTCGTTATTGAGTGCAACTTGTCAATGGATCACGCCGCTTCCTATCAGTTCGTCACCGTCGTACCAGGCGGCGAATTGTCCGGCGGCCATGCCGCGTTGCGGTTCATCGAATACAATGTACATGCCGTCTTCGCGGCGGTGTAGCGTAGCTGCCTGTAGCGGCTGACGGTAGCGTATGCGCACCCTGTAGCGGCGTTGTTCGCCCACGGTCATTTCCACGTCGCGCCGTACCCAGTGAATTTCGCCGGCGGTTATCAGTAAGCCTTTGCGGTAAAGGCCGGGGTGTTGTTGTCCTTCGCCTACGTACACCACATTGCGCTCCACGTCGGTGGCGATGACGAATAGCGGTTCTTTGTGGCCGCCTACGTGCAGGCCGTGCCGCTGGCCTATGGTGTAGAAATGCGCGCCGTGGTGAGTGCCTACTTTTTTTCCTGCGGAAATAGTATAGCTATACGGTGTGCTGATTTCCTTTAAGTCCTGCGGGGGCGGCAACTGTTGATAATAAGAAGGAAAAATCTCTATGATATCTCCGTCTTTGGCGGCTAATTGTTGTTGCAGGAAAACAGGCAAGTCCACCTTTCCCACGAAGCATATACCCTGCGAGTCTTTTTTATCGGCGCTGGGCAGTCCCGCTTCGGCGGCGAGTTTCCGCACTTCGGACTTGTGCAGGTGTCCGATGGGGAACAGCGCTTTGGACAGCTGCTCCTGCGACAACTGGCAGAGGAAGTACGACTGGTCTTTGTTCGGGTCGATGCCGGCCAACAGCCGGTAAACGGGTAAACGGTTGAAGGGTGAAGGGTAAAGGGTATTTTCCACCTTTCCACCTTTTACCTTTTCACCTTTCACTTGTTCTATTCGGGCGTAGTGCCCTGTGGCCACTTTTTCCGCACCCAGTTCCAGTGCGGCTTGGAGGAAAGCATCAAATTTGATCTCGCGGTTGCAGAGTACGTCGGGGTTGGGCGTGCGGCCTTTTTCATATTCCGAAAAAAGATAATCCACTACTTTTTGGCGGTATTCGGCGCTCAAATCAATAAAATGGAAGGGGATATCTAATTTTTTTGCAACCAGTTGAGCTATGGCCAAGTCATCTTTCCAGGGACAGTCGCCGTAGAGGGTGCCGGTGGTGTCGTGCCAGTTTTGCATGAACATAGCAATCACCTCATGCCCTTGTTGTTTGAGCAATAAAGCGGCCACGCTGCTATCCACTCCTCCTGACAGTCCTACGGCGATTTTCATGGTCTCAACATCTCAAGGTCTAACAAAAACGGTTTAATAAAAAAAAGGTAAGCTACTTATATCGCACCGCTACAACCATTTACCCTTGCTGCCTTCCGGCCCTGGGGGAGTTCAATGGGAGCTGGTCGTATAAGACTTACCCGCTGCAAAGATACGAAAAAAATCGGAATAGTCAAAAAAACGCTCATACAAATGGATTTTTGTGGATTTATCATTTTTTTATATCTTTGTAAGTTAGAATATATAAAAACAACAAATACTATGAAATCGAATTTTATGAAACATGCTGCTACCTATGGACTATACATTGGCTTGGCGTTGATTATCCTCACTCTTGTTGATTATTTAATGGGCTTTTACGGCCAAAATCAACTATTTAATCTAATACAATACGCGGTGATGATTGGGGGTATTGCTTGGGCGACCATCCAGTATCGTAATAAGGAAATGGGCGGGTTTATCAGTTACGGACAATCAGTGAGTTATGGCGTAATGATGTCGGTATGTTTCGGCTTGGTGTCTGTGGTATTCACCATATTGCTCATGACGGTGATAGATCCCGGGTACATGGGGAAGGTGATGGAGATAACCAGTGAAAAATTATTGGAACAGGGAGCGATGTCGGAAGCACAGATAGAGCAGATGATGGAAATGTCGGCAAAAATGGGTCCGTTTACCTTGATTACCACGTTCATTGGCGGCATTATCGGTTCAGTGTTTGCAGGTTTGATCATTTCTTTGATCACCAGTATTTTTACAAAGAAGGCAGCACCTTTTACTCCCGCTGTTTAATTTTGCGCCCTTATGTTCTCAAGATCTCAAAGTCTCAAGGTCTCAACGTCTCAAGATCTCAAGGTCTCCATCGTTGTGCCGCTCTACAACGAGGAGGAGTCCCTGCCGGAATTGACGGCCTGGATTGAACGTGTGATGAAGGAAAATGAGTATACGTTCGAATTGATCTTTGTAGACGATGGCAGTCGCGACGACTCTTGGGAAGTGATCCGGCGCCTGTCGGAAGAGAAAAACTTTGTACACGCCATTCGCCTGCGCCGTAATTACGGCAAATCAGCGGCGCTGTTTTGCGGCTTTGAAGCCGCGCAGGGCGATGTGGTCATTACGATGGATGCCGACTTGCAGGACAGTCCCGATGAAATTCCCGAACTGTACCGTATGATTACGGAGCAGGGCTACGACCTGGTGTCGGGTTGGAAAAAGAAACGCTATGATTCGAAATTAGCCAAGAATATTCCTTCCAAGCTGTTTAACCTGACGGCGCGCTGTGTGTCGGGCATCAAACTGCACGATTTCAACTGCGGGTTGAAAGCCTATAAGCGCAAGTTGGTGAAAAGTATTGAGGTTTACGGCGAAATGCACCGTTATATCCCTATTCTGGCCAAGCAGGCCGGTTTTACGAAGATAGGAGAGAAGGTAGTGCAGCACCGTCCCCGCCAATTCGGCGTGTCGAAATTCGGCTTTTCCCGCTTTGTGAATGGCTATCTCGACTTGCTGAGTGTGCTGTTTGTGGGCAAGTTTGGGAAGAAGCCCATGCACATTTTCGGCCTTATCGGCTCGCTGATGTTCCTGGCGGGTTTTGGCATTTCCCTGTGGATTATTTTTGCTAAACTTTACGCTCAATCCAACGGCCTGCCCTTCCGCGCGGTGACCGACCAGCCGTTGTTTTATTTGGCCTTGGTCACTTTAATTGTCGGCGTGCAATTGTTTTTGGCCGGTTTCCTCGGCGAATTAGTTTCGCGAAACAGTCCCGAACGCAATAAATACCTTGTTGACGAAAATATTTGATTATGCAAAATAAATTACAAGAACTCACCGATAAATTATATCAGGAAGGTTTGTCGAAAGGCCGCACTGAGGGTGAACAATTGTTGGAAGCGGCGAAGCAGGAAGCCGATGCGATTATTGCTGCGGCAAAAACCACTGCCGAACAATTGGTGGCCGATGCGAAGAAAGCCGCTGCCGAAGCCAAGTCCAACGCCGAAGGCGATATCAATATGGCGGCGCGCCAAACCTTAGCCACCGTGAAGCAACAGGTGGAAAACCTTGTTGTAGCTAAAGCCGTGGGCGCTCCGGTGTCGGCGGCCGTGAATGATGTCGAGTTCTTGAAAACGATGATAAAAACCGCCATTGAGCGCTTTGACCCTAAGGCGACGAACATGCAGCTGGAAGTGCTATTGCCCGCCGATAAGCAAGAGGCCTTGCAGTCCTTTGTGGAAGAACAAAGTAAAAAACAATTGTCCGGCGGACTGGAATTCCACTTCGATAAAGGGGTGAAAGCCGGCTTTAAGATTGGCCCTAAGGACGGCGGCTATCACATCAGTTTAACCGATAAGGATTTTGAAAATCTTTTTGCAGCGGCTTTGCGTCCGCATATCCGCACCGTACTTTTTGGAAAATAATTAATGGCTGCGCTGTATCCATATCTGGTGGCCGGATTGCCGGAACTTTCGCTTCAGGCCGAAGTGAAAGGCTTTGATTATGCCCGCATGGCCGAAACCATACGGCAGCACCTTGCCGGAAATGACGCGCAGTGCCTGCGCTTAGTGTTGATGGGCGTTGGACAGCAGCGCCAAACACCCTATTTATACGTGAAAGCCGCACAGAGCAACAACCGTTTCATTCGCGACTATTTTGCCTTCGACCGCTTGCTGCGCAATGCGCAGGCGCGTGCGGCCGCTGCAAAAATTGGCATTGAGCCTTATGATTACATGGTGGGCGAAGAGGCGCCGGAGTTGTTGTCCGACGAGGTAAAACAAGCGATAGCCTTGCCGGATATTTTGGAGCGTGAATGGAAAATTGACGCCCTGCGTTGGGCAAAAGCAGAAGAAATTACCCAATTCAATTATTTAGATATTAGTTATATTCTCGCTTTTGTTGTGAAGGCATCCATCGTGAACCGTCGGATGAAATTAGATAAGGCGAAAGGGGAAGAACTATTTTCGGCATTGGTGACAGAGGTGAGGGGTACATTTGATATAAGAAAGACAACAGTATGACAAAAACAACAGGAAAGGTAACCGGTATTATTTCCAACCTTATTACCGTGAAGGCGAACGGCCCGGTGGCACAGAATGAAATTTGCTACATCCGGTTGGGCGACACGCGCCTGATGGCGGAGGTCATCAAGGTGTCGGGCGACAAGGCTTTTGTGCAGGTATTTGAAAGCTCCCGCGGCCTGAGCGTTGGCTGCGACGTGGAGTTTGAGCAGCACATGCTGGAAGTGACACTCGGCCCCGGCATTTTGTCGAGTATCTACGACGGGTTGCAGAACAACCTTGAAACCATGACCGGCGTGTTTCTTCAACGTGGTGAATATACCGCTGCGTTGAATAATACCGTGAAATATAACTTTACACCATTGTCGAAAATTGGCGACACCGTGCAGGCGGCCGACTGGCTGGGTGAAGTGACCGAGGGCTGGTTGCCGCATAAGATTATGGTGCCTTTTGCTTTTGCAGGACACTATACGGTAAAATGGCTTGCCGTTGCCGGTGACTATACCATAGAAGAAAAAATGGCGGTGCTCACTGATGAGCACGGCGCCGACCATGAGGTAAGCATGGTGCAGCAATGGCCGGTGAAACGCGCCATTACTGCATATAAAGAAAAACCGCGCCCTGTCCGCGTGCTGGAAACCGGCGTGCGCGTGATTGATACGTTCAACCCCATAGCCGAAGGCGGCACGGGTTTCGTTCCCGGCCCGTTCGGCTCCGGAAAAACAGTGTTGCAGCAGGCGCTGGCCAAGCAGGCAGAAGCCGATATCATTATTATGGCGGCCTGCGGCGAACGCGCCAACGAGGTGGTGGAAATTTTTACCGAATTTCCGGAACTCGAAGACCCGCGTACCGGCCGTAAGCTGATGGAGCGTACGACCATTATTTGCAATACGTCTAACATGCCCGTAGCTGCCCGCGAGGCCTCGGTGTACACTGCGATGACCATTGGTGAATATTATCGCGCCATGGGCTTAAAAGTGCTGTTGCTGGCCGACTCTACTTCCCGCTGGGCACAGGCGCTGCGTGAAATGAGCAACCGCCTCGAAGAACTGCCCGGCGCCGACGCGTTCCCCATGGACCTTTCGGCCATTATTTCCAACTTCTACGCCCGTGCCGGTTTTGTATATCTCAATAATGAAAAAACAGGCTCGGTGACCTTCATCGGCACCGTGTCGCCCGCCGGTGGTAACCTGAAAGAGCCGGTGACGGAATCGACCAAGAAAGCCGCCCGCTGCTTCTACGCCCTTATGCAGAGCCGTGCCGACAGCAAGCGCTATCCGGCCATCGACCCGCTCGACAGTTATTCAAAATATCTCGAATATCCCGAAATCATCAGTTATCTCGACGAGAAAGTGGCGCCCGGATGGGTGGCGCTTGTGAATGAAGCCCGCAATGTGGTGCAGCGCGGGAAGGAAGCCTACGAGCAAATCAATATTCTCGGCGACGACGGGGTGCCGATGGATTATCACGTGCGCTACTGGAAGTCGGAGCTCATCGACTTTGTGCTCCTGCAGCAGGATGCCTTTGATAAGGTAGACGCTTCCACGCCGCTGAAACGCCAGCAGTACATGCTGAACAAGATGATGGATATTTGTCGCTACGACCCTATTTTCGATACTTTTGAACAGTGTTCGACATTCTACAAGGAAATTATCAATGTGTGCAAGCAAATGAACTATTCCGAATTTGAAAGCGACAGCTTCAAAAAGCATGAACAGGAATTGGAGGATTTAATACATAAAACGAAATGACAAAAGCATTCCAACGCATATATACCCAACTCGAAGGCATTACCAAAGCCACGGTATCCCTGCGTGCACAGGGCGTGACGGCCGATGAGCTGGCCACTGTGGACGGACGGTTGGCGCAGGTGGTGAAGATCAACGACGACCTGATTACTTTGCAGGTATTTTCGGGTACGGAGGGTATTCCCACCAATGCCGAAGTGGTGTTCCACGGCGAACCGCCGGTGCTGAACGTGAGCGACGACCTCGCGGGACGCTTCTTCTACGCCTACGGCCGTCCCATCGACGGCGGCCCGGAGGTGGAAGGTGAACGCCGCGAAATCGGCGGTCCATCGGTGAACCCTTTCCGCCGTAAGCAACCCTCACAGCTGATTGCCACAGGTATTGCCGGCATCGACCTGAACAACACCTTAGTGTCGGGACAGAAAATTCCTTTCTTCGCCGACCCCGACCAGCCTTACAACCAGGTGATGGCTATGGTGGCCCTGCGCGCCAAGGTGGACAAGATCATTCTCGGCGGCATGGGGTTGAGCAACGATGATTATTTGTATTTCAAACAGATGTTTGAGAACGCCGGTGCGCTGGAGCGTATCATCAGCTTTGTGAACACTACGGAGCAACCGCCCGTGGAACGCCTGCTGGTGCCCGATATGGCGCTTACCGCCGCCGAATATTTTGCAGTCGATAAAAATGAAAACTGGTGCTGCTTACGGACATGACGCTCTATGCCGATGCGCTGAGTATTGTGAGCAACCGCATGGACCAGATTCCTTCCAAAGATTCCATGCCCGGCTCGCTCTACAGCGACCTGGCGAAGATCTACGAGAAGGCGGTGCAATTGCCCAACGGCGGGGCTATCACCATTATTTCGGTAAACACGCTGAGCGGCGGCGACATTACCCACGCCATTCCCGACAACACGGGCTACATCACCGAGGGACAGCTGTTCCTCCGCACCGACAGTGATACGGGCAAGGTGATCGTTGACCCCTTCCGCTCGCTCTCGCGCCTGAAACAATTGGTGATTGGCAAGGAAACCCGCGAAGACCACGCGCAGGTGATGAACGCTGCCGTGCGTTTGTATGCCGATGCGGCCAACGCCAAAACCAAGCTGGAAAACGGATTCGACCTGAGCGACTACGACCAGCGCTCTCTCAATTTTGCGAAAGATTATTCCCGCGATATTTTGTCGATTGACATCAACATCGACACTACGGAAATGCTCGACCGCACGTGGAAACTCTTTGCCAAATATTTCTCCAAAGCGGAAACAGCGATCAAACAGGCATTGATAGATAAATACTGGACTAATTAATGAATAATGAATAATTGAGAGATATTGTAAACCGTAAACTAAATAATAAATAATAAATTAAATCGTGGCCATCAAATACCAACTGAATAAGACCTCGCTCAACGAGTTGGAGAAACATCTCAAGACCCGTGTGAAAGCCTTGCCTACCTTGAAGAACAAGGAGTCGGCATTGCGTGTGGAGGTAAAGCGCGCCAAAGAACAGGCCGAGACGTTGGTAAAGGAGATGGAACAGAAAATGAAAGCCTACAACTATATGTCGGGCTTGTGGAATGAGTTTTCGTCCGGACTGATTGCCGTGCGCGATGTGGAGCTGGAGACCGTGAAGGTGGCCGGCGTACGTGTTCCCGTACTGAAAAACGTACTTTTTGATGTGCAACCCTACGATCTGTTCCGTAACCCGCTGTGGCTGGCCGACGGGGTGCAGATTTTGAAAGATATGGCGCAGATAGGTATTGAAAGTGAATTTTACCTCGAAAAAATGCGCCTGCTCGATCATACGCGCAAGAAAACCACGCAGAAGGTAAATCTGTACGAAAAAGTGCAAATTCCCGGCTACCAGCAAGCGATTTTGAAGATTAAGCGCTATATGGAAGACGAGGAAAATTTGTCCAAAGCAGGACAGAAAATTGTAAAGAAACGTCAACAAGAGGAGGTGGCCGCATGATTGTGCCGATGATAAAATATAATGTGGTGCTCTACCATGCCGATGTGTTGCCGTTCCTGAATAAACTGCAGGAACTCGGTGTGGCCGACGTGCGCCGCAGTAACCGTGCGGTCGATGAGCAATCGGCGAAAATGATGGAGGAGATAGCCCGCTATACGGCGGCCTATAAGCTCTTGGGCAGGGTTAATACCGGCGATCCGGAAGCCGACGATACGCAGCATGACCATCCGTCGCACATCATGCGCCGGGCCGAAGAATTATGGGAAGAACGCGGTCGGGTGCTCGACCGGCAGGCGCAACTGAGGCTGGAAATAGAAGTGTCGCGCCCCTGGGGACACTGGGACACGGCGCCCGTAGATAAATTGCAGGATATAGGCATTGCTGTTCATTTCTATAAAGCGGATGCCAAAAAATATGATGAAGTCTGGGAAAAGGAGTATGTGCTGAGAGTCATCAACCGTGAGGATAATTATGTGTACTTCGCCGTGCTTGAAGTTCCCGGCGAACCGTATAATTTCCCGCTTACTGAAACACGCCTGCCGCAGGCTTCGGTGGCCGTGCTGGAAACCGAACTGGACAATATCAGCGTCCGTCTGCAAACCATTGCAAGCAAGCTGGCCAAGTATGCCCTGCAACGCCGCCGCCTCGAGCAGTACCGTAGCGAACTGACGGAGCAGTTGGATATTTACCTTTCGGGCAAAGGTGCACAGGCCGAGGCAGAGAATACGCTGTCGGTGATCACCGCCTTTGTGCCGGCTCCGCAAAACGCCGCGGTGGTGGAGTTTCTCGACAAAGAACAGGTGGTGTACCTCGCGGCTGACGCTGCGATGGAAGACAATCCGCCGGTGAAACTGAAAAATAACCGGTTTGCACGACTGTTCGAACCTATCGGCGATATGTTCATGCCGCCGATGTATAACGAATTGGACGTAACAGCCTTTTTCTCGCCTTTCTACATGCTGTTCTTCGGCTTCTGCTTAGGCGATATAGGCTACGGATTGGTACTGCTCCTGCTGGGCACTGTGGCCAAGCGCTTTGTGCCGAAAATGCGTTCCATTCTTTCCTTAGTACAGTTCTTAGGATTGGGAAGCATCATCATGCCGCTGTTTTCAGGTACTTTCTTCGGCATGAAAATCGGCGAATTGTTTAAAATTGAAGATGTGTTTTTCGACGACCTGCAAATGTTCTGGCTGGCTATAGCTTTCGGTGGGTTACAAATTATCATAGCAAAAATTATTCACGCCATTGACAGTATGAAGCGTCAGGGTTGGCAACACGGCTTGGCTCACTTAGGATGGGCGCTACTGTTGATTGACGCTGCCTTGCTCGTGGGACATTCCATCCTGCTGCTGCCTATTCCCATGCCGGTTATTCTGACCGTTTTCTATGTGGGAATAGCACTGGTATTGTTTTTTACTAACCAGTCGAAAAATATTTTTGTACGTGTAGCTAAAGGTGTAGCTTCGTTCTACGATGTTACGGCGATTTTCGGCGACCTCTTATCCTACATCCGTTTGTTCGGCCTGGGCACGGCCGGTGGTATTCTCGGCTTTGTGGTCAATACGGTGGGAGCGATGTGCTGGCAGGTGTCCTACGTGGGCTGGCTCATCGGCGGTATAGTGTTTGTGGTGGGACACATTGCGGTGTTGGCCCTGAGTTCGCTGGGCGCCTTTGTGCACCCCATGCGCCTGACCTTTGTCGAATTTTATAAAAACGTAGGGTTCACCGGCGGCGGACGGTATTATAAACCGTTAAGAAAGGGTGAAGGGTAAAAAGGTGAAAGGTGGAAGGGTGTAGCGGAAATGTTTAAAAATTTAAAGATTATTATATTATGGAAACAACAACAATTTTGACTTGGCCTTTTATTCTCGCAATGACGGGATTGGCGGTGATGTTGACAATGACCTGCGTGGGCAGCGCCATTGGCGTAACCAATGGCGGTAACGCGCTCATCGGTGGCTTGAAGAAAAATCCCGATATCTTCGGTAAAGGCCTTATTCTTTGTGCGCTGCCTTCAACACAGGGGCTTTACGGTTTCGGCGCTTTCTTCCTTTTCCTGTTGAAAATGGCCGAAATGACGAGTTTTACCTATATGCAGGGTATCCTCGTATTTGCTTCGGGCATTGCGCTGGGCTTTGCAGGCTATTTTTCGGCGGTGTGGCAATCGAAATTGGTGGGCAACGGTATTGTGGAAATGAGTAACGGACAGGATGTGTTCGGCCAGACCCTTATTTTGGTGGTGTTCCCCGAACTCTACGCCATTCTGGCCTTCGCCGCCACCTTCCTTGTATGGGTATTCACTTTATAAACGAAATTAGGAAATTAGGAGATTAAGA
>QMCE01001886.1_pt1 | contig 11598 bp, 9 predicted proteins | sample 1821851 | NCBI WGS metagenome assembly QMCE01 (sample SAMN09453174, study PRJNA476694) | Termite gut metagenome, whole genome shotgun sequencing project. | isolation source: worker | host: Odontotermes sp. | place: South Africa:Pretoria | collected 2016-01-28
CGCCGCTCGGCGCGTCGCCCGTGCGCTCAATGACAAGCTGGCCGCCTGGACCGGCATGCGCCCACGCGGCGCCTGGTTGACCGAGCGCGTCTGGGAATCGTCGGTGGTGCCGGCGCTGGCCGAGAGCGGTATCGCCTATGTCACCGTCGATGATTACCACTTCCTGTGCACCGGCAAGACGACGGCCGAACTGGACGGTTATTTCAGCACCGAGGAGGGCGGCGCCCGGCTCGACCTCTTCCCCATCTCGGAAGCCCTGCGCTACCGTCTGCCCTTCGCGCCGGCGCCCGAGGTCGTCGCCTATCTCGAAGGGCTGGCCAGCGCCGGGCGTAGTGCCGCCATCTACTTCGACGACATCGAGAAATTCGGTATCTGGCCGGAAACCCACGACTGGGTCTATGGTCGCGGCTGGCTGCGGGCAATGATCGAGGGCGTGCTGACCAGCCCGAAGATCACGACCGCCACCTACGCCGACTTCCATGCCCGAAACGCCACGCGCGGCGTCGTCTATCTGCCGACCACCTCGTACAGCGAGATGAATGAATGGACGCTGCCGATGCCGGCCGCCGGCATCTATGCCGAACTGCTCGCCGGCGAACAGGCCGCCGGTCGCGGCGAGCGCCACCGTCCCTTCCTGCGCGGCGGCATCTGGCGCAATTTTCTCAGCCGTTACCCTGAAGCCAATTGGCTGCACAAACGCATGCTCGGCCTGTCGACCCGCCTCGCCGAACTGCCGGCGCCGCCGCCGGCGCTGATCGCCGAGCTGTACCGCGCCCAAGCCAACGACGCTTACTGGCACGGCCTGTTCGGCGGCCTCTACCTGCCGCACCTGCGGCGGGCCGTGTGGGCCAATCTGGTGGAACTGGAAGCCGGACTCGACGCATTGCAAGCGCGTCCGGCGGTCAAAACGTTAGATCTCGACCTCGATGGTCACGGCGAAGTTTTCGTTCACGGCCCGGAATTGCAGGCGGTAATACGCGACGATGGCCTGGCCGCCGCCTGCGAACTATCCAGCTACCGCCTGCGGCACAACTTCGCCGATAGCTTGCGCCGCTACCACGAGCATTACCACGACCGCATCGGCGGCGCGCCGAGTGAGCACCGGGGCGACGGCATCGCCTCGGCGCACGATATCGTCCGCTGCAAGCAGCCAATCAGCGCCGCCGACATCGTGCCGGACACCCTGCCGCGCGCCCTTTTCCTCGACCGCCTCGACGATGTTCCGCTCGCCGACTACCGGGTGGACGAGGCGATGGCGACGCGCTTCGTCCGCCCCGGCATCGCCAAGCGCTATGCGGTCGACGCCGGCACGCTGACTGTCGACTGGACATTCACCGGCTTGGCCGGCCACCGTTTCGCAACCGAATTGAATCTGGCGATGCCCAGTTGCGATGGCTTCCTCGGCCGTTACGTGCTGGACGACGGCCGCATCGGCGGCGGTTTCGGCCAGCCGCTGCGACTGGCCGAAAGCGAGTCCCTGACGCTGGAAGATGGCGTGCTCGGCGGCTGCGTCACGCTGCTGGCGATGCCGGCCGCCGCGTTGGAATGCCGGCCCCATCAGACGGTTTCGCAATCCGAGGCCGGCTTTGAGAAAATCATGCAATCGGCCGAACTGCAATGGTGCTGGGTGATTCCCGATGCCGCCTGTACCTTGCGTCTCCAACTCAGCATCGCTCCTTTCCCGTCATGACCGGTACCGTCTACCAAATCGAAGTCAATCCGCAACTGCCGGAACGGCTGGAACGTCTCGAAGAACTGGCCAACAACCTGTGGTACAGCTGGGATCGGCCGACCCAGGGCCTGTTCGCCAGCCTGTCGTATCCGCTATGGGAGGCCACCGGCCACAACCCCAAGGCCTTCTTGAAACGCGCCGACCAGAAGCGGCTCGAGGCCACGGCCGAGAACCCGGTTTTCCTCGGCGCCCTGAACCGTGTCTTGTCGGCTTACGACGGCTACCACGAAATGCCCGGCCTGGCCCACGTGCATGGTCAGCCCTTCCGCGCCGACGATCTGATCGCCTATTTCTGCGCCGAGTTCGGTTTTCACGAGAGCCTGCCGATCTATTCCGGCGGCCTCGGCATCCTCGCCGGCGACCATTGCAAGGCGGCCAGCGACATGGGCCTGCCCTTCATCGGCGTCGGCCTGCTCTACCGCCAGGGTTACTTTTCCCAAACGCTGGATGCCGACGGCCAGCAGCAGGCGACCTATGCCGATTCCGACTTCGCCGACCTGCCGGTGTCGCCGGTGCTCGATGCCGAGGGCGGTGAATTGCGCATCGGCGTCGAGCTGCCGGGGCGGACGGTGCAGGCCAAGGTCTGGGAAGTCCGTGTCGGCCATGTCCGGCTGATCCTGCTCGATACCTGGCTGGCCGAAAATTCCCCGGGCGACCGTGAGATCACCCATCGCCTGTACGGCGGCGACAAGACCTCGCGCATCGAGCAGGAGATCCTGCTCGGCGTCGGCGGCACCCGGGCGCTGGCCCGGCTCGGCCTCAAGCCGACGGTCTGGCACGTCAACGAGGGCCATGCCGCCTTCCTGATCCTCGAACGCATTCGCGGCCTGGTCGGCGGCGGCCTGCCCTTCGCCGCGGCGCTGGAAGCGGTGGCGGCCGGCACGGTGTTCACCACGCACACGCCGGTGCCGGCCGGCCATGATCATTTTTCCGAGGACATGATCCGCCAGTACTTCTCGGCCTGGTGCCAGGAACTCGGCCTCGATGGCGCGACGCTACTGGCGCTCGGCGCCGAGCCGGGCAAGAGCGACTTCAACATGACGGCGCTGGCGCTGCGCGGCTCGCGCCACCACAACGGCGTCTCGCGCATCCACGGCGGCGTCTCGGCCAATATCTGCCACTACCTGTGGCCGCAGATATTGCCCGCCGAGAACCCGATGGACTACGTGACCAACGGCGTCCATCTCCCGACCTTCCTCGCCCCCGAGTGGTTCGATACCTTCGAGCGCTACCTCGGCATCGGCTGGCAGGAGCGGCAGACCGAGCCGGCCAATTGGCGCGGCATCGCCGAGATTCCCGACGCCACCTTCTGGAGCATCCGCCAGCAGCTGAAGGCCAAATTGCTGAAGCTGGTGCGCGAGCGCATCCGCGCCCAGCACCAGCGCAACCAGGGCTCGCCGGCGCATCTCGACCGGCTGCTGAAATTCGTCGATCCCGACAACCCGAACATCCTGACCATCGGCTTCGCCCGCCGCTTCGCCACCTACAAGCGGGCGGCGCTGCTGTTCAACGATCCGCACTGGCTGCGCGAGCTGATCTGCCAAGCCGAGCGGCCGGTGCTCTTCCTGTTCGCCGGCAAGGCCCATCCGGCCGACCAGCCGGGCCAGGAAATCATCCGCCGCATCGCCCAGATGGCGCGGCGGCCGGAATTCGAGGGGCATGTCCTGCTGGTCGAGGGCTACGACCTGCATCTGTCGCGCTCCTTGGTTGCCGGTGTCGACGTCTGGCTCAACAACCCGATCTACCCGCTGGAAGCTTCCGGCACCTCCGGCATGAAGGCGGCGATGAACGGCGCGCTCAACCTGTCGGTACTCGACGGCTGGTGGGGCGAGGGCTACGACGAGGGGGACGACGATAGCGGCGAGGTCGGCAACGGCTGGGCGATCAAGCCGGTCCCCGCCCATCTCGACGAAACCCAGCGCGATGCCGAGGAGGCCCGCTCGCTGTACGAGATACTGCAAGACCAAGTGATCCCGACCTACTACCGCACCGGGCCGATGGGCTACTCGGCGGAATGGGTGGCGATGGCCAAGCGCTCGATCGCCTCGATCGCACCGCGCTTCAACGTCACGCGCATGGTCGGCGAATACGTCCGCAAGCTCTACGCGCCGGCGGCCGAAGTCGGCCGCCGTTACGCCGCCGGCGATTTCACCGTTGCCCGCGACGTCGCCCAATGGAAAGCCCGGGTTCGCGCCGCCTGGCCGGGCGTGCGTCTGCTGCGCTTGGACCAGCCGGAACAGCGGCTGAAGTTCGGCAACGCGCTGCGCATCGAAATCGCCGTGCAGTTGAACGGCCTCGTCCCCGGCGACGTCACCGTCGAAGCCCTGATCGGCCGCCCCGGTCTCACGGCCGGCAACGATAAGCTGCGCCGTTACCCGTTGCAATGCACCGGCGGCACCCAGCACGGCGAAGCGCTCTATACCCTCAACCTGACGCCGGAACAGTGCGGCCGGCTGGAATACCGCATCCGTATCTTTCCGACTCACGCCGCCCTCATCCACCCCTTCGAAACCGGCTTGATGCTCTGGCTATGACCCTGAACTTGCCACACTCCCCAGCCTGGCAGGCCCTGGCGACGCATGCCGCCGGCCTGCGCCAGCGCCACCTGCGCCAACTGTTCGCCGAGGACGCCCAGCGCTTCGCCCGTTTTTCCCGGCAACACGACGGCTTGCTGCTGGATTACTCCAAGCAGCGCATCGACGCTGACACCCACCACCTGCTGCTCGACCTCGCCGCCACCGCCGACATCGACGGCTGGCGACAAAAAATGCTGGCCGGCGAGACGATCAACCACACCGAGGGACGCGCTGTCCGTCATGTCGCGCTGCGCGCCGGCAGCGCCGCGCCGGCCGAAGTCCGCGCCGTGCTCGAACGCCTGCAAGCCTGCTGCGAGAGCATCCACAGCGGCGTCTGGCGCGGCTACACCGGCGAGCGCATCACCAACGTCGTCAATATCGGCATCGGCGGCTCCGACCTCGGCCCGCGCATGGCCGTCCGGGCGCTGGCCGCGCAGCAACAGCCGGATTTGCGCGTGCATTTCGTCGCCAACGTCGACGGCGCCGACATCGCCCCGCTACTCGCCTGCCTCAATCCGCGCACCACGCTGTTCATCATCGCCAGCAAGACCTTCACCACGCAGGAAACGCTAATCAACGCCGCCACCGCCCGCGCCTGGCTGCTCGCCGCCGCCGGCGACGAAGCCGCCGTGGCCCGGCACTTCGTCGCCATCTCGACCGCCCGCGAACGAACCCGCGCCTTCGGCATCGCCGACGACAATGTTTTCGAGTTCTGGGACTGGGTCGGCGGCCGCTTCTCGCTGTGGTCGGCCATCGGCCTGTCGCTGGCGCTGGCCGTCGGCTGGCGTCAGTTCGAGCAATTGCTGGCCGGCGCCCGCGCCATGGACGAGCATTTCGCCAGCGCCCCTGCGGCCGACAACCTGCCGCTGACGCTCGCCCTGCTCAGCCTGTGGAACACCCACTTCCTCGACGCCCGTTCCGCCGCCGTACTGCCCTACAGCCAGTCGCTGGAACGGCTGCCCGCCTACCTGCAACAACTCGAAATGGAAAGCAACGGCAAGCAGACCGACCGCGCAGGCCGGCCGCTCACCGGCATCGCCTGCCCCGTCGTCTGGGGCGAAGCCGGCACCAACGGTCAGCACTCCTTCTACCAATTGCTGCATCAGGGCGGCCAGATCATCCCCTGCGACTTCATCGCCCTACGCGACAGCGACTTTCCGCTGCCCGGCCATCACCGGCCGCTGCTGGCCAATTGCCTCGCCCAATCGGCGGCACTGGCCTTCGGCCAGACGGCCGAGGAAGTACGCGCTGCCGGTGTTCCCGAGACGCTGCTGCCGTACAAGCTGTTCCCCGGCAACCAGCCGTCGACCACGCTGCTGCTGCCGGCGCTCAACGCCTACACGCTGGGTCAGTTGCTGGCGCTGTACGAACACAAAGTGTTCTGCCTCGGCGTGTTGTGGAACATCAATTCCTTCGACCAGTGGGGCGTCGAACTCGGCAAAACCCTGGCCGGCCGGCTGGCGCCGCTGATCGCGGGGGAGGGCGACGACAGCGCCTTCGACAGCTCGACCCGTGGCCTACTGACAGCGCTGAGGTAACCATGAAAACACCAGCCATCCTCTTCGCCACCTCGGAAATGGCGCCCTGGGTCAAAACCGGCGGCCTTGGCGACGTCGCGGCCGCGCTACCGGCGGCGTTGCACGACGCCGGTCACGATATCCACGTGCTGCTGCCTCACTATCCGGCGCTACGCCAGGCTTTCCCACAAACCGCCGTGATCGCCGAACTGCCGGCGCTGGCGCCGGCCCTGCCGCCGTTCCGGCTGCTGGCGGTCGAGACCGACGGTTTGCCGCTGCTCTTACTCGACTGCCCGCCGCTGTACGACCGTCCGGGCAATCCTTATGTCGACGCCGATGGCCGCGACTGGCCCGACAATGCCATTCGCTTCGGTCTGCTATCCAGGGTAGCGGCCCTGCTCGGCCAAGCCGCCTCGCCGCTCGGCTGGCGCCCCGACGTGGTGCATGTCAACGACTGGCAAACGGCGCTGGCCCCGGCCTGGCTGCATTACGAAGGCGGCGCGGCCAGTATCGTCACCGTGCACAACATCGCCTTCCAGGGCTGCTTCGAAGAACCGCTGCGCGCCGCTCTCGGCCTGCCGGAAGCCGCCTGGCGTTTCGATGGCGTCGAGTACCACGGCCTGCTGTCCTTCCTCAAGGCCGGCCTGCAATTGGCGACGCGCATTTCCACGGTCAGTCCGAGCTATGCCCGGGAGATCCAGGACGAGGCCTTCGGTTACGGCCTGGCCCCGTTGCTGCGCCATCGCCGCGAAGCTTTGCATGGCATCCTCAACGGCATCGACCTTGATCTCTGGAACCCCGCCGCCGACCCGGCGCTGGCCGCTCCCTACGCGGCCAACCGGCTGGCCGCCAAGCGCGCCAACAAGCTGGCCCTACAGCGGGAAATGGGCCTCGATCCGGCCGCCGACCGGCCGCTGTTCGGCGTCGTCAGCCGGCTGACCGAACAGAAGGGCCACGACCTGCTGCTTACTCTCGGCGATGCCCTGCCCGAGTTGCCGGCTCAGTTGGTCATTCTCGGCAGCGGCGACAAGGCGCTCGAAGCGGGTTTTCTCGCACTGGCGGAAAGGCTGCCGGGACAGGTCGCGGTCAAAATCGGTTTCGACGAGACCTTGGCCCACCGCATCGAGGCCGGCGCCGACTGCTTCCTGATGCCGTCGCGCTTCGAACCTTGCGGCCTGAACCAGATGTACAGCCTGCGCTACGGCACGCCGCCGCTGGTCCATGCGACCGGCGGCCTGGCCGACACCGTGGTCGATGTCGATGAAGCAAGTCTGGCCGCTAAAACCGGCAACGGCTTTGTCATGATCGAGAGCAGCGCCGACGCTTTGCGGCAAGCCATGCAGCGTGCCGCCGCCGCTTGGCGCGACAAACGGCTGTGGTTGCGCATCCAGCAGAACGGCATGCGCCGCGACTTTTCCTGGCGCCACGCCGCCGCCGACTATGGCCGCCTGTACCGCGACGTCCTCGCCGCCCAGTACTGAAGAAAGAACCTCGGCATGCCCGAAATCGTCCTCATCGCCGCTATCGCCCGCAACCGTGTAATCGGCCGCGACAACCAACTGCTGTGGAACGTGCCGGAAGACATGGCGCACTTCAAGGCACTGACCCAGGGCCATGCCGTGCTGATGGGACGCAAGACCTGGGAATCGCTGCCGGCACGCTTCCGGCCGCTACCCGGACGGCGCAACATCGTCGTTTCCCGGCAAACCGGCTATGCGGCGCCGGGCGCCGAGTTGGCGCCATCGCTGGACGCGGCCCTGGCGCTCGTGGCCGGGCAGGAAACCGTGTTCGTCATCGGCGGCGCCGACATTTACCGCCAGGCGCTTCCGCTGGCCGATCGCCTGGAATTGACCGAGCTCGACCTGGAACCCGAGGGTGACGCCTGGTTCCCCGTCTGGGATCGCAACCAATGGCGCGAGACTACGCGTCAGACGCAGCGCAGTGAAACCGGTCTTGGCTACGCCTTCGTCACCTGGGAACGGGTTTAGTCGGTCACATCTTGTGTATCGACCGCAGTAGGCGCTTGATTTCCGAATTACGCGTTGCCGTTATCCGCCTGGCAGCCCGGACTGCGACAGGCAGGCGAAGTACAGCATCGGCCACTGCTGCGGCCATTGGGCCAGGGGTTCGCGGCTGAAGGCGGAGCGGGCGTATTGTTCCCAGCGGCCGACGACATAGCAGCGCAGCAGGTTGGCCAGGGCGGTGAAATCGGCATCCGGCTTGAGGTTTTCCTGGGTCGCGGCGATGCGCAGGGACTGTTTGAGCGCTGCCTCGATCTTGTCGAGCAGGGCGTTGATGCGCGCTTGCAGGCGCTCGTTTTCGTTGACCAGGGCATCGCCGATCAGTACCCGGGTCATGCCGCGGTTTTTCTGGGCAAAGCGCAGCAATAGGCCGACGATCAGTTCGACCTGCTTGATCCCTTGGCTTTCCTCGGTGGTGATCTGGTTGATGACGCCAAACAGGCTCTGCTCGATGAATTCGATCAGCCCGTCGTACATCTGGGCCTTGCTGGCGAAGTGGCGATAGAGCGCGGCTTCGGAGCAGGACAGGCGGGCGGCCAGGGCGGCGGTGGTGATTTTTTCCCCACGCGGCGTCTCCAGCATGCCGGCCAGGGTTTGCAGAATCTGCAGGCGGCGTTCGCCGGTCTTGGTAGCCATGATCGTTCTTCCTCCCCGTTATATTGTCCGGAAATTATAGACGGCCGCAGTGCCTGGGCAAGTCGAGGACGGAGCGGATCTTGACGTCGACGCAAGGCGAGTGGCGCGAGCCAGCGCTCACCAACACGGTGCGCATGCCGAGCTTCTTGGCGGTGACCAGATTGCTCAGGCTATCCTCGACCATGATGCAGCGCCGCGGGTCGAGGTTCTCGGCCTGGAGCAGGGCGCGAAATCCGGCCGGTTGCGGCTTGGGCCGGTAATTCAGGTTCTCGACGGCATACAGCGCGTCGAAGCAGCGTTCCAGTCCGGTAATGCGCAGTACCGCCTCGGCATAGTGGCGCGGGGCGTTGGAGAAGACGATCCGTCGTCCCGGCAGGCGGCGCAGTGCGTGCAGCAGCGGTTTCTCGAACACGATCATGCGTTGTAGATCGGGGAACTGGTGTGTTTCGTGCAGGAAATGCCGTGGGTCGGTGCCGTGGTGGCGCATCATGCCGAGCAAGGTGGCGCCGTAGCGCGTCCAGTAATCCAGGCGGATACGATTGGCTTGTTGGGCATCGACGCCCAGGTGTTGCTCGATGTAGGCGCGCATCGAGCGGTTGATGTGGGGAAAGATGTGCGGGGTCGCATCGTGCAGCGTGTTGTCGAGATCGAACAGCCAGGCGCGCTCCGCACGCATGGTCAGTTTGACTTAATCATCGTGCCGACGCCGTGGTCGGTCAGGATTTCTAACAGCAGCGCGTGCTCGACGCGGCCGTCGATGATGTGCACGCCCTTGACGCCGTTGCGCGCGGCGTCGAGCGCCGAGCCGATCTTCGGCAACATGCCGCCGGACAGCGTACCGTCCGCGACCATCTCGTCGATCTGTCCGGGCGTGATGCCGGTGATCAGCTTGCCTTCCTTGTCCAGCACGCCCGGCGTGTTGGTCAGCAAGACCAGCTTTTCCGCCTTCAGGACTTCGGCGATCTTGCCGGCGACAACGTCGGCGTTGATGTTGTAGGTCTCGCCGTTTTCACCGACGCCGATCGGGGCGATCACCGGAATAAAGGAGCCTTTGTCCAAGTGGTCGATCAGCGCCGGATCGACCCGGGTAATCTCACCGACTTGACCGACGTCGATCAGATCGCCGGGGTGCTCCTTGTTTGCCAGCATCAGCTTTTTGGCATGGATGCAGTTGCCGTCCTTGCCGGTCAGGCCGACGGCCTTGCCGCCGTGCTGGTTGATCAGGTTGACGATGTCCTTGTTGACTTGGCCGCCAAGCACCATCTCGACCACTTCCATCGTCTCGGCGTCGGAGACGCGCATGCCCTGGACGAATTCACCTTTTTTGCCGACACGGCCAAGCAAGTTCTCGATCTGCGGGCCGCCGCCATGGACGACGACGATGTTGAAGCCGATCAGTTCGAGCAGCACCACGTCGCGGGCAAAGCAGTTTTTCAAATGCTCGTCGGTCATCGCGTTGCCGCCGTACTTGACGACGATGGTCTTGCCGTGGAAACGCTTGATGTAGGGGAGGGCTTCGGCGAGGACGGCGGCCTTGGTGCCGGGGGCGAGATCTTCGAGATTCATGGCGGGCTCCTGAGAGAATCGCCGCGGATTGTACAAAGAAAAAGGCCGGCTCGGTGGCCGGCCGGGCGGGGCCGCGGGTCGCTCCGTGGTCGGGCGCGCGTCATTCGATGGTCAGGCGCTTGCTCGGGCTGGCGATGCGCTTGGGCAGAGTCAGTTCCAGCACGCCGTCGTTGAAGCGGGCGCTGGCCTTGGTGTCGTCGAGTTCCTGCTCCAGTTGGAAGGAGCGGGAAACCGTGCCGTAGTAACGTTCCGAGCGCAGTACGCGTTCGCCTTCCTTGAACTCTTGCTCCTGCTTGATCTCGGCGCTCAGCGACACGAGGTTGCCGTCGACGACGACATGGATGTCTTCTTTTTTGACGCCGGGCAATTCGGCATGAACCAGATAGGCGTCGCCTTGTTCCTTGACGTCCATCTTGATCGATGGCGCCTGGGGCTGGGTGCCGTTGAATTCGACTGGACGGACGAAAAAGCCGCGGAACAGATCGTCGAAAGGATCGCGTCGGGTGATGTTGGCCATGGTTTCTCTCCTCTGTGAATAAGTCTGGGTGAGACCCATATAGGGTTACGTCAGAGCATTTCAAGTCCGGGAAAAACTGCGCGGCAGTAGCCGGATGGCGTCGCGGTTGCTCCACGAGAAACAGCGCTCGGCCGCTTCCCGCCAGGGCAGCCACTGCCAGGCGCGATGCTCGTCCAACGCTGGCGTGATGGTGACGCAACGCGGCAGGCATAGGCCGAACACGTGTTCGGTGTTTTCGATGATGCCATCCGGGTAGCGATGGCGCCAGGTGGGGAAGAGGGTGTAGGTGTTGGCGATGCGCCAGTCGGTCAGGCGGCCGCTGTCTTTGGCGAGGCCGGTTTCCTCGCGGACTTCGCGCCAGGCGGTGTGCACGAGTGTTTCCCCGCCTTCGCGGCTGCCGGTGACCGATTGCCAGAAACCCGGATAGGCGGCGCGTTCGAGCAGCAGGACGTCGAGTTCCGGCGTATGGACGACGACCAGCACGGAAACCGGCTGCTTGCGGCCGCTCATGCGTCGGGCAAGGGATCGATGCCGGCGGCCGGGCTGTCGATCAGAATCCAGAGCGGCTGGCCGCTGGTTCGCCGCTCGTCGCAGGCGACCGAGAAGACTTCCAGCAGCACGGCGAGGCTGTTCGGCGCGGCCTGGCGCAGACTGTCCAGGCCGGCGATCAGCAGGATGTGGCCGGGGGCCGGCAGCCAGTCGGGATCGCAGAGCGCGTCGAGCAGGGCGTCGAGATTGCCGCCATGCCAACTTATATATACTTATCTTTTTATTATCAATAAATGAATAGGCAACAGGCCACCTAGCAAATGCCCTAACTTTATTATGAATTAATTCAGCACGATCATTCCAATCTATTAGCCCATCTTCTTTTTTTATCAATCTACAATAAGAGACCTTGTTCTCGTCTTGTTTATCAAATTCCAAACTATCACTATTTTCAATTATTTTTATTGCTTTTAATATCATCTTTGAAGCTTGCTCTGATACTTTATTCTCTACTGATACAATATCTTCATCATTATCTATAAAA
>QMCE01001887.1_pt1 | contig 11597 bp, 7 predicted proteins | sample 1821851 | NCBI WGS metagenome assembly QMCE01 (sample SAMN09453174, study PRJNA476694) | Termite gut metagenome, whole genome shotgun sequencing project. | isolation source: worker | host: Odontotermes sp. | place: South Africa:Pretoria | collected 2016-01-28
AAAAGGCCGGGGAAAAGAAGCATAATAAATGCGTCTCCCAGTATTTTCCTAAGCTGTTTGAGCCCGTCGGCTTTCAGATATTTTACCGTTGCAACGGTTACGCCCATCCGTTCGGCTATTTTCTCCTGCCGCATGCCGTCCAGACTGTATTTGATAACCTCCGCGGTGCGCGGGGTAAGCCGTCCTATCGCATTCATCAATAGTCTCGTACTTTCCTCTTCGATGAAATACATGCTCACCGCACTGTCCGGCACCGCAAGATGCCGGGTATGCTCACGGAAACGCTTTTCAGACCGGATATGATTGTAAGCCAGATTTCTGGCCGTCACATAGAGATAATTCGCAACCGGGATCTCGAAATCTATCTTTTTGCGGTTAAGCCACACATTGACGAACACGTCCTGGACCAGATCTTCGGCAACGGCATTATCCTTCACGATATTGAACAGGAAAACATGCAGCGAAAGCTGGTATTCACGGACAAGACCGTTGAAAATCCGGCGGTCGTCGTTCCTGATCCTGCTATAGATGCTTCTGTCGTCCATGTTTCGCAATATTACCTTTTTTTTTCGATAATGCACCTATACTTTTTATTTTTCCCGGTGTGCTGTATGAAAATCGAAAGCGGAAATGAATTTCAACCAGGAATCCGAACTCTCGAAGATAATCGCCCGCAGTCTCGCCGGCGAAATCACGGACGGGGAACAAGCGATACTCGACAGGTGGCTTGCCGAATCTGCGCGGCACAGGGAATTGTACCGGCGGATAATGTCGGGAGAGAGTGTCAGGGAACGAGAAAAGTGGCTCGGCATGCTCGACCCCGAGGTTACGATCGACCGTATCGGGCGTAAACTGCGGCGCAGGCGTTCACGGCGTATATCTGCGTGGGCGGGATCGGCCGCCGCCGTAGCGCTGGCCGGAGCGGTATTCCTGTATCCCGGCCGGGATACAGGGATAGAGGTTGTCCACCAAGGGTATGCGCCGCTAATATCGTTCAATGGCGGAGAGAAAGCGGCCCTGGATAACATGGAGACCGGAACGGAATGGGTGGACTATATTGCCGCCGCGAAAGAGGCCCTGGCCCACGGGCAGGATGCGGAAGGGATCATGATAAAGATCGAGGTGCCGCGTGGGGGCGACATCTATAAACTCAGGCTGGCCGACGGGACGACCGTGTGGCTGAACTCGGAGACGACGATCGAGTATCCCGAAAAATTCGGCGAGGCGCGGAGAAATGTGCGCCTGATCTCGGGCGAAGCATACTTCGACGTTGCGAAAGACAGCGAAAAACCATTCAGGGTCGAGACCATCGAAGAGGTGACGGTCGACGTAACGGGAACTTCATTCAACATAACGGCGTTCCGCGAGGAAGAGGCGGTCACGACGACGCTGGTCAGCGGGGCGGTCGGGGTTTCCACCCCGCGCGGCTCGGCCGGACTGCTCCCGGGAAACATGGCGGTGATCCGGCGCGGTGATGATGACATCGTGGTCAGCGAAGTCAATGTGTCGCGTGCAAATTTATGGACGACGGGGATTTTCGACTTCGACGCTATCGAGTTGGAGGATATATGCACCCGGCTTTCGCGCTGGTATGACGTCGATTTTGTTTTCGAAGGCGGGACTGGCGGAGAACGGTTTTCCGGCAGGGTTCGCATAGACGATCCTTTGCAGAGTTTCCTCGACAACATATCGACCGTCACGAATGTGACATTCAAAGAGAAGCAAGGCAGTATAACGGTATCGCCCGGATAACAAAAAACATGGGAAATGCGACAACATTCCCCATGCCGAGATCAGTCAACCCCCGATCGAACTTTTGCAGGGCAAGATCGGGAATCTATTAACCCTAACAACAAATTTATGAAAAAAAAGCGACAAAGTCGTTGCAGGCTGCGTGAAATAGCATCCGGCCAATTCATTTTCATCATGAAACTATCCTTTTTCCTCACTTTCTTTGCCGTGCTTTCCGTGTCGGCAAACGTCGGCGTGATGTCTCAAAAGGTGACATTGGACTTTAAAGACGCGGAACTGCGCGATGTTTTCCACTCCCTGACCGAGCAGACGGGATACGGGATTATTTACAGTTTCGACAAGCTGCGCCCCGACCAGACCAAAGTAACGGTGAGGCTGGATAACGTGCAGTTGTCCGACGCCCTCGACATTCTGCTGAAGGGGGTACCCTGCACTTATGAGATCAAAGACCGGAACGTGCTGATAATTCCGGCGCCGGAAAATACCGTGCAGGAACCCGAACGGCTCGCCGTTACGGGAAAGGTTACCGATCCCGGCGGCAATCCCATTGCCGGTGCGACGGTAACGGTCATCGGAACGACGATCGGCACCGCCACCGATGCCGAAGGCAATTTCGCGCTTAGCCTTCCGCGCAGGGAGGGTATGGTACTGCGTTTCTCGTTTATCGGCAAGAACGAGGTACGGATACCCTATGCCGGCCAGACCGAACTCGTGGTGCGGATGGAAGACAGCGCCGGCGAGATCGAACAGGTGGTTGTGACGGGTATCTTCACACGGGCGCGCGAAAGCTACACCGGGGCCGTATTGACCATTCCTGAAGAAGATCTGCGGAATTACCGCGGGCAAAACCTTATACAGACCCTCGGGAATATCGACCCCGCGATCAACCTGCTGGAGAACAACGACTGGGGCTCCGACCCTAACCGCCTGCCCGAAATGACCATAAGGGGAAGGTCTTCGCTCCCGTTGAACGTACAGGAGCTTAACGAGGGGCAGCGGTACAATATCAATACGCCGCTCATCATAATGGACGGCTTCGAGATCCCGCTCCGTAAACTGATGGACTATAACGACGACGAGATAGAAACGATCAACATACTCAAGGATGCCGCATCGACGGCGATCTACGGCTCGCGCGGGGCCAACGGTGTGATCGTCATCGTTTCCAAACAGCCCGCTCCCGGCCGGCTGACTGTCGGCCTCACGGTGAATATGGATATGGAAATGCCTGACATTACGTCTTACGACCTGCTGAATGCCGCCGAAAAGCTGCAATTCGAACTGGATAACGGGTTCTATGCAGGCAGGTCGGCGAACGAAACGGTCGACCTGATGCAGGTCTACAACCAACGCTACCGCGGCGTGATCGAAGGCACCGACACCCATTGGCTGAGCAAGCCGCTGCGCACGGGCGTATCGCAACGCTATAACCTGCGTCTGGAGGGCGGCAGCGAGACGTTCCGGTGGGGCGTGGTCGCCGGGTACAACCATGTGGAGGGCGTCATGAAAAACTCCTCCCGCAATAATTTCAACGGACAGATCAGCCTGCAATACAACTATAAGAATATAGCTGTCAGGAACCAGACTTCCATCGTGCTGAACAACGGCACGGAGAGCAATTACGGTTCTTTCCGCGATTACGCGGTGATGAACCCGTATTTCAAACCCGATGACGGGAACGGGGAATTTATCCGGAATTTCGAAGGTGGGCGCAACGGCCATACGGCTATACCCAACCCGTTGTACAACGCATCGCTGAACAGCTTTAACAAATCGAAGTACACCGAATTCATAAACAATTTCTCGGTCGACTGGACGATCGCGGAGGGTCTGGTGCTGCGCGGACAATTGGGATTATCGACACGGAATGGTTCCGCCGACGTATTCCTCTCCCCGCTGCACAGCTCTTTCTTTTCCAACTCGTACTATACCACCGGCGACGGCGTTCTCGAACGCGGACGCTATACCTACCGTCCCGACGAAGCCTCCAATTACGACGCGGGCATAACGTTGGGTTACACCAGGATATTTGCCGAAAAGCACCTGCTCTACGTCGGTTTGAATTACGCGATGCTGCAACGCAGGTCGGGCCAATACGAGGTCGTGGGCGTCGGCTTCACCAACGAAAGGAAAAACTCTCTCGGCAACGCCATGCACTATCTGTCGGACGGCAGGCCGCAGGAGACCGAGGATGTACATGTCAGGAGCCTCGGCCTTACCGGTAACGTGAACTATACCTACGACAGCCGTTATTTCGTGGACCTGTCGTTCCGCCGCGACGGAAGCTCGCAGTTCGGATCGAAAAACCCGTTCGGTAACTTCTGGAGCGTGGGTGCGGGCTGGAACATCCACCGCGAGAAATTCCTGGCCGGCATCGGCGGGATAGACAACCTGAGGCTGAAGGTATCGTACGGACAGACCGGCTCCATGCAATTCTCGTCATACGATGCCATGCGTACCTTCAGGTATTACGCCGACGACCGTTATGGAACGTGGGGGGCGGCCTACCTGAGCGGCTTCGGGAACGAAGACCTGAAGTGGCAGGTTACCGACCAGTTCAACGTGGGTACGGAAATCGGTATGTTCCGGAACAGGTTGGCGGCGGCGTTCGACTATTATGTCAAAAAGACCTCCAACCTGCTTTCCTACATAGACATTCCGCATTACACGGGTTTCAGGAACTATGTAACCAACGTCGGCGCAGTGAAGAATACCGGTTTCGAAGCGTCCCTGACCGTCGTCCCCGTGAGGAATGATGATATAAGCTGGACGGTCACCGGCAAGATAGCGTACAACAAAGACGAAATAACCTACCTCTCGGAAGATATTAAACGGCAGACCGAAGCGTATCTCACCCAGGGCGTGGATGCAAGTACGCTCTTCTATGAAGGCCGTTCGCAAAATTCGCTGTACGTGGTGCGTTCGCTCGGTATCGACCCGGCATCGGGGCGGGAATTCTTCCTGAACCGCAATGGTGAGACTGTTTACGAATGGTCGGCCGCCGACAAGGTCTACGCAGGTGTTGCGGAACCTGCCGTCCGTGGTAACCTGAGCACACTGCTGCGTTACGGGGATTTTTCCCTCAACCTTTCGTTCGGCTATCATTGGGGAGGGGTGATCTACAACCAGACGCTCATAGACAGGGTGGAAATCCAGCGCGCGGCCATTATAGACCGGAATGTCGACCGCCGCGTGCTCGAAAACCGCTGGAGCCGGCCCGGGGATGCGGCTGCCTTCAAGAAGATCCCGGCCGAGGGCGAGACCGAGATACTGACCCGCGCATCCGACCGCTTCGTGATGAACGACCGCATGTTCCAGTTGCAGACCGCAAGTCTCGAATATCGTCTGGATACCGAATGGCTCCGCAGAGCGGGGATACAGAATATGCGTCTGGGCGTGAATATGTCCGACCTGTTCTACATATCGTCCGTCAAACGCGAGCGCGGCCTGGACTATCCTTTCGCACGCCGTGTCGGGATGAGCCTCTCCGCAATGTTTTAAACATAAAAAACAGAAAACCGATGAAAAGGAAATTAATCATACTGCCCGCCATAATAGCCCTGCTGACTGTTTCGTGCAGCGATTGGCTGAATGTGGTGCCGAAGACCATGGAGCCTGCCGACGTTATGTTCGACACCTATCAGGGTTACAAAGACGCGCTGACCGGATGTTACGTTAAAATGAAAGACCGTTCGCTCTGGGGTGAGAACATGACGATCACTTCCGTCGAATTCCTGGCCCAGCACTGGCAGTTCGGCAACTTCGTCGACGCCGCCACCGTGACCACAGGCACGGCCATAAAGAAATACGACTACGCGGATGATAATGTGAAGGCGGTCTTTCAGAATATATACGACGGCCTTTATAACATTATCGTACAGGCAAACACCATTATCGAGGCCATGCCCGAAACCGGGGCGGTGGCCATTCCCGACCGGCAGGCGCGCGCGGTCGTGGAAGGAGAGGCCCATGCCATCAGGGCGCTGTGCCATTTCGAGATACTGCGGCTGTTCGGGCAGGTGCCCGGAGGTACCCTGGCCCCGGTATCGCTGCCATATATCACTTCGGTTTCGCGTGAGCCGGTGGCTTATATCGACTATGACCGGTTCATCGGGAAGATCGAAGGCGACCTCGACAGGGCTGCGGAATTGCTCGGCGAGTACGACCCCTATGTGGAATACTCCTACGCCGAAATCAACGGGCTTACTTACGACGGCATCCCGGTCGGCGACGAATACCTGCATTACAGGCTGCTGCGCCTCAATTATTGGGCTGTAAAAGGGTTGCAGGCGCGTTTCTGGCTCTACGTCGGCAATACGGCCGAAGCGGCGCAGGCCGCCGGCGAGGTTATTGCCGCGTCTGTCGCCGGCAAAGGCTTTTCGATGGAGAGCAACGCGGGCGAACTGGCCGGCTCTAATGGTGTCAGTCATTACGCACTGCCGGGCGAAGGCCTTTTCATGCTCTCCAACCACCAACTTCAGTATTACAATCCGGATTTATTTGCCACGTCTGGTTCCGCAATGGAGCAGAGGCTCTATATGTCGTCCGCGAGGATGGAAGGCACGCCGGATGTTTTCGGCCTGTTCGACGAACCGCACGCCGCCTCGAACAACAACCGTTTCAGGGGAGTGTGGCGTCAGAGGAGCCATCCCCAGTGGGACGATCCGACAATCTACGAATTGCTGAAATACGATCAGGAACAGACCGATTACGGAATCTCCCAACTCGTGCGCAAACAGGTCATGCCGGTCCTGCGATTGTCCGAAATGTACCTGATCGCAATGGAGACGAGCAACGATATTACCCGGATCAATGAGCTGTACAACACTTACCGGACATCCCGCAATATTACCGGAACGGAATTCGCGAACAAGCAGGATGTGATGGCGATGATAGAGAGGGAGTACCGCCGCGAATTTTTCGGCGAAGGACAGATGTTCTTCTTCTACAAGCGCAATAACGCCAAAAGCATGGCGTGGGCCGAAAAAGCCGTCGCAGAAGCCAATTACCGCATTCCGTTCCCCGCCACCGAATATCAACTTAACGACCGATAACCATGAAAAATATAAGAATCATATTGCTTCTTGCCGCCCTGCTCCTGGCGGGGGCGTGCCGGAAAGAGAAGATCACGACCTGGTCGGGAGACGACCGCGTCAGGTTCAGGACGGACCTTGTGAGCGACACGCTGCAAAGCTACTCGTTCCTCGGCGAAACGGACGATATTACGAGCCATGTCATGTATATCGAGGTCGGCGCCGAAGGGAAAGTGCGCGATTTCCCCCGTGCGATAAGCCTTAAGCAGGTCGCCGGAGGGAGCGACGCCGCAGTGCCGGGCACCCATTACGTCGCATTCGACGACGCACGGGTCAGGGGCGAGTATGTGATACCGGCGGGTGCGGCAAGCGTGGAGATACCCATTATTCTCCTGCGTCACCCGTCGTTGCTCGACCAGGAGAAGACGCTGCACGTGGAATTGGTCGAAAACGAACATTTCCGGCTTACTACCGATAACAACCTGAGGTTCCGCATGATCACATTCGCCGAGAAACCCGCGATGCCGGATGCGTGGAACCTCGCGGTGGCGTCGACCGGCAACCCCGTCCCCTATTTCGGGACATACGGGCCTGCCAAACACCGTTTTATGATCGACCAGACCAACACGGCTTTCGACAACGAATGGTTCTCGGAGTACTTCATGCCTGACAACTACGGCAGCGAATGGCTGCTCCCGCGCGACGCCGGTTACGTGTCATATATCCGTCAGTTGTTACAGCAGAAACTCGATGCCCGGAATGTGGCGGCCGGCGCAGGCAATGAATTGAAAGAGGCCGACGGCACGGTCGTCAGGTTCCTTTAAGAGCTTAACCCCAAAAGAACAAAAGATGAAAAAGATATTATATTCCCTGTTTGCACTGGTCATGTTAACAGGCTGTTACGAAGACAAGAGCAGCGACCGTTACGATCCGGTGGGCTCGATCGAAATAACCGGCATCGAGAGCAGCTATACTAAAACGGCGCTTGTCGACGTGCTCGAGATAAGACCGGAGGTCACATCGACCGACCCCGCGGACGACGTCTCCGAATTCGAATACCTCTGGACGTGTTACACCACACTGGAGGCTATGAAGAGCGAAGAAGAGGGTGCGGAACCTGTGATGCAGTGGCACACTAAAGACCTGACATGGCCCCTCGACGTTAATGCCGACGGATACAGGCTCATATTGCAGGTGACCAATCCGGCCACCGGCTATTCGGTCTACGAGACTACCTCGCTTCAGGTAAACACGTCTTTCTCCGTCGGGTTCTACTTCCTGAAAGAGACCGCCGACGGTAATACCGAACTCGATTTCCACGCTCCCGACGGGGCGATGACCGCGTCCGACCTGCTGACATGGCAATTCGGGGCGCCTATCGCCGGAGCGCCCACCAACCTCTCGCTTGTGGCGAATCCCGGGGCGGCTTTCAATAATTACCCGTACATGGACCTCGAAACCGGGGAGATCTTCTCCTCTCCCGGCACTCCGGCGATCGCAGTGATGGGCGGCAAGGATATGAAGATCATGCGGCTGAACGATATGACACTGATCTACGATTACGACCAGCTGTTCTTCAGCGGCACGGCGCCGGACGAAAAGCCGGTCAACGCCCTGTTCATGTCGATGATGGCCAATACGGCGGTGTTTACCGAGAAAGGGTTCTACCACGGCGCAAGGCCGTCGAGCAGGCTCTCTTTCCCGATCGCACCCACCGGGACCTCCATCGGAAAAGTCACAAAACTGAATGTGATGACGCCGGCCTACGTCGCTTTCGATGAAGGTAACGGCCAGTTCCTCTATTACGCATGGGGCGGCACTCAGACGCCTGTTTCGTACACTAACGGCTATTCGCCTTTCGATATAGACTGCCGTGCGCTTTTCATGGGTACCGACAACAACACCGACTACGATGCAGGCCGCGGCTGGGCTATACTTCAGGACAAAACTGAGCCTTCGGAGAGGTATCTTTACAGGCTGATCCAGACAGCCACCAATCCCATCACCGATATTCGCCGGATACCCGCCGCATCCGAATTCAACACCGCGCAGGTGTACGGCAACAACAAAGGAACATCGACCCAGATGCTTTACGGCGGAGTTGGCGACAGGTTCTATATCTATAACACCGGCAGCGACACCGAAACGCAGGTCTCGCCGGCCGGTATGGACAGCGGGGAAACGATCACCATGATCACCCACAAACCGGGTATTCAGAATCCGGTGGATGGCAGCGCGCCACCCGTAAACGGCTATATGCTCATCGCCACCCATAAGGACGGCGGTTACAAAGTCTATGTTTACGATATGGTGGGTGGTATTCCCGACGGCAATCCCGTGAAAACTTATACCGGGACCGGGAAGGTCGTCGATATGCAATATGCCGGCGGTACAGGCTCGTACAGTCCTGTTCTTTAGAGCTTGTTTGAATTTTTATCACAGAGATCATGAAAAAACTTTTTTTAATCGCCGTATCCCTGCACTTCATTGCATCCGCATCGACGGCACAGAACCGAAGCATCGTTTTCGAAAAGACGAAAGTCTGGCAGGAAATAGTGGAAAAAGCGGGGAAAGAAAACAAACTTATTTTCGTCGATTGTTACACCGACTGGTGCGGGCCGTGCAAGCTGCTCGCGTCAAGGGTGTTCACGCTCGACGACGTGGCCGATTTTTTCAACGCCAACTTCGTGAACGCCAAGTTCGAAATGGAAAAGGATGCCGACGGCATTGCCAATAAAGCGGCGTGGGCGGTCGATGCCTATCCCACGCTGCTGTTCGTCGACCCCGCTTCGGGCAAGGTGGTGCACCGCATGGTCGGCGCGGGCCAGCCCGACTGGCTGATCGAAGGGGCAAAGATCGCGATGAACCCTGAGATAAACCTGGGCAGCATGATCGCTCGCTATGAGGCGGGTGAACGCTCCCCGGAATTCGTGGTCGCGTATCTGAAAGCACTCGCGACAGGCCTGATGAAAGCGGAACAGGAAAAAGTTGTGGCCGGGTATCTGAAAGGCATGACGGCCGACCAACTCGCTACTCCGGAGAACTGGGAACTGATACGCGTGAACGTGACCGATCCCATGTCGGAGCTGATGCGCACCGTGATGGCCGGCCGCGAGAAATTTTATGCCGTCGAAGGGGTCGCCCGTGAGGCGGTCGATCGCCACCTGACGGCCATACTGATGGGGGGCGCATTGGTTTTCACCTCCCCGAAAGTGCCTTTCGATCCGGCGCGCTTCGACGAGGTATCGGCCTACTACGCAACGATCCCGCACCCTGCCGTCGAACCGGCCCTGTTCTACCTGCGCACGGTCGGCAAGGCCAGGGCTGAAAACTGGACCGGTGTTCTTGCCGATGTAAAAAAGGTTGCCGCCGATAACAATATCCTCGGTCAGGGATATGTCGCGAGTTTCGAGTACGCATTCATTCCCCTGTTGGGAAAGTCGGGGGACCGGGAGATCGTCGCGCAAGTGGTCGCGATCCTCGATGGCCGGATGGAGAGTGCTAACTTCTACTCCAGACCCTCCATCCTCGAAATGAAGAGCGACCTGCTCAGGAATATGGGCGACGATGCGGCAGCGGATGAGATCAGGGCGCAGGTCGACGAGCTACGCAAACAGATACAGGAGGAGATCGACAGCAGGAATGCCGGGTTAAGATAACCTGAGTTGTCGACGGCACATATAAGTGAACGATACGCAGCCGGCCCCCGGGGGCCGGCTGCGTATGTAAAGAATGTGGCGGGGTTACAGCCCGTTCCAGTAGTCGTCGTTGGCGATCGGCTCGATCGTCACCTTGCGGTCGCCCATGCGGGCGTGCTCGGCGGCGAACCCGGGCTTTATGTCGGCCTTGTCGTAGTCGAAGTAGATGTTCGACAGCAACTCGTTCTGTTTGACGGCACTTTCTACGATATTCGATTCGCCCGGTACTTCCACAATCCGTTCGCGTTCAACGACCCGTTCCACGATCTTTTCGACCGGGCGGTCGATGTAGACCACTGCCGGGGCTGGCCTGCGGTTGCGTCCGCCGAAGCGCCACAGCAGCCTCACGGTGCCCTGCAAGGGGTTGGCGACGCGGTTCCTGAGGATGTAGTTGTAGTCGCCCTGAAGGCCGATGCCGAAGCCGTTCGAGAGCCACATGTTCACACCCACGCCGGCCTGAATTGGGATCACGCCCCTGGTGTCGGCGCCGTCCTTGTTGCCCACGTTCCACCACCGGTACTTCACCCCGTCGGCCGTTTCGCCGGAGTAGGAGGTGACGTAGCCCTTGTACATGTAGCCCGCGCCCACGCGCAGGTATGGGTCGATCCACGGCGAGCGGAAGTAGTGTCCCAACCGCTTGTTAATACATGCAAAAAAATAACATTTATATTAGGCCGACCGCGCGTCGGGTGGTTCAGGGCCGCCCCGGGTTTCAAATTGGCAATGCGCGGCAGGGACGGTACCGGCAAACAAGAAAGTCCGCCCGGCCCCCTGAAAAGGGCCGGGCGGCTTTGGGTTTCGTTGAAACTGCGGAGATGTGGTTATTCTCCGAGGTATGAGATTATTACGGCGCCGCTTCCGCTATTGTCGGGACGAGCAGCGGAGTTATCGGGAAGCGGGTAACTATTGGCATTCGCCGCAGTTCCTGTCAGGTAGCTCTGGCCGCCGCCGCCACCTGTGCCCGAAACGTTCTCATTTCCTGCTCCACCTCCTGCTCCACCTCTGTTATAGCCGCCGCCGCCGCCGCCACCACCGCCGCCCGGGGATTTTCCATTCCCATTGACTTGTGCGGCATTTCCGCCGATTCCTCCTTCGGTACTGTTAACCGTGGCAC
>QMCE01002321.1_pt1 | contig 11596 bp, 13 predicted proteins | sample 1821851 | NCBI WGS metagenome assembly QMCE01 (sample SAMN09453174, study PRJNA476694) | Termite gut metagenome, whole genome shotgun sequencing project. | isolation source: worker | host: Odontotermes sp. | place: South Africa:Pretoria | collected 2016-01-28
CCACGTGGCATATATACCCAACGGCTACATCACAGGATTGTCGAAGATCGCGCGCGTGGTGGAATGTTTTGCCCGCCGGTTGCAGGTTCAGGAGCGTCTCACTGTGCAGATACGCGACTGCATTCAGGAAGTGTTGAACCCTATGGGCGTGGCGGTCGTTATAGAGGCTGCGCACACTTGTATGTCGATGCGTGGAGTGCAGAAACAATCCTCCGTCACCACCACATCCGCCTTCACCGGAACATTCCTCTCCGACCACCGCACAAGAGAAGAATTCATAACATTGGTCAGCAATAATTTACATTGAGATGCTTGTAAAAATTTGGCCGGAGAATCCTAATGCGAAGCAGATTGCGCATGCCGTCGAGGTGTTGCGTGCCGATGGAGTGATCGTATATCCTACGGATAGCGTTTATGCATTCGGTTGTTCATTGAAAAACCCCAAAGCCATCGAGCGTATGCGGGCCATAAAGGGCAAGAAGGATGGCGATTTTTCGTTGGTGTTCGACTCCCTGTCGCGTATCGCGGATTATGCGCGGGTCGATAACGCCGAATTCGGAGTGTTGAAGCGCAATTTACCCGGGCCGTTCACGTTCCTACTCGCTCCTTTGTCGCGTGTGCCTGACAAGGTGTTGGCAAAGAGGAAAAGTATCGGGGTCAGATTGCCGGCCAATGCCATTGCACGGGCGTTGGTGACCGAGTTGGGATGTCCGATGCTGACGACATCGGTCAAGGATGATGATGAGTTGCTGGAATACACCACCGACCCGGAACTGATAGCCGAGCGTTATGGCCGAGTGGTGGATATGGTCATCAACGGCGGCGAGGGTGCGATAGTTCCCACAACGATAGTCGATCTGACCGGCGGTGTCCAGCCCGAGATAATAAGGCAGGGATTAGGAAATTTAGAGTAAACGATATGTGGCGAAATGCATCGAATTGGGGATTTCTGAGTGGCATAGGGCTGTTTGCCGTGAACTTGATCGGTTGGGGGTTGAAGTTGGAGGCCGGTGCTCCGCTCATTTATGAACTGCTGCTTTTTGTGGCGTTGTGTGCGCTAATCGTGGTTTCGGGCAAGCTGAATGCGAAAAATGCAGGCGAGGCGGGATATGGTTATGGCGTGGCCGTGGGGTTTGTGCTCACGATGATGGCATGTGCGGGTTGTGCTCACGATGATGGCATGTGCGGGTATCGTTTACGGGGTCGGGAAGTTTTTGCTGATCAATTTTTTCGCGCCGGAGTACTACGGGACATTGAACGAAAAGGCAGTGGATGTGGCTTTGTCGTTGTATAGAAATTTTCCGCAGTACGAGCAGATGATCGAGATGCGCCCACGGATGTTGGTATGGCTGCGCAATCCTTTTTATTTAATATTTCAATCGGCCTTGGAACTCGTTTTCAAGGGCGGATTTTTGGGGCTGGTGTTGTGTGCTTTTTTGACTAAAAAACCTTCGGTGTCAAAAAATGATTGATGTTTCGATAGTTATACCTTTGTATAACGAGGCCGAGTCGCTGCCCGAGTTGGCAGCGTGGATAGCGCGTGTTATGCGCGGAGAAGGGTTGTCGTATGAGATAATTTTCGTGGACGACGGCTCGGCCGATGGTTCGTGGGATGTTGTGGAAGGGTTGGCAAAAGATGGGGACGAGGGGGTTATCCGTGGAATAAAATTTTCAAGAAATTACGGCAAATCGGCCGCTCTGTATGCCGGTTTTGAAGCGGCCGAGGGCGAAGTGGTCGTCACTATGGATGCCGACCTGCAAGATTCGCCCGACGAAATTCCTGCGTTGCGAAAAATGATACTCGATGAAGGGTATGACCTTGTTTCGGGCTGGAAAAAACATCGTCACGATCCGGTGGGGAAACGCCTTCCTTCGCGATTTTTCAACGCCACGGTGCGCCTTGTTTCGGGCATACGGCTCCACGATATGAACTGCGGCCTGAAAGCCTATCGCCGGGCTGTGGTCAAAAGTATCGAAGTCTACGGCGAAATGCACCGCTATATCCCCATTTTAGCCAAGCAGGCGGGTTTCGGCCGCATAGGTGAAAAAGCGGTCGAGCATCACGCAAGAAAGTTCGGACACTCCAAATATGGCATAGAGAGGATGTTGAAGGGCTATTTGGACCTTGTAACGGTGTCGTTTTTATCACGTTTCGGCCGCTCGCCGATGTATCTGTTCGGCACTTTGGGTACATTGATGTTCCTCGCGGGGTTCGTCACCGCAGTGTGGCTCATTATCGATAAGCTCGTTAAGCAATCTCATGGCGAGTGGGTGCGTGGAGTGGCCGATCAGCCGATGTTTCACATTGCTTTGGCAATCTTGATGGTGGGTGTGATGCTGTTTTTGACCGGTTTTTTGGCCGAGCTTGTCAATCGCAACGCGCCCGACAGAAATAAATACTCAAAAGACAAAATAATATGAAAGCAGTTTTTGTGTCATACAATCAAGCTCACACTCTCGAAGTGAATGCTATGCTCGACCGTCTCGAAATTCGAGGATTCACCCGTTTCGGGCTCACCGAAGGGCGCGGCTCATTCTATGGCGAGGCCCACTACGGCACCCACGCCTGGCCCTCGATGAACTCGTCGCTACTGATTTTCCTCGACGACGACCGCGTGCCCGTCCTGCTCAATGCCCTCAAAGCCATAGACGACACCGCCCCGCAACAAGGCTTGCGTGCATTTGTCCTAAACGCCGAAAACGGATTCTAACCCGAAATATATGGTGCAAAAAAAGCAGATAAAGCGTGGAGTAAAACGCGGTGTTAAGAAGATCGAGCAGAAGTTATCGACCCGTAGGGCGGTGATGGTGTTTTGGTGCGTGGTGTTGGCGCCATTCGTGTTACTGGGGGTGATGCTGACCCTGACTGCGGTGGGAACGTTCGGTGCGTTGCCAACGTTCGAGGAGTTGGAAAATCCTCAAAGCAATATGGCCACGGAGATCATTTCTGAAGATGGCAAGACGTTGGGCACTTTTTATGAAGAGAACCGCACGTTCGTGGACTACGCCGATTTGCCGCGGGATATTGTGGAGGCGTTGGTGGCTACGGAAGATGTGCGATTTTACGGCCATTCGGGTATAGATTTTATTTCGTTGGGCCGTGTTGCATTGCGCACAATAGGACTGGGGCAAGACCAGGGCGGCGGGAGCACCATTACCCAACAGTTGGCCAAAAACCTGTTTCCGCGGCAAGAACGGTCCCAAAATCCTGTGGTGCGAATTGCGGTTTTGATCACGGACAAGTTGAAAGAGTGGATCACGGCGTTGAAGTTGGAGTATAATTACACCAAAGAGGAGATAATCGCAATGTACCTCAACACGGTGTTTTACGGTTCGAATGCTTATGGGGTCAAAAGTGCTGCGAATACATTTTTCGGGAAAATGCCGGCGAATTTGAATTTGCAGGAGTCGGCGATGTTGGTCGGAGTTGTGAACGCTCCCACAAAATATAGCCCTGTGAGCAATCCCGACAACGCGGTAGCGCGGCGCAACACAGTAATCCGTCGTATGGAATCGACAGGATATATCACACGGGGAGAGTGCGATTCGCTTGCGGCACTGCCCATCGAGCTCAATTACAATCCGGCATCGCACGACGAAGGTTCGGCGACCTATTTTCGCGAGATGTTGCGCCTTGTGATGCAGGCCAAAAAACCCACTCGTAATCAGTACTACACCAAGTACGACTATGAATACGAGCTGAAAAGATGGGAGGCCAACCCCATTTACGGTTGGTGTCACAAGAACCTAAAAGCCGACAGTACCCCATATGACATCTATCGCGACGGGCTCAAGATCTACACCACCATCAACTCCACCATGCAACGCTATGCCGAGCTGGCCGTGAGCGAGCGGATGCGCAACGAGATCCAGCCCCAAATGGACAACCAGTTCAAGTGGCGGGGGCGGATATTCGAAGACCGTACGAAAAAACAGATCGACGAGATAATTTTCAATGCGATGCGATACTCCGATCGTTATCGCGCGATGGAGGCCTCCGGTGCAACGAAAGAACAGATCGACGATGTATTCAATAGGCCGGTGCCCATGAAACTGTTCTCTTATAGCGGCATTCGCGACACAATTCTTTCGCCGCGCGATTCTATCGTCCACTTCAAAAAACTTATGCGTGCCTCGTTCGTCGCGGTCGAACCGGGCACGGGCCACATAAAAGCCTATGTGGGTGGCCCGAATTTCAAATACTTCAAGTACGACTATGCCAAGCAGGCCAAACGCCAGTGCGGTTCGACAATCAAGCCGTTCGTGTACACATATGCCTTTTCGCAACTCGGTTTCGACCCATGCACACCCGTTCCCAACCTACCCGTGACCATCGAGACCTATTCAAAAACCCCTTGGTCGCCCAAAGAGGCCACAAAAGTGGAGTACGACGGGGTCTATCACCCGTTAAAATGGGGGCTTGCGAACTCGCGAAATAATTATACGGCGTGGATAATGCAACATGCAAATCCGGAAGCCGTGGCCGATTTTATTCACAATATGGGTATTCGCAGTTTTATCGATCCCGTGCACGCCCTCGCGCTGGGTTCGATGGATGTGTCGCTGTATGAACTTGTGGGTGCGTTCACAACCTTTGCCAACGAGGGAGTGAGCATCGAACCGATATTTGTCGTACGCATCGAAGACAGGCAGGGCAACCTCATTTCGTCTTTTTTGCCCGAGACTACCGACGCCATCAGTGAAGTGACGGCCTATACCACTCTGCAAGTGCTGCAAGATGTGGTCAATGGCGGTACGGGCGGGCGGTTGCGCTACCACTATAATCTCAAAGGCGAACTTGGAGGCAAGACCGGCACCTCACAGGAGAATCGCGATGCGTGGTTCATAGGTGTGGCCCCCAAGCTCGTCGCAGGTGCCTGGGTCGGTGGCGAAGACCAAAGCGTGCACCCCACCAGCAGCGGCGACGGAGCTAGAATGGCTCTGCCCATCTACGGTGAATTTATGCGGCGAGTCTACGCCGATCCTTCGTTGGGAATAACCGAACAGGACAAATTCAAGGTCCCTCCCGGTGCACGCTTCTACGGTTGTGCAGAAGTTGCCCGGATGGAGCCTGTAGACATCAGTATAAAAACAGACGACTTCTTCGACTGATGTACACAAAAAAAGCGAGCCTAAGCTCGCTTTTTTTCTCTCTCCCCCCTCTAAAAATGCCCCCCTACTCTGTGAGGGTTTTCTGGGCGGCGTAGCTGATTTTAAGGGCGTTGGCGCGACGCAACTCCTGTTTGACATCTGTTATGATGCCCATGCGGGTATTGCGATCGGCTTTGAGCATCACGGTCATGGCAGCACGGTCGGCCTCGGAGAGTTTATCGCGTTCCGAGGCGACGAATTCGCCGATAAACCGAGGTTCGCGATAGCTGTCGTTGAGCTGAATGCGTGGCGCAGTACCGAACTGGGCCTGTTGTGAAGTAACCGGTATGCCAATGTAGATGTGGCTCACGAGTTGCTTTTTTTCCAACTTCTGCACTTCCGATGCATCGGGCAGTTTTGTCGAGACGAGGACTTCCTGGTCGCGCATACTGGTCGATATCATAAAGAAGAACAGGATCATAAAGATAACATCGGGCAGTGACGCCGTCGAAATGGGCGGAATACCTCCCTTCCGTTTTTTATTCATTACTGCCATATCAATTCCCTCCTACGTTACGTGGTTCTGCTTCCGATATCTTTTGTGGAACGGCCTTGGCCACTGCTTCGCGCTGTCCTTCGTCGAGTTCCATAAATTTCTTGTGGAACTTGACTATGGCGACCTCGTCGCGCACCTCATTGAAGGCGCGAGTAAGTTCGTTCTGCACGCGGACATACATATCGTAGCTTGTCCCGCGGTCATTGGTGAGAGAAACAATGCCTTCGCTGACCGGATATGTCCACACCGAACCGTCAGGCAGGGTGATCTCGGTATCTTTGCGCGAGGGCATATTGTCGGAATTGGTCGGGTTGAGCACGAACTCTTTGACTTTATCCTTGAGCTGTGAAATGTCCACAGGTTGGCGAGCCACCAGAATCTGATCGTAGGTGTTGACAAGCACCGTGAGCAGGTTTCGCTCCTTGACATCCATATCGCTGGCCTTTTGGTTGGGCGGCGGTATGGCTGGCAGGATACGCGAAATACCCGTGTCTACATTCATAGTGGTGGCCACAAGGAAAAAGATCAAAAGCAAGAAAGCGATGTCTGCCATCGGGCTCGCGTTGATTTCTTGGATCTTTCTTTTGTTTGCCATAATTCGAACTCCTTCTTATTTTCGCGACGAGTTTTTTACTGCGCTCCAAACTTCTCCTGCAAGCAGAGTAGCCACAACAACTCCCAAAGCGACATAAGCCAACAGGAGCATCATATCGGTCGATTTGAGTTCGAACTTGCTGTCGAACACCGTTCCGTCTGCACCGATAACGGGCTTGGCGCTTCCTGCAAAATAGAATACGATAGCCAACACGACCACACTGCCGAAAACGTACAATCCGAGTTTGTTGTCGCCGCGGCCTTTGTTCATATTCATCGCTGTCATCCCGACTGCAGCTACAGCCGTAATCACAAGATAAACATATGTCAAAATAAGCAACAGGCCGGCCCCGTATTCCCCGGGAATCCCGAGAACCATATCGAGCACAAGCCACACGACAACCGACAGAGCGGTAAGCCCCAACAGCGAGAGCAAGATAGCGTTCAGGATCTTTTTGTTATATAATTTATCCAACATGGTTTTTTACTTTTTACGGTTGTACTCTGTAAGAATATCCACAAGCGAAATCGAGCTGTCTTCCATATCCATGGTGAGGCTGTCGATCTTCGATACAAGATATGAGTAGAAAAGTTGCAGGATGACCGCGGCGATAAGACCGGCCAAAGTGGTCAAAAGTGCGACTTTAATACCACCTGCAACGAGCGTGGGTGAGATGTCGCCGGCTGCCTGAATACTGTCGAACGCGCCGACCATACCCACAACCGTACCCATAAACCCTAACATAGGCGACAGAGCGATGAAAAGACCGATCCAAACCAAGCCCGATTCCATCTGCGCGATCTGCACCGAGCCGTAAGATACAACCGATTTTTCGACATTGTCCATACCTTGGTCATAACGGTCCAAACCTTGATAGAAAATAGACGCAATGGGGCCGCGAGTATCACGGCAAACGTCTTTAGCGGCTTCGATACCGCCTTTTTTCAAAGCCTCTTCGACTTGTGCGATAAGTTTTTTGGAGCTGATGGTAGCCAGATTCAAATAAATAATACGTTCGATGGCAATGGCCAAACCGCAAATAAGAAAGACCAAGATGGGAGCCATCCAGCCTGCGCCTCCTTCCAAAAATTTCTCTTTAATGGCCTGGTGGAAAGATTTTCCTTCGACATCTGTTTCGGGGTTAAATTCATCTACTGCGGGAATTTCTTCCACTTCGACGATCTCTTCCACAAATTCGGGTTCCTGAGCCTGAACGCTAACGGTTGCCAAACTGAATGCGCCTGCCACCGCCAAAATCATAAATAGTTTTTTCATGGTTAGTTAATGGATTAGATTTTTTAGTTGTTTTTATTAGTATTTTAGTTTGTTTTGTTTATGCCATCTTTGGCCCGGTCCGGCCCTCGGCGGAGAAAGAGGGATTCGAACCCACGATACCCTTGTGGGGTATACGCACTTTCCAGGCGCGCGCCTTCGACCACTCGGCCATTTCTCCGGTTGTTGAACTTGCGAATGTACGGAAAAAAATCTACTTGGACAAATAAACAGGCTAAAAATCTTCGCCGAAACGTTTTGCGAACTCATCGGAAAGTTCGGCGCGGAAGTCGGGATGCGCAATGGATATCAACGCTCTGGCACGCTGGCGCAATGTTTTTCCGCGCAGTTTTGCAACGCCATATTCGGTGACGATGTAGTCTACGTCACAGCGCGAAGTGGTTACTGCAGCGCCCGAAGACAGAACCGGCACAATGCGCGACATTTTTCCGCCCGAGGCTGTTGCAGGCATTGCGATTATCGAGCGTCCGCCACGCGACATTACAGCCCCACGAACATAATCGACCTGTCCGCCCACACCGCTGAACTGTCTGGTGCCGATGCTTTCGGCATTGACCTGACCCGTAAGATCGACCTCGATGCAAGAATTTATCGACACCATACTGTCGTTTTGCGCGATCACGTTCGGATCGTTTACATAGTCGACGGGCAGAAGTTCGATGCCCGGGTTGTCGTGTACAAAGTCGTAAAATTCGCGCGACCCCATCAAAAATGCCACCACTGATTTGCCCGGATGGAGCGTTTTGAGCGTGTTGTCGATAACGCCCGAGCGGATGAGTGCCATAGCTCCATCGGAGATCATTTCGGAGTGGATACCGAGGTGTTTTTTGTCGCCCAGAAAAGTCAAAACCGCATCGGGAATTGCCCCAATGCCGAGTTGCAGCGTGTCGCCATCCTTCACCAGCGAGGCGCAGTGGCGGCCTATTTCGCTCTCAATATCCGATATTTTGGCAAGCGGAATTTCGGGCATCGGGTCGGCGCACGGCACGATGTAATTGAATTTGGAGATGTGCACGCGGTTCGTCTCGCCGTGGACATATGGCATCAGTTCGTTGACCTGCGCGATGATGGTTTTGGCTTTTTCGACGGCAGCTTTCGTGTAGTCGCACGAGAGGCCGAGGCTGCAAAAACCATCCTCGTCGGGCAGCGAAACATTCACCAAAGCAACGTCCACGGGGATTTCTTCACCCAAAAGCGAGGGGACGTCCTTGAAAAAACGGGGTAAAAAGTCGGCACGATTTTCGGCCAGCGCAGGCCTCGAAGCTGCCCCCAGAAACGGTGTCGTGAGGCGAAAATGCTTTGCGTTATCGGCCTCGAGATAGTCTCCGTAACCGAGGCTCAAGACGTGAAAAATATTCAGGTTTTGAAATCTCTCTTTTTGTGCGACAAGCTCACGCATAATTACTTGCGGATTTGCCGCCGCGTGGCCACACACTACCCAATCGCTATTATTTATCTGCTCGACGGCTTTTTCGGCCGAGACGATTTTGTCCCTAAATTTTTCCTTCCAATTCATAGATTTTTTCGTTTAATTTTTTATTTGTTTTTCACTTTCGAGAAGCGCGATTTTTCTTTTCGGTCCACCCCAGCTGTAATTGCCAATTTTGCCACTGCTTGGCAAAACTCTGTGGCAGGGAATTATTACCGGCATCGGATTTGCCCCGACAGCAGTTCCAACCGCCCTATACGCCTTTGGATGACCGATTTTCGATGCTATATCACCATAAGTAGTGGTCGTTCCATATGGAATTTCGAGTAGCGTGCGCCACACTTTCAGTTGAAATGAAGTACCGCTCAAGTACAACGTTAATGCATATCTATTTGCATATCTATTTACATATGCGTTTTGTTCGTCGTTTGCATATGTAAATATGGCTCCGGAAAACATCTCCTTGGACCACATTTTTATCCCACCCGAGGCGGTAGTTTCAACTATTTTTACGGGTAAACACATCGTACAAAAATAAAGTTTCAAGCGATTGGTTCTGTTATGATAGTGTTAAGAATAAAAAAGGGGCGGATTTTCATCCACCCCGTGGGCCCAGAGGGTCATGATCCCCCGACCTTCGGATTATGAGTCCGCTGCTCTGACCAACTGAGCTATGGGCCCTTTTTGCGCGACAAAGATAAGAAAAATTTCGTAATTTTGCACGCTATGGCAAATATCAAAACCCTTGCGGGCGATACAATGATATACGGATTGAGTACCATCCTCACGCGGATGCTCAACTATCTGATGGTGCCATACCTCACGCGGGTGATGACCCAGGGCGAATACGGCGTGGTGACTGACCTCTATTCGCTGATCCCATTCGCACTGGTGGTGCTGACGATGGGACTGGAGAGTGGTTATTTTCGATTTGCGGGCAGTGCTGCGGATGAAGATGAGAAACGGCGGATATTTCGCACCCTTTGGAGATTGACGTGCTGTGTGGCGCTTGTGTTTTTGCTACTTGTGGGCTGCTTTTCGAATTCGATCGCGCCTTTTTTGAACTATGGCGACCATCCGGAATATCTGCGTTGGACGGCTGGTATCATATTTTTTGACGTTGCAACGGCACTACCTTTTGCGAAGTTGAGAGAACAGCGAAAACGACTGGCGTATGTGGGCCTGAGGCTTGCCGCCGTAGTCGTAAATTTGGGAATGTGTGTCTATTTTTACAGCGTGCGCAATTTTTCGGGCGTCGAATGGGTGTTGAAGGCCAATTTTGCGGCAAGTGCGTTGGTTTTTCTCGCGCTCGGGTTTGGGAAATATGAGTTCAAAGAGCGTTGGGATTTCGGCATGTTACGCAAAGTGCTGATTTACTCGTTACCATTGCTTATCAGCGGTATCGCCGGAACGTGCAACGAATTTATCGACCGCCAGATGATAAAGTGGCTCATGCCGGCCGACATGGCAATGCCGGCGTTGGGGATTTATGGCGCGACCACGAAATTGGCTGTCATTATGATACTTTTCACCCAAATGTACCGCCTTGCCGCCGAGCCGTTTTTTCTGGCAAAATTCGGCAAACGTGGTGAGTTCGCGCGCCAAAGTTACACCGCGATGTGGCTCTATGTGGCGGTGGCGATGGTTATTTTTGTTTTGATAATGGTGTGTAAACCGCTCGTAGTGCTTATTTTGGGTGAACAATTCCGCGGCGGCGACCACCTGTTGCCCATCCTGCTGGGGGCGAACGCACTCGCAGGGGTGGTTTTTAACCTCTCGTTGTGGTACAAACAGGCCGAGCGCACGTGGATAGCCCTCGCTGTAACCGGCACGGGATTGGTATTTACCGTGGCGCTGAACCTTTGGCTCGTGCCGCAGATGGGATATGAAGGTGCCGCATGGGCCAGACTCGGCTGCGAAATAGCTATGGTTGCAGTAAGCCTTGCCTTTTTGCTTGCAAACAAAAAACAAATCGAAAAATTATGATAGTAAAAATTGTAAACCATTCGAATTTCGATCTGCCGAAATACGAAACCGAGTTGTCCGCCGGAATGGACGTGAGGGCAAACATCGACGAGAGCATCGTTCTGGGGTCGCTCGAAAGGGCTATGGTCCCCACAGGCCTGTTCGTCGAACTGCCGGCCGGATACGAAATGCAAGTAAGGCCCCGTAGTGGCCTCGCCGCAAAACACGGTATCACCGTACTCAACTCGCCAGGCACCGTCGACGCCGACTACCGAGGCGAGGTGCGCGTGATCTTGGTCAATCTGTCGGACACACCGTTCGAAATAAATCCCGGCGAACGCATAGCCCAACTCGTCGTCGCCCGCCACGAACGAGCCGAGTGGCAATCAGTAGAAGAACTATCCGAAACATCCCGCGGCACAGGAGGCTTCGGCTCAACCGGAAAATAGAAAAATATGAAAAAACAATATGTAGAATCGGCACGAGAAGTGTTGAAAGAGGTATTGGAAACAACACCGCTTATGCGGGTGGCAAATTTATCGGAGCGTTATGAGGCGGAAGTGTTGTTGAAACGCGAAGATCTGCAAATAGTGCGTTCGTACAAGATCCGTGGGGCGTACAACAAGATCCGCAGCCTTTCGACCGAGGAGTTAAAACGAGGTGTGGT
>QMCE01001888.1_pt1 | contig 11595 bp, 5 predicted proteins | sample 1821851 | NCBI WGS metagenome assembly QMCE01 (sample SAMN09453174, study PRJNA476694) | Termite gut metagenome, whole genome shotgun sequencing project. | isolation source: worker | host: Odontotermes sp. | place: South Africa:Pretoria | collected 2016-01-28
TATCCCGCGGCAATAACAACAAATATTGCACAAGACAAAAGTGTAACCATAATTGGTACAGGTACTAATACACCGGTGTTGGATTTTTCTAGCTCTACGACAAGTATTTCTTTGACTGGTGAAGATAACACAACTGAAATTACTCATCTTATTCTGAGCGGTCAAATGTCATCCAAAGGATTTGCAATAGTCAATAATTCCCAGAACCTGGTCATGAACGATGTCCAAGTTAATGGTACGGGCGGTATAAGCAATGGCGGAGATTTACATATAACCAACAGCTCGCTTTCAAATAATGGTGGCAACACCTATGGTGCGATTGTCAGCAGCGCGAACGGTAATGTTACAATTGGAAACACAACATTTGACGGAAACACAGCCACCACCAGCGGCGGAGCAATCATGATGGGCACAGGCGCGACAGGCGACGGAGTCTTGACTATAAACGGGGGAACAACTTTTAAAAATAATTCCGCGGGCAACGGTGGTGCAATTTATGCCTACAGTGATATGGAGCTTAATACAAATACCGGCGACATAATATTTGATAACAACAGTGCCGGCGAAGGCGGTGCAATAGCATTTTCGATTAATTCAACGGTAACATTGACATCGGAAAACGGGAATGATTTGATATTCAGAAACAACAAATCCACCACCACCACAGTACCTGCCGGAGGGGCGATACTCAGTACTGGCACACTTCACTTGGATTCGGCAGCAGGAAATATAATATTCGAAAACAACAGCGTGGCAGCTCCATCTAGTGGTGTACTCGGCGGTGTCGGCGGCGCAATTTTGAACTATATAGGCCTTACCACTATCAGCGTTGCCAACGGTTATGAATTAAAGTTTGACGGTAACACCGCGGCCACGGACGGCGGTGCGATTTACAACGGCACGCTGGACGGCCTCGCAGCGCCAGAAGGCTTTACGACAGAATTAATTATTGGCAACAATGCAATATTTACAAACAATACAGCAGGCGGTAACGGTGGCGCCATTTATAACTATGACAATACGATTCTAACCATTGGTGATGACGTTGTGTTCCAGGGAAATCATGCAGACTCAATGGCTGGGGCAATTTATGCTAACGCCGGGTCAAAGGTTACAATCGGCGACGGCGCAACATTTGACGGCAATACGAGTTTAGGAGGCGGCGCAATTATGACAAGCGAAGCCAACTTTACAATAGGCACCGGTGCAACATTCATAAACAACAGTACAACAGTTGGCACGGGTGGCGCCATTTATAACTATAAAAGCCTTTTAACATTAAATCCAAATACAACTTTCCAAGGGAACATTTCTGGCACTGCAGGCGGGGCAATTTCAAACCAAAGTGGCGGTACACTTACATTTGCATCGGATGTCACCGGTGGATATTTATTTGACGGTAACAGTGCGACCGGTACGTCATATGGCGCGGGTGCAATTTTCAATTCAGTGTCAACAATAAATATGACAAACATCGCCGGAGACATAAAATTCACAAACAACAGTGCGACCGCTAATGGTGGGGCAATTTATAATATGTCCACAGGTGCCCTTGTAAACATCAGCGCAGCCGACGGATATACCACAACCTTTGAAGGCAACACAGCTGGCATAAACGGTGGCGCAATTGCCAGCCAGGGTTCCGCTGGAACCGAAGATACAACGGCAATAAACATAACGGGGGATACTGTTTTCAAAAATAACACATCCAACACTTATGGTGGCGCGATATATCTTTCCGCCAGTACGATGAACCTTAACTCAGACGGCCTTGGGACACTCGATTTTTCTGGGAACAAATCAGTAAATTTAGAAGGTGGCGCGATTTATATGTTGAACAACAGCATATTGAATATAGGCGGCAATACAACTTTTTCTGGAAATACAGCGGGTACAAGTGGTGGGGCTATTTACTTTACATCCGGCACTTTGAATTTAGACAGCAGTAACGGTGACATAGAATTCACAGACAATATGGCAACAAATTATGGTGGCGCAATTTATAATTTTGGAGATACGTTAAACATTATAAATACCAACGGAAACATTAAATTTGACGGGAATAGTTCGGGTATTGCCGGCGGGGCAATTTCCAATGCTGGCATATTGACAATCGGCGGCGGAAGTGAATTTGTAAATAACAGCACAACATATTATGGTGGCGCAATTTACAATGATAACATTTTAATATTGGATACCACTTATGGTGGCGATATCAATTTTTCTAATAATACATCACAAATGGGTGGAGATATTTATAATGATATTACTTTGAATATAATCGGCACAGCCGGTACAAGCATCAATCTTAATTCTGCAACCGGAATCCATAATGACGGCAAGGCTACAATCAGCAAGACAGGCGAGAACACTTTGAATATCACGGGGCAGGCAACTGGCTCTGGCGAGTTCAAGCAAACCGCGGGAGTCACAATCGCCCAAAGTGGATTTTTTACCGGCGGCACAGCCAAGACGAACATATCAAACAGTTCGTTAAGTGTAAAACATAACTCTTATGATTATGGCGTTACGTTGGGGCAAAGCGGCTCATTGATTCATACCAATATAAATGGAAACCAGAACACAATTTCAAACTCTAACTTGGTATTTGAAGACAGCGCAAATAACGCAACCGCAATATTTAATGCTTTGACCGGCGTCACCACAAGTTACAATCTTGCAACCGCGATTGACAATGGCGGCACAGGCAACGTACTTGGCATTGAAGGTTCTAATGTTACACTTGGCCTTGATAATTATCTGGGAACGACAACTTATGTGTTCACCAATGACACAATTAATTTAAGCGGTCCAAGTACAGAATTACGAACCATCACATTTGATTATTTAAAGGCTACAAATACCACATTGTCGTTTGACCTTTACGCCAATCCGTCTGGCAGCCAGGAAATGTTTACTTCCGACAGATTGGTTGTAAACAATCCCGATGCCGAAAACCCTGCAGAGTTCAAACTTGGCTCAATCCGAATGGTTGAAACTGCAGACAATGGACTGGATTCTTTCGCGTTTGATAATATTCTAGATGGCGCAAAATTTGCTGCAGGCGGCAAAGCCTCTATCGCAACCACAGCATATTTATATGATGTGACCGTAAATGGTGCTTTGACTGGACTTGATTTAACTGTTGCCGGTCCTTCTGGATATAACTCGCTTAACAATATGAACATTGATATTGACAGTGCGGTAAGCCGTGGATTTAATTTCTCGTTCTTCAAGGGTCCCCAAACTTATAACATAGATGAAAGCCTGGGCGTAATGGCCGCCGGAGATTTTACTGTCACCGGATACAGCAATAACGCCGCAGATTCAGTAATATCGGGGTATTTGCGAGAAATCACGACAAGGGACAACAACGACAAAGCAACAGCATGGGGCGACGTTACGGAAACACGTGGTTCTATGTTTAAAATAACAGATAACGCAACAAGTTTTACATTGTCGAACTTGACCATAGCGAATACCTTTGGGTCAAATGGCGGAGCAATTAATATAACCAATTCGGATGCAGTGGTAAATCTGTCCAATTTGATTTTTGATGATAACCACGCAAACAGCAATGGTGGCGCGATTTACACAAGGGCCAACCTTGCCATGAACAATGATATGGTATTCAAGAACAACCAGGCCCCCAATATGGGCGGCGCAATAAGCGCAATGGGCATATCCGGCGAAGATTTGAATATAACATTCGGTGGCAACACAATGTTTACAAATAACGGCACGACAAGCAGCGGTTATTCATACGGTGGGGCCCTGTTTGCCCAAACCACAGATGCAGATACCAATGTTATATTTTATGGAGATGCAATATTCAAAAACAACTATGTCACCGGCCTTGGTGACGGCGCAGCCATGTCCGTAGCGGCAAGCGGAGAAAACTCTACAGCGACCATAGAGTTTCATGGAGATAACATCGAATTCTCTGGAAACACTGCAGCAAATGGCGGATACGGCGGAGCAATCACAGTATCCGGATACAACGCCGATGTAAAGTTCAATATGAACGAAAATACAAAAATAAAGTTCGAAAACAATACCGATTCCGTCGGAGGAAACGACATACTAGTTAATGGCACAAACCGTGGTTATATTTACTTCAGCGGCACTGGTGGCACGGCCGACATAAATGGCGGCATCGCGGACCGTGACGGACTTAGAGGCACCGATACAAACGAAGACTCTGCAGTATTCGTCTCGGGCGATGTTACCGTTAATTTTAACGAAAGTTCTGTAAATGAAAACTTTCACGGCCGTTATATACAAAATGGCGGAACAACAAACATATATACAACAAGTTGGATTGGTAAAGGCAGTGGTGAAAGCGACGGTTTAACATTAATAATGAACGGAAAGATGAATATCTTTAATTCGCTTGATACCCACACTATGGCTGTTATGTCCGGGGGCACACTTGATATACGTGGGTTCAAACCAACGGATTCAGAGATTCAACCACTGGCTCGGGCTGCAACCGCTGGCTCGGACATAACGATTGGTAACGTGGGCCAATATAATACTTTAACCATGGAACAGTTTTTTGGCGGGGGAGGTAATATATGGCTTAACACAAATGGTTCAATCGCAGGTACTGACAAAATAGTAATTACCAACGCAGCAAGCGGGGATGCAATATTGAACTTCGGTGTTATTGGCAACAATCCTGTGGATAAAAAAATTGAAGTTGTGGACTATTCTGGTGCAGACTCAAACGCAAGCTTTAAACTTGTCGGTGATACGTTGGACATCGGCGCATGGGAATACAAACTGGTAAATGAAGTCAATGACGGTTGGTACTTGCAAGCTGAAGATTTGAACTCGACCGCACAATCAGTTATGGGTATACCAGCGCTGCACTTGTCCATGGTAAAAACAGGAATGAATGAACTTCGCAAACGCCTTGGTGCACTGCGCAATGATAACGACAATGATGAATTGGTGGGCGCTTGGGTACGCGGTTATGGCAAACATTTAAACATACACGAACTTGTGAACGCAGAAATGAATATTGCCGGAATTGAAGGAGGTATTGACTTCAAGGCAGAGGCATTAAACGGAAAAATGTATTTTGGTATCATGGGCGGAATGCTGGATTCCGAAGATATCGAGTTTAATACCTCGGTCGGCAAAGCCTCTGGCTGGACCCGAACACCTTCGGTCGGTGCATACCTTACATGGATGCACAAGTCCGACAGCACCAGCAAGTGGTTTGTAGATTTAACCGCACGTCATTTCTGGGCCCATACCCACGTAGAGAAAGAAGACAAAACCAACGGATACGATGTAACTCGAAACTTTTGGGCATTCAGTGCAGAGACAGGGAAACTATTCTATATGGAAAGCCCCGAGTGGATGAATATCGGAGATATTCAACATTCTCACGTTTCAATTGAACCGAAACTTGAACTAAGATACAAACGTGGCAGCGCCGAAGATTTCGAAACATTCGCACACGACCAAGGACACGTTGATAAGACAGAAAGTCTAAGCACACATTTGAATCTTCAAATGAACTTTTTGCCGAATGGAACCGTATCTATTTGGCGGCCATATATAGAGCTCGGAGTCTATAACGAATTCATGGGAAATACAGAGCTAAATTTCTCTGACACCAAACTATGTTCATCAGATACCAAAGGCCTTGGACTCACAGCGACACTCGGCACGAACGCGAATATATCAGACAATACCTATGTCTATGGCGGATATACATTTGAAACGGGCAAAGTATACACATCACACCAACTTAACATAGGTATAAGAACGAAGTTCTAAATCGCGCAAAAAAAAGGACGGGCTATCCCGCCCTTTTTTACGTAATCCGTGTTTTGTCATTCCCAGGGACCCAGCGGGGTCATCGGTGGAAACCTAATTCAAAGTATTAGTGAAAAGTTCAATGTAAAGCTGGGTTTAATGTACTCATAAAGCCCCCCCTCGCTGCGCATAAAAAGCGCCAGCGGTCCCCCCCTAGAGGGGGGACAATCCCGCGAGGGGATTTCAGAGCTTACTTTTTGAGCACTGCACTCCAGGCAAGAATTGTCCCCCCTCTAGGGGGGGACCGCTGGCGCTTTTTATGCGCAGCGAGGGGGGGGGCTTTATACTTTCGCGGAACAAGGGCAGTCATCCCGCCCTTCAACTAAACTAAAACAAAATATTAAGCTGGAAACCACCACGAAATTCTTTCATTTCAAACTCGTAATCAAACGTTCCAACGTACATAGTTCGACCCCAACGACGCGCTATTTTTAACTTCGCCCACTCTTTATCAAACAACGGGTTAGTTGACTTCTGAAAGTCTGCCCCAAGTCCAAGGTTCCAGTTTTCATAAATACGAAAGTAAATATCGGGCATAAAATTTATAAAGGCCGTCCCATTATCTTTATCAAAAATCCAACTTGTCTTTATCGCCCCGGCCAAAGTCAACCATGACCACTGGCGCCCCATTCTCCAACCAATCGAGTACACATTTTCAGAAAACTCGAAAACTTTCGAACCACTGTTTTCAAGATTAACCCCAACCATAATGTCCGAAATCTGACGCGAGTCATAATTACTCAGGCGATACGTCAAATCAAAACCAACATTAGAAAATCCGTCCTGGGGACCCTCAAAATTATTCTGGTATCTTATATTTGCACCTATCGCCAAATAATCCTTTATCCCATAGCTAAATCGCTGGGACGCGCGAACAATATCTTGACCAAAATCAATATTTGTCTTGGATAAAAAATCCGCCCCAGATTCAAGAAATAACGGGTCAAGCGTATCAAAACGCAACTCTCTTGCCTGGGCCGACATTATCGGAAGCAGCATAAAAAACGTTAATAAAAATTTAATCTTTCTCATTGTTTGTCCTGATGTATACGTAATACAAAATTTGATGTCACAAATTGTGACATCAAATTTTATTCTTATTCAAACTAGAAATACAGTATAGCCCTTATTCCTGCACTGTACTCGTTATAGTTATCAAACGCAGCATTCGCTGTATTCGAAAGCGGATTTGTTGAATCTGCGTACCACAGCGCAAAGTCTTTTCCGTTTGCATCATCATAGACTACGTAACGTCCATACAGTTCAAGTGCAAATGACTCGCCAGGTTGCCAGCCAATTCCACCGCGGACCGCTGCCTGGGAATGCCATTCATAACTTCCTATCGTGGCCTCTAGATTAAGCGTCCAATCTTCATCAAGCACACTGAACAAACCCGCACCAAGTTCATAATGAATTGCGGTCTTGTCACCTTCTTCATACGCACTCACATAAAGCTGGTCATTGTCTGCATCATACATTCCAACACCATAGTAATCATACTTATAATTCAAGTACCAAAGGCGCCCTACCCCATATATCGTAGATTGCTCTATCTTATAACCTGCTTTAAGTTCCCCCGCAAACGCGTTCGCCATGTCGTCATAGTGCTGATAGAACCCAGAAACCGTTGCAATCCAGTCCGCATTATCAACAAAGCGCCACTGAAGTCCACCGCCCCATATATCAAGCCTGTCGTCTTTAACCGTGACTTTCCCAAGTCCTTCTTCTTCCCAGTCCATAGAATAATCAGACCAAGCATAGTTACCAAAAACAAGAACTGCGAGCTTGTCGGAAATACCATAAGAAACGTCCAGCTTAAGCGCAGTGCGTCCCATATCCCATTTTACATTTGGATTAATTGGCTGGCCCGTCACAGGGTCGACAATTTCATAGCCTGCAAGAGGCTGAATCTGCATATTATAGTTCACATCAGACATAGACAGGTCACCAACAATTCCAAATTTTCCTGCCGTTGGCTGGAAGAACGGATGTGCAAGAAAGTACTTGCGCTTTGCGGTTGTGCGCGCAGTTTCTGTCCGCGTTGCAGCGGCGCGACTTGACGCAGCCCCACCCGCGACGTAAGAGCTTCTCTGCACCGGTGCAGTATAATACATATCGCGTGACGCGGCGGTTCCTGTGCGCCTTACAGCTGGTGCAGTGGTTGTACGCGTCGTCCTTGTTTCATACTTTTCATAATCAACCTTGACCTTGGTACGACCATCCGGCCCGGCGGTTAAATCGGCACTTGACGCGCCAGACATACCAAAGTTAGTCGCCGCACCCACACTTGGCACCACAGCAATAACCCCCAAAGCCGTCGCCACAAACATAAATAAAGACAATTGCTTTTTCATATGTAAAATCCTTTTCTTATTTGTGGGGATTATATCACAAAAACACCCTATAAAAAAGAGAAATCGCAAATCAGGACAATGCGGCTGTTATTTGGTCCTGCATTTCGAAAGTTCCAAAGACCACCCAACCGATGATAAGGGATACAAGCATTATCCCCATGCTGTTCATCGTGTTTGAAATTGCGTCCATTTTGCGCACTGACGAGTCCAAATAATCATCTGCTATTTTTTGAAGATTCTGGTCAAACCCGTTCATATCCGCGTATATGGCCAAGTCACCGACTATTTCCATGTTCGGGAAATTACGACCCGTGTTTGAAAGTGCAACCCCAAGGTTATCCCCGTTGGCAATAAAACGCAAAGTACGGTTTAAAATATCACGAAGATATACCGAAGAGTTATCGGCCAAAAGCTTCATCGCATCTGGCAAACTTGACCCCGAAGCAAGCATGGCCGAAAGCGACATAAGCCAACCCACCGACACATTAACCTTGTACATGGACCAGGGGGGTAACTTGTCAAAAAAGACTCGTGCCCTGCCCGTCCAGTTTGAAAGACTCAGCCATATTAAAAGCGCAATCACGATAAAACCAATGCTGAATAAATGCCAGTAATTTTTTGAAAACTCGGCCAGTTGCACAAGCGAAGCAGCCGTCCCGCGCCACACCACGTTAGTTCCCGCCGCATCAATAAGCGGCGGCACAAGATAAATTCCAACCATAATAATAATAGCAAAAGTAAGCACCAACAAAAATAAAGGATAAGCAACAGCATTCAACATAGCGCTTCGTATCTTCGCACTGCCTGTACCAACGCGCACAACGTTTTCGATGGCAACAGAGAGTTTCGACACATCACCCAACGTAAGCATAAGATTTTCGCCAACCGGCACCCAACCGCGGGTTGCGTCTGCAAAAGTTTGACCACGTTCAAGATTTTTCTGCCATTCGCGCATAGCAATTGCAAAAGGCTCGGACGGTTTTGTTCCACCCTTGGACTCTATGCGCTCTATCCGCCCCAGCCCGTCCATAAGAGTAAAATTATTACGTAAAAGAGAAGCAAGCTTGCGATATAAATCCATCCGCTTAGACGTATCAAGACGGAAAGATATTTTCGCATAAAATAATTCAAGTCTGTTCATTTTATCTACCTATTTGATTTAAGGATTTAAGATTTACTCGGCACTGCGTGCCTTGATTTACCCGCGGCTTCGCCGCTCGATTTAGTCTTGGACTTCTTTGTAGCACAAAAGATTGCTAACAATTCACTTGATTCCGTATATAAATCTATCAATCTTTTTTCGGGTAATAAATTTGATTCTTTTATAACCTCTAACCAAAACAAAGTTTCATCTGCCTCTTCAATAACTATACTTACCTTTGATATAAATTCCGCATCAGACCGAGCCCTCAAAGCCGCACGATAATTAGCCGCAATTGATGTTCCACTGCGAGATATTTGATTTGCAACGGTCCGTCCATTAATAGTATTAGGCATAGCATCAACAAGCTTTATTATGCGCAAAGCAAAATCTTTTGTACGCTGTTTTAACTCTCGCGAATTCATATAACTCACCTAAATTTATAGATTCACCCACCGATTTAGTCTAAATCAAGGCACGCAGTGCCGAGTAAATCGAGCGGCGAAGCCGCGGGTAAATCTTAAATCTTTAAATCCTCAATAAACCCCTGGTTGGTTTAAAAGCCCAACCCAGCGCTCAAGCTCTGCAACACCGATGACTCCGCCAAGCATAAGCTCTATTGCGGCTTCTTTCAATGTTCGGCCTTCAAGCACTTCAAGCCAATATCTTTGGGCGGCCGCAGTATCTCCGCCAAGCGACAGACGAAGAAACTCGTTATCAGTCATTATTATCTCGCCTGCTTTGACACGACCTATGGTGCCCTTGCCTTTGCATTCCTCGCACCCGTCGCCACGAAAATAAGTCTGTTCCAGCCCAGGTTGTCCAAGAACTTCTTTGACTCTTTCATACTGTGGCATTTCGGGATAGTTTATCAAACGCTTGCGACAGTACGGACACAGCTTTTTAAACAGGCGCATTGACACAAGGCCACGCATCATGGTTTCATCTTTAAGCTTAAAACTTTCTATCCCCATATCAAGCAATCGCGTAAGCGCCGCCATTGCGCTGTTGGCGTGAAGAGTAGTCCATACGTTATGTCCGGAAAGCGCACCTTTGACGGTAAGCTGAGCAGCGGACAGAGTACGGACTTCACCAACCATGAGTGTATCGGGGTCACTTCGAAGCGCCGCTTGGAGGGCTTCTGTAAATTTTTCTTCACGTTGTTCTTCGTTGTACGCATTCACGATTGGCATTTGGTGGGCGCCAAAGATTTTCTGCTCGGCCGGGTCTTCTACAGTTATAAGGTTTATTTCATAATTACGCTCGCGCAGCATCATGGACATATTACGTACAAGCGTGGTGGACTTTCCACTGCTCGTTGGCCCCGCCACAACAACCAATCCTGTCGGATACGAGCGAAGACGCATTAATAAACGCTGTTCATAATCTCCGAACTCCTGCTCTGTCTTTATACCCTGGGACGGGTTATCGTAAAGAAGACGCATAACAACATAACGACTTCCAAACGCAACCGGATTAAACTGCATACGAACGCCAAGAATTCCCTGGGGCAAGTATAAATCACGCGTTCCACGAAGTGGGGTACGCCCGTCCTTTTGCGCACTCTGATACTCGTTCTGGGCATAGTTAGAGCCTGATATATCTGCACTCGCGAAAGCGGCACGCACAAAAGACTCTCCCCACTGAGAATTGTACTCTAACACGGGCTGGATAGACCCATCCGAGCGAAAATATACAGTGGTCTGGTCAGCAACTTCTATGTGAATATCGGACACCTTTTGAGCCGCCGCCCTGGCAATAATATCCACAAAGTCTTTTTGCATTTGATTGTCATAATCAAGACGCGACTTGGGCTCTGGCCCGCCTATGCGAGCCTCGAACGTCTTATAAATCCCAGACAACAATCCAAGGTCAGAGTAAAAAGGTTCAAGTTTTTTTCGATTTCTTTTATCCAACAAATCAAGAAATGCGAGAACTCTTCCGTCGTAACGATGAGTCCTTGATATAATTATTTCGCCACCAGAAAAATAAGCAATCAAACTTTGCGTGTCCTTTGATAACTCAAGCTCTGCCCCCGTGCCGGTCAAAAGCTTGTTCCCATTCGAAAATAAATAGTCAAGCACATCCTTGGTAGACGCGTTTTCAAGACCCGCCGGAATAGACGGCTGGGGCGTGGTATCATTCAAGATATTATTTCTGTTTGGCATTTTAATTAATTTAAAGATTTAAGATTTACTCGGCGCTTCGCGCCTTGATTTACCCGCGGCTTCGCCGCTCGATTTAGTCTAAATCAAGGCGCGAAGCGCC
>QMCE01003569.1_pt1 | contig 11594 bp, 11 predicted proteins | sample 1821851 | NCBI WGS metagenome assembly QMCE01 (sample SAMN09453174, study PRJNA476694) | Termite gut metagenome, whole genome shotgun sequencing project. | isolation source: worker | host: Odontotermes sp. | place: South Africa:Pretoria | collected 2016-01-28
ACCGATTCGGCCATAGCCTTTGAAAGTAAAATGGCCGATGTGGCAAAAGTGGTGGATTTTGAATCCCCAGCTGAATTAAACGCTATGGGCCGGACTATTGAAGATTTGTCGTTAAAAATTCCCATTGTGGCCGAAGGCTTTGCCGATATTTTCGCCGCCGCCGGCACCAGTATTGACAAGTCGCGTCTGCCGGAGTTTGCGGAACAGGCGGCCAAAATGGGCGTGGCTTTTGATATAGCCGCCGGGGATGCTTCCAGTTCCATGGTGCAGTGGCAAAACTCCATGGGTCTGTCTTTGGAAAAAACGTATGCCCTGGGCGATGCCGTCAATTACCTTTCCGGCAACATGGGCAGCGTCAATTCCGCCGAACTGGTGGAAGTTCTCAACAGGGCTGGGGCGGGCGGTAAGCTGGCTGGGCTGGCCGAAACACAAGTAGCCGCTTTGGGGGCTGCGGTGCTTTCGGCTGGTGTTCAAGCGGAAGTGGCAGCCACGGGTCTGAATGATGTTTTCAGCACTTTGAACGCCGGGGCAAATATGACTGACCGTCAGATTGCCGCCTTTCAAAGCTTGGGCGTTAATACTAAAACCTTGGCCAGCGATATGCAAAAGGACGCCACAGGAACATTCACGGGCATTCTTGAAGCCATAGCTGCGTTGCCAAAGGATAAAGTTAGCGAAGTTGTGGGGGCCGCCTTCGGCACGGTAGGCAGCAAAACACTCGCCCCAATGATAGTTGATATTAATGGGGTGAGCCAGGCGCTCAATTTAGTGGGTGATGCTGCCAATTATGCTGGGTCAATGGCAAGGGAATACGCGATTAAAGGAGAGACCACGGGAAACAGCGTGTTGTTGATGAAAAATCACTTCAACGTGCTGGCCATAAGCATAGGCAAGCTTTTCCTGCCGATTATAGATTCCGCTTCCAAAGCCATCAGTTTTCTAACCGGGCTTTTGATAGAGTTTGCGCGCAGCGAGGCCGGGGCATTTATCATAAAACTGGCCGCGGGCATTGCCGCCGCCGTGATAGCCGCGACTGGTTTTATTGCGGCCCTGGCCATTATTAAGCCCATAATCATCATGGTGGGCGCGGCTTTATCGGGCGTGTTGTGGCCGATCATGCTTATCGCCGGGGGCGTGGCGCTCTTATCCATAGCCTGGAAAAAAGATTTTATGGGCATTGCCACCGCTGTCGCCAATTTCGCGGGCAAGGTGAAATTGGTGTTCCAGGGCGTCTTGGCCGTATTCCGCACTTTGAAGGATGGCCAGGGCGAATTGTCCGGCGAGTTGGGCAAAGAAATCAAGGCCGCCGGGCTTGTGGGCCTGGTCACCACGGTCAGCCGGGTTGTATACCGGGTTTCGGAGTTTTTCAGCGGTTTAGGCGAAGGCATAGGCGCCGTATTTAGCCGCCTGGGCGCTGCCTTCGGCCCGCTTGCGGATATCGTAAATCCCATTATTGATAAAATTTTTGGCCTCTCAAATAGCCTGGGGGAAGCCGCCGGGGCAACTGAGGTCAGCGCCTGGCGGGCCTGGGGCGATGTTATCGGCAAGACCGTAACAGTCGTGGGCGGCTTTATTGCGGCTCTGCTTGTTGTTGTTCCAATCGCGGTCAAGGTGTTTGCCGTTTTTGGCGTTATTAAGTCTGTCGTTCTCGCTGTCGGCTCGGCTTTGCTTATCGTTAAAAGCGTCATCATGGTGGTGGGAGCGGCCATGCTCGCGGTCGCGGGCGGCTTTGTTTCGGTTCTGGCTGTCGTTAAACCAGTAATACTCATGATCGGCGCGGCTCTCTCGGGCGTGCTGTGGCCCATCCTCCTCATTGGCGGGGCCGTGGCTCTTCTGACCCTGGCCTGGAAGAAAGATTTTATGGGTATCGCCACCTTTGTCAAGGGTTTGGGGGGCAAGCTGAAACAGGTATTTCAAGGCGTGGTGACCGCCATTTCCAATTTCAGCCTGGCGGACGCGGGCATGGCCCTGATTGATACTTTCATCAGCGGCATTCAGGCAGCGGCGGGCAAGCTTGTGGATGCCGTCTCCGGCGTTTTGGCGCGGGTGCGGGAGTTCTTGCCGTTTTCCGATGCCAAGGCCGGCCCGCTCTCAAACCTCACGGCCAGCGGCATGGCGTTTATTGATACGATTAAAACGGGCATTCTGGCCAAAGCCGGGGAGTTGGTTGATTCGGTCAAAGGCGTTCTGGGCCGGGTGCGCGGCTTTTTGTTTGGCGAGTCGGAGGCCGCGCCCCTGGCCTCTCTCGCGGTAAACAGCATGGCGCCGCGCCCAATGGCCTTTGACGGCCTGGCCCCGGATTACGGCGGCTTCGCCGTTCCGGCCGCGCTGCCGTTCAACTATATGCCGCTGCCCGCCGCTCCGGCCTCTTTCAGTATCCCCGCGCCGCGTTTTGATTTTGTGGACGAGGCCCCGGAGCCGCCCGCCTTCGGCAGCCGGGGCCGCAACGCCGCCCCCGGTGCGAAAACGGTGAATTTCCACATCGGCAGAATAGAGTTGCCCAACGCCAGCGACCCCAACGGCTTCATTTCAGCCCTGGAAGCCATAGCCGATCAAAGGAATTGACATGCCCCTTTTAACTTGGGAAGACGGAATAATACGCATCGACGGGCGCGACTTGCCCGGCGACCTGGTGGATTTGAGTGTGGACAACCGCGTGCGTTTCGACGAGCAGAGTGTGGACGCTTCCAGCGGCAAGAAGCGCACGCCCCTGGGCTGGGAAGATATCGAGGTCAACGCCACCCTGCGCCTCTCCACGGAAGCTGACGGGCCGGACTGTTACGACGGGCTGGAAATTATTAATAAAATATTCCGGGGCGCGGATAGTCAGGCCAATCCCAAAATTTATCAGATCGACAACCGCCATCTCCTGGCCCGTGGGGTCAGCGAACTTATTTTCAGCGGCCTTTCTTCGGCGGAAACGGATCAGGACGACACCATAATCGCAACCATGACTTTTGTGGAAAACAATCCCCCTGTGGTGAAGACGGAACGCGCCGTGGCCAGGGACGCTTTCGAGAAAGCGGCGGAAGATGAAGCCAAGAAAAAGGCCCGGAGCACAATGCCGACTATTGATCCGAAACCTGAAGCCGCCCCCGACGATGAAAAAATCATCATTGACGTGAGCTAACATGGCCATCACGGGACTCAACATAAACCTCACCGTCGGCCCCTTCACGGTCAACCGTTTGCCCAGGGCGGTGATCCATTCGGAGCGCGGGGCCGTGGCCGGGCGCTGCGTTTTGGAGCTGCCGGACACGGGCGGCGCAATCGCCGCCGGGCTCAAAGAAGACGATGCGGTGAAGCTGTACTTCGGCTACCGGGGCGGCCTCTCCCAGACCTGGCGCGGCCAAATCACCGCCGTTAAATCAGCCGCCGACCGGGTGGAAGTGACGGCGCTCACTTCCGAACTGGCTTTCATTAAAACCAAGGTTTGCGAATGTTTTCACAACGAAAGCTCCCGCGCCGTGGTCGCCCGCCTCATGGCCGCGAGCGGGGTGGCCACCGGGCGTTTGGAAGGGCCGGAGGCGGCTTTCCCGCACCTGATTTTTAGCCACCAGCCCGTCTTTGAATGTTTTCGCCAGATAAACGATTCCCTGGCCCGCGTCCACAGGCTGGACATGTCGGCCCAAGCCTTTTGGATGGATGATGACGGGCTCGGCCACTGGGGCGATTTCGATGTGCCCGGCCCCGTGCCCGTCATTGCCGGGGGCGACAATTTGGTGAGCCATAACCCCAAAGGCGAAAGCGGCACGGTGACGGCCCTGTTATGTCCCGGCCTCACGCACAGCCAGCTTTTTACCCTGTGCGACGACCGCCGGGTGACGAGTTTTACAAAGCGGGCCATCAGCGTCCGCCACCAGCTTGGCGAACGCGATAATCTCACCTTTATCACCTATGGACGGGAAAAAGGCTATGCCTGATAAAGCGGAATACGATGTGCGCGGCTTGAAGGAACTGCTCCGCCGGGCCATTGAAAAAATCGCCCCGGATTTGCGCAAAACCATGGCCCTGCCCCGCCGGGCCAAAGTCATGGAAGTGAAACCAGCCGGCGGCACATACGTGTGCTCCGTCCAGGCGGTTTTGAATGACGGCAGCCCCGATCCGGACGCGCCGCTCATTCCCAATGTGGAAATCCCCACCGTGTGGGCCGGGCCGAACCGGGGCATAGTCTGCCCGCCCACGGCGGGCGAATATTGCGATCTGGGCTTTTATGACGGCGATCTGAACTGCCCCTACATCACCAATTTTCGCCCCAGCCGGGCCCCAGCAGTTGAATTGGACAGCCTCATGATCCAGCATTCGCCGGGCATACGCCTGGGTTTCAAGCCCGACGGCACGGTGATTGTGGAAGCCCCGCATGTTGAAGTTACGGCCAAGGGGCACGTCACCGTAAAGGCCGACACCATCGAATGTGCTGCCCAAACCCACATCAAGGCCGAAGCGCCTTTAATCGAGGCCACCGCCGGGGAAAAAATAAAAGCCGCCGCCCCGCTCATCGAAGCCGTGGCCGAAACGAAAATCAGCCTCACCGCGCCCCTGGTTGATGTGTTGGGGCACCTGCGGGTCTCGGACGGCATCAGCGCCGTGCGCGGCAAGAGAACCACCGCCGTGGAAATCGACGGCCCCGTGAAAATAATCAACGGCGGCCTGGATTCCGAAAGAGACGTGACCAGCCAGGCCAATATGAAAGCGGGCGGCAACATCAACGCCGGCGGCGACATCATGGCCGCCGGACAAAGCGACAACCACCACGGCCACTGATTTTTATGCGTTCTTTGAAAACTTAATAGCGATCCCCCTCTTCGCGGGAATGGCGAAGAGGGGGACGCGGGCGGGCGGGGGTTACTTGTCAGCCGCTTCGCGGCACAAAAAGCCAAGGTGAGAGCAGATCATTGCCAAGCCTTCGGCCCCGTGGGTGGAAAGTCCATCGGGGTGCAGGGCCAGGGCGCTTAAGGCTTCGCTTAAAAAATCCAGCATGGATTCCACCTGGGCGGCTATATCCGCCGGGCTTTCGCGCTTGATAAATTCGGCCAGCTTCATCATGCCGCGCCCCCTTTCAGGCTGGCGTGATCGCAAATCAGCCCGCGCACCTTGTCCGGCCCGCATTTCATCAAACGCCCTATTTCCCGATTGGAAAGCCCCAATCCCTTATACCGCATGGCCCGCCTGATTTCCCGCTTCCGCTCCGGCGTCAGCCGCCGCGCCAGCTTCAAGCCCTCATGAATCAGCCTGTGGCCTTCCGGGCTGGCCAAAAGCCTTTGATGCAACAACTCATGCTCCATCGCGTTGAAGGCTTCAATGTAGCGCAGCTTCCACGCCAAAGCCTCCGCGCCCGTAAAACCCATCACCAGCAGCGAAAAGGCATCGCGAGTAAGGAGAAACTGCGGCCGCCATTGCCCTTTTGCGTCTTCGTATTCAACGGGCCGAAAATTTGGCCCGTTGAATGCAGGCGGGCAGAGCTCCATTAGCGCTTTGATTTTTTGAAGCACATATTTGTGATTTCTGCCAAAGGATTCGGCGATGGTCAGGCTGGAAACGCGGGGAACGGAATCGCCTTGGGGAACAACCAAGGCGGTTAGGGCGGAATTGGATTTCATAAAGCACCTCTTCGTTTTTCTATTGACCCTCAAATAAAGAGCCGGGTGCTAGAAACCGCGAAGAACGGCGGGCATATTCCCCGAAGGTATTGTATTAGCCCACACCCGACAAACCTATTCTAAGGCTACGGGCACAAAAAATCCATAACTTTCGGGTATGGTTTCCGTCTTCGTTAAAGGTGTTTCTACGCACCTATAAGTAACATAGCGGAAGCGCAAAAAATTGTCAAGCGAGTTTGGAAAACCAACCAAATCAATTTTGATTTGGTTGGTTTTGTGGATTACCTCACGTCTATGATTATCGGCTCTCCGGCTGGCTTAACTGTAATAAAGAACAGCCCCACCGCTTTGTTGAGAGATGATTCATACATTACCCCGCCCCTCGTGAAACTACTCGGTGCACCAAAGTTGGCGGTATCCATCAGATTTAGTTCTTTCAAAACATCGCCCCGCTGGCTGGCCGTCAACTCCGGGTTCATAGCCATCATAAGAGACCCAATAGTTAAAAACGCATCAAGAGTATCCTGCTGGGTTTGTGCGCCACCCACAAAGAACAAGATGGTTTGTATTTTTTTTGACTTGGCATTTGAAAAAATCGAACATGCACTGTTCTTTCCGATAGTGCCGCCCCAGACAACGCTGCCGTCAGGAGTGGGTGTTGCCGGGCCTTTGTCGTTGCTTTTAGACGCAACCAATTGATGTGAAAGCTGTAATTCTTTGGCCGCCGCGTTGAATTTTTTCTGGAACTCTTCCCGCGTAAAACCAAATTCCAGGCTTTTCTCTTCCTTCTTCGTTTCCGGCTCTGTGGTTTCCGGCTCTGTGGCTTCCGGCGCTGCCGCTTGTGGACTGCTCACAGCAGGCGCGGTCGGCGCGGATGTTTCCGGCGCGGCGGCCTGCGGTTCGGTGGGTTGTGTTTCCGGTGGCGTATCAACGACTAATCCGGCGATTATACCCAAAAGAATAAAGCCTCCGAATGCGTACAGGGCGATTTTCAGGCAGCCGCCTTTCTTTTTGGGGGCTTGCGGCGGTGGCGTTTGGAATTGGGGTTTAGGCGCGGCGTTTGGTCTGCCGCATTGAGGGCAGGCTGAGGCTTGATCCGAATGTTTCTTTCCACAATCAGGACATGTAACTAAGGCCATTTCATTCTCCTCATCAATGAGATGTTGTTAAGGGCAATCAACGGTCATGTGTTGTTTTTCGTATTTTACAACAGGCGAAACTCTTTAGCAAATCCGGCCTGTAGGCCGGAAGTGTTGGCGGCTTTCCGGTAATCTGTGCGTATGGATACCTTCGGCCAAGACATTTTGTTGGATGAAAACGGGCAGGCGGCTGTGGCGGCCAACGGGGAGTTGGTGTGGTGCGGCGGGGAGGCCGCCGCCGTGCAGGACATCAGGCTGCGGGTTCTCACTATGCTCGGCGGTTTGTTTTATGACCGGCATTTCGGCAGCGCCATTCCCAATTACATTTTCGCGGATGGGACGAAGGCCAACCGTTTAAGTTTACAGGCCGAGCTAAAGCGGCGCGTGGAAATGGATTCCCGCGTCATGGGCGGCACGGTCGCTTCCGTAATCCGCTCGTGGGACGAGCGCGGCATAACGCTTGATATCGGCTGGCGTTTCAAGGGCGAAAGCGATCCGCAAAACATCAGTCTCACCTTCACCCGCTCCGGCCAAAATCACCTTATGGAGGATATCAGTCTGTGAACAGCGAATTTCCATACGGCGTGCTGGGGCTGGATAAAAGTTTGGATGATTTCCGCCGCGAAGCCTTCGCCCGCCTGGAAGAGGTTCACGCCGAATACGCGGCGCTCGGGTATCTTCCGGCCAGTCTCAACCTCAATCGCGGCCCGGCGCGGGGGCTGATCGAGCTTGGCAATTTCGGCCGCTTCCGGCTGTATCAGGATATTGCCGCGCTGTTGGAACAGGCCTTTCCCTTCACCGCCGCCGGCAAGTGGCTGGATTATCACGCCGCGCAAATTCTTTTGACCAGAAAGCCCGCCCTGCAAGCCACGGGCACGATTACCTTCAGCCGCAAAAATCCCGGCGGCAATGTAAAAATCCCCAAGGAGCGACTGGTTAAAACGAAGCCCGACGGCTTGGGCGAGGTCTATCGCTTCGTCACCACCGCCGAAGCGGTTATGCCCGAAGGAGCTTTGAGCGTTGACGTTCCCGTGATCGCGGAAACGTATGGCCAGGCTTCCAACGTCACGGCCGGCGCGATTTGCGAGATCGTCACGGCCACCTTCGGCGTGGATGCTGTCGCCAATTCCGCGGACTGGCTTTTGAGCGAGGGTGCGGACGAGGAAGGCGACGCCAGTTTGCGGCAGCGTTATATCCTGGCTTGGCGTTCGGTGGGCGGCCTCAACAAATATTTCTACGAGGGGCTGGCCATGAGCGTGGCCGGCGTTGATTCCGTTCAGGTTCACGACCGCCACCCGCGCGGCCAGGGCACGGTGGATGTCATCATCAAAGGCGCGGCCGGCATTCCCACCGAAAGTTTAATCGGCAAAGTAACCGAAGTGATTCAGGCCGACCGCCCCCAGAACGACGACGTGCTGGTTTTGCCTCCCGTGCCCGTGGAGGCGGATTTGCGGCTCTGCCTGAAAATCACCGCCGGGAGCCATGCCGCCATAAAACTGGAAGCGGAAAATCGTTTGCGGGCCTTGTTCGAACCGCGCCAAGCGGATTACGGCGTAAAACTTTTAAAGATAGGCGAGGATTTGACGCGCAGCCGCATTCATTCCGAGTGCCTCAAAATTTCCGGCGTGAAAAGCGTGGCCATCGAAAGTCCGGCGGCTGATTTGTATGTGCCCTTCGGCGGGCTGGCCGTGCTGAAAAACATCGCCGTCGAGCCGATGACGAGTAAGTATTGGCAATACTTTCGCGACACGCTGGCCTACCCGGAAATCCAGCGGCCCGGCCCCTTGGCCCTCTTGGCCGAAGCCGAGGCGCGGGAGCACGATTTGCTGTTCGCGCTCGGCGAAAATGTGCGCGATCAATTCTTGCCGGAGCTGGCCCTTCAGGAATCCGTGGCCCTCTTCGGGAGCTCTCGCGGCGTGCCGCGCCACTACATTGAAACCGATGAGCAGTACCGAAAACGGGTGGTGCAGGCTTTCGCCTGGCAGAAACTATCAGGCCGCTATCACGGGCTGTATCGCATTTATGAGGAATACGGATTCCCGCTTATCCGTCTGGTTGAGTTGAAGGGCGGCCAATGGGCCGAGTTCGACATTGAACTTTTGGCCCCGCACAGCGGCCAGAATCTGGAGGAGCTTTTCGAGCTTTTAAGCTGGATCGCCCTGGAATATAAACGGGCCAGCGCCATGCTCCGCCGCATCCGTCTGGTGCGCCGCTTCGAGGAAAAAATATATTTCGGCCTGGGGCTTTCAGCTTTTGAGCGCACCACGATTTACCCGCCGCCCTTCGCCGCGCCCCGCGTGTCGCTGAACGTGGCGGCCAAAGCGGCCGCCGTCAGCCATGAACGCTGGGCGATCTATCCGCCGCCCCTGAACTTGCCCGGCGTATCGGCGCGGCGGAGCGTCAAGGCCGCCGCGTTCAGTCATGAACGCTGGCGGCTCTATCCCCCGGCCTTGTCTACCCTCAAAATAAAAACGCCGCCCACCGTGCGGGCGGCCCTGACCGCGCATGAACGCTGGCGCATCATGCCGCCGCAGGAGTTGTAAACTATGGAAAATTACGCAGCCATCATGACCACGCGCGGCCTCGCCATGATTATGGAGAGTATCCGCGATGGAACGCCCATTAAGCTGAAACACCTGGCCGTCGGCGACAGCGACCACGCGCCGGAAAAATCCCAGACCGCCCTGGTGAACGAACGCTGCCGCTTTGAACTTTTGCGCCAGGGATACGATGACGACAATCCCCTGTGGCTGCGCCTCTCCGCCGTCATCCCGCCGGACATCGGCGGCTGGCGCATTTACGAGGTGGGCGTTTTCACCGAAGCGAACGAGCTTTTCGCCGTGGCCAACGCCGGCGGCGACTACAAACCCGTCTACAAAAACGGCCTGGTCAAGGAGGTCGAACTCGAACTGATCGTGGAGGTCTCCGAACAGGCCGATTTCGTCCTGGCCGTCGATCCCCACAAAGTAATCGCCACCCGCCAATGGGTGGAAGACCGTTTCGGGCGCGCCCTGGACGAGGCCGACGCCCGGGCCGCCCGCCTGGCCACGCGCCTGGCTGAAAACGATCTGCGCCGCACCGCCAGTGAAATAAGAGCCATGAACAAACCCGAACTTTTCAACGCGGCCATGACCGCCTGCCGCATCACCCGGCAAGACCTGCGTCTGGCCGCAATTTCCATCAGAGGAGGATATCAATGAGTGCAAACGAAGCATCCTTGTCCACGTTAATCCAGCGCGTGGAAGCTTTAAGCGACGCTGCTGGCGACATGCTGGACGCCGTGCGCGAGAGCGGCTCCCTGGAAGCCCACACCCGCGCCGCCGCCGAAGCCGTAAATCTACACAAGGGCGAAACCGCCGCCCACGCGGCCTTGTTCAGCGCCCAGGCTAAAGCCTTCGAGGCGAAAATCCGCAACCGACTGACCAGCGACCTCACGCTGTATGTCGCGCCTGACGGCAATGACAACAACGATGGCGACACCCTGCAAAAGCCACTAAAAACGTCCCAGGGAGTTCTCAATCGTCTTCACGGCATTGACGGCGCAGGCTTCAGAACAACAATACTTTTCGCCCCAGGCGTATATGGCCACCTTAAATTAAACGCCATGGCCTTAAATACGCTCATTGCTATAGGCGGTTTGGACCCGGACAACAAGGCGTCGTTGGCAGGAGTTCGCGCCAGGGGCTGCGAGGCGGCGAGTGTAATAGTATATAACCTTAAAATAAGCAACTTCATTTCAGGTTCTGTAACCGTAAACGGTATAGATTTTGAGATCGCTGAAGGTGCAGAGGGGGCTTATCATGGGCTGTACGCAGACCAGCCGGGCGACTTCATACATGCGTATAACTGTACTTTTAAAAACGAAGCTTCAATAGAGCCGTTTGCCGTATCTGCCAACGCTGGGTATATACGTTTATGGGAGTCTTGTAAATTCATAGGTTCCCCAGCCTATGCAAAAGCAGCGCTTTACGCCATCAATGGCGGCGTAATAAGTCCCGACATGGTCACATCGTGGGAGGGTGTTCCACAAGGCCATAAATGGCTTGCAAAATATGGAGGCGGGGTCTTCACGGGCGCCAGAGGCCCTGATTTTGTTCCCGGCGCTCTGCCTGGGGTAACAGATAGCGCAACAGGAGGATATTATGCCTAAATATTACCACATCATCTCAGATGACAGCTATTGGTTGACAGCTGAAGCCAAATTTTCGGCAAAAGCCACTCTGCCGGCGGGTCTGACCAGGGCGGCTACATTGGCGGAAGGCGGCTTGCTGGGGATAGTTCCCGATATTGTTGATCTGCCGGACTTGGATGCACTGAGGGGTTGCCTTGATTTTTACAACTTCCCGCTGGGCGAACTGGCCGGCCCCGACGATAAGCTCAAACAATTTAGAGAGGCCGTCGCTCAGCGCCTGGACGCCTTCGCCCTGGAAAAGGGCTGGGACAGCATTGACCGCGTGCTTAACCAGAAAGGCGCCTTTGCCGATGACGCAATCGCGGCTCAAAAAGTCTACGACGATATGTGGCTGGCCGCCTTCGCTCTGGAAGAACAAATAATGGCCGGAACCATAAGCGTCGCGGATGTCTTGGCCAGCCTGCCGGAAATGAAGTGGCCGGAAAGCTGATACGCTTCAACATTTTTGAGAAGAAATTCAACAGGGACGCCGGGCAAGCGCGCAAGACCTGCCCGGCGGCCGGATGAGCTAAACATCCAGTCAGGATAAAACCCGAACCCCGTTTGTCCCGCGAGACGAACGCATTTTATCACTTAAGGTTGGAAAATGTCCATTTCAAAAAACAGCGCGGCGGAAATCCGCTGCGCCTTCTGCAACAAACTGCTGGCCAAGGGCCGGGCTTC
>QMCE01002515.1_pt1 | contig 11593 bp, 13 predicted proteins | sample 1821851 | NCBI WGS metagenome assembly QMCE01 (sample SAMN09453174, study PRJNA476694) | Termite gut metagenome, whole genome shotgun sequencing project. | isolation source: worker | host: Odontotermes sp. | place: South Africa:Pretoria | collected 2016-01-28
GCCATAGGCCCGAAGCCGGTGTTGATGCCGTAGATGATTTTTTCTTTGGAATAATGTTGAAGAAATGTATAGCATTTATCTACTTTTTTCAATGAGCCGGAAGATAGTTTCAATTGTTTTTGCCGGAATAGTATTTCTTCTATATCATTTAGCGATAGTCCCGTTTCTGGTTTGTAAGTAATTGTTTCTTTCATCTTTGTCTTTGCAGATATATTTTATAGCTTATTTGTTGTTTTTTCCAAATGCAGCCCCCGCGAGCCTTTTATCAATATGTAAAATCCTTTCAATGGTTTTTTCTCAAGGTATTTGACGAGATCTTCCGTTTCCGGAAAGCAGGTGTATTTTTTTCCCGCTTCGGAAAATTGCTCTCCGCATAGCAGTACTTCTTCAAAGTTGTAGTTTTCGATCTGTTGTATGATGTCTTTGTGCAGGGCGAGACTGTTTTGTCCGAGTTCGCGCATGTCGCCGAGAATGACGGCTTTCGGAGAGACGTCCATCGCCGCAAAGTTTTCCAGCGCCACTTTCATGCTATCCGGGTTTGCATTGTATGCGTCGATTATAAGCGTATTATATGCCGTCTTCTTTAGTTGCGAGCGGTTGTTGTCCGGTTCATAGCCGGTAATCGCAGCATTGATCTGTTCCGGCGAAACCTTGAAGTAAATCCCGGCGGCAACGGATGCAAGCACATTCCATAAGTTGTAATCCCCGATTAAACGAGTTTGTATCAGATGGGTATCTCCTTTTTGTTGTTGCCATTGAAGCGAGAGATAAGGGGTGTGGCTTGATACGTAACCTCCGATGAAAGGCAGGTTGTTGCCAGATCGTTCATCCGATGTATTGTTGTCTGTTGAAATGGGTATGGCTTCCGGAGGCATGATTTCTCCGTATGTAATCTGTTCAATCCCTCCGGCTATTTCCGTCAGGTATTTATTGTCACGGTTGATAAAAATAGTGCCGTTTGTTTTACGGAGAAATTCGTAAAGTTCTCCCTTTGTGTTTATCACGCCTTCTAACGAGCCGAATCCCTCCAGGTGCGCCCGTCCCACATTTGTTATGATGCCGTAATCCGGTTGCGAAATGTTTGCGAGGTCGCGGATTTCTCCGGGATGGCTTGCGCCCATTTCAATGACGGCGATTTCGTGATTTTCGGTCAGCCGCAGCAAGGTCAGCGGCACGCCTATATGATTATTCAAGTTGCCCTGTGTATACAGCGTATTGTATGTTCGTACCTGTGATTCCGATGACCGGAATGTCCAGTGTTTTCCGGTGCAGGGTCGCTAATTGTTGGAGCGTTTCGAGTACATTTTCAACGACAATCATATTTTTGCCGGTCTGTACGGATTTATCGTCAATGACCGCATACGAACATCCTGCCTGAAGCGCTTTAGCCGCGAAAGTGTTGCCATCGAACGATTCGCCTTTGAGGGCGAAAAATATCGAACCGGGTATACAGGTACGGCTGTCTGTCGTGACAATGGGATATTGTTTATAGAGTGTGTATAATGTTGAAATATTCATAGCTTCAATTCCCGTACATATTATTTTGTGCCGCAAAAGATTATTTTGTGCCGCAAAAGTAATTTATATTAGGTTATTTTCATACATTTGTAGATTAAAAAATTTGTTTTGAAAAATCCGGCGACTTGAGGTTAGGTGGTAAACTTATATCAATATGAGCTAAGCCGGATGTTTTTTGTTTCTGCATGTTGAAATGAGTGGAAAGTTATTAAATATAAAAGGTGAGTTATTGTCATTGGATGTGCCTGTTGTCATGGGTATACTGAATGTCACACCGGATTCGTTTTATGCCGGGAGCCGGCAGCAAAGCGAGAGAGCGGTTGCCGGGCGTATTGAGATGATTCTGGCGGAGGGGGGGGCTTTTGTGGATGTCGGAGGGTATTCTTCGCGTCCGGATGCCGCTGAGGTATCTGCAGAAGAAGAATGGGGAAGGCTTGAACCTGCCTTGAAGATGTTACGGGACGACTATCCCCGGATTCCGGTATCGGTTGATACTTTCAGAGCGGATATCGCGCAGCGGGCGGTAGAGGAATACGGGGTTGCGCTGGTTAATGATATCTCCGGCGGCGGTATGGATGAAAAAATGTTTGAAACCATCGCCCGGTTGCGCGTGCCTTATGTGTTGATGCACATGCGCGGCACTCCTCAAACGATGCGGCAACATACCGATTATCACGATCTTATTGAAGATGTTATGTTGTATTTTGCGGAGAAAGTGCGGATATTAAGGCTATCGGGAGTGAATGATATTATTGTAGATCCCGGTTTCGGATTTAGTAAGACTTTAGAACAGAATTATGAGCTCATGCGTTATCTGAATGAATTTTCGATGATGCTCGAATGTCCGTTGCTGGTTGGTATTTCCCGTAAGAGGATGATATATGACTTGTTGGAACATACGGCTGAAGAAAGCCTGAACGGTACGACCGTACTTAATACGTTCGCCTTATTAAACGGAGCGGATATCCTGAGGGTACATGATGTGAAAGCCGCAGTTGAAGCTGTAAAAATTGTAGATAAATTAAAGCATTGATCATATGTTTTTTTCATTTGGAATAAAAGATGCAATTGATATATTTCTGGTCGCATTTTTAATGTATCAGATCTATAAGTTGATGAAAAGTTCCGGCACATTGACTATTTTTAGCGGAGTAGTTTCTATTATAGTCGTATGGGTACTTGTTTCCCAGGTGTTGGAGATGCGGTTGTTAGGCGGTATACTTGATAAGTTTATCAGTGTCGGATTTATTGTTCTTGTTATATTGTTTCAGGATGAGATCCGTCGTTTCCTTGTGGCACTGGGATCCAATAAAGGCTGGCGTTTTCTGTATAGTCTGTTCCGGAAAAGAAGCGAAACGTCAAAAGAGAAATATATAGCGCCTGTGGTACTTGCCTGTATGAATATGGCCAAAAAGAGAACGGGAGCGCTTATTGTGATACAACGCGAAATGGATCTGTCTTCCTATATTCATACCGGCGAAATGTTTAATGCCGATGTGAATGCCCGCCTGATAGAGAATATATTTTTTAAGAATAGCCCGCTTCATGACGGGGCGATGATCGTAGCCGATAATGAGATTAAAGCGGCAGCGTGTATTTTGCCTGTTGCTCATAACATTATGATACCGAAAGAAATGGGATTGCGGCATCGTTCCGGTCTGGGTATGTCTCTTGAAACGGATGCATTGGTGATCATTATATCGGAAGAAAGAGGCGCTATCACTGTTGCACAAAACGGAAAACTCAGTATTGATGTTTCTGCGGAAGATTTACAACAAATCCTTTCCGGAGAAAAAGATATGTAGCGCTATCGGCCCATACGCAATGGTAGTGAAAAAGATTGTTAAATATCCTAAGTTGCAAAGTCTACTTTGCAACTTTTACTATTTTTGCAGGAGAAAAGAGGATTGGTGATAAACATTTTTATAATATTTCATAATATAAATTATTCATGGACTTAATAGAAGATATTATTTCGCGTGCTAAAGCTGACAAACAGCGTATTGTGCTTCCGGAAGGAACGGAAGAAAGAACTTTAAAAGCCGCCGACCGTTTAGTTGCCGACGGAGTAGCTGATATCATTCTGATCGGAAACCCGGACGAAATTGATTCGTTAGCCGGTGGTTTCGGGCTGAATCATATCGGAAAAGCTACTATTGTTGACCCTAAAAATCATGAGAAGAAGCAGGCTTATGCTGATTTGTTGTTTCGGTTACGCCAGTCCAAAGGGATGACCCCTGAAAAAGCGGATCAGTTGGTTGAAGATCCTTTGTATCTGGGATGTCTGATGATTAAGTCCGGAGATGCGGACGGCGAGATTGCCGGCGCGCAAAACACGACGGGAAATGTGCTTCGTCCCGCATTGCAGATTATTAAAACGGTTCCCGGCGTAACAAATGTCTCGGGCGCTTTTATCATGTTTCTCAAAGATAAAACGTACGGTGCGGATGGTATTCTTGTTTTTGCCGACTGTGCGGTACTGCCGAACCCCACGGCGCCCGAACTGGCTCAGATTGCTATTTCCACTGCGGCTACCGCCCGTGCGTTGGTCAATGTTGAGCCTCGTGTCGCCATGCTGAGTTTTTCGACAAAAGGAAGCGCATCCAATGAAATGGTAGACAGGGTGGTTGAGGCAACCCGGTTGGCCAAAGAAATGAATCCGGATCTGTGTATTGACGGAGAGTTACAGGCCGATGCGGCTATTGTGGAAAAAGTGGCAGCGCAGAAAGCGCCCGGCAGTCCTGTTGCCGGTAAAGCCAATGTGCTTGTTTTTCCGAATCTCGAAGTAGGAAATATTAGCTATAAATTAGTGCAACGTCTGGCCGGCGCTGAGGCTGTCGGCCCGATTCTGCAAGGTATGGCGGCTCCGGTCAACGATCTGTCGCGCGGATGTTCCGTAGATGATATTTATAAAATGGTAGCTATAGCATCTAATCAGGCTATTGCCCTTAAACAAGCGAAATAATTCGGATTTAATAAATTTAAAATTATAATAAGTGAAAACATTGGTATTAAACTGCGGTAGCAGTTCTATTAAGTATAAGCTTTTTGATATGACTTCGGGCGAAGTCATGGCCCAGGGAGGGATAGAAAGAGTAGGTTTGGAGGATTCGTTCCTTAAGTTCGCCGATAAAAACGAGGAAAAAGTTACGCTTGAAAAAAGTATTCCCAATCACGAGGAAGGGATTGCATTTATCCTTCGTATCCTGACGGATCAGAAATACGGTTGTATCAAGAGTTATAATGAGATAGATGCGGTTGGTCACCGTGTTGTTCACGGAGGGGAGAAATTTGCCTCCAGTGTGCTTATAACGCAGGAAGTGATTGATATGCTGGTAGAATGTACGGAATTTGCCCCATTGCATAATCCTGCCAATCTGGAAGGTATACGGGCAATTGACAAAATATTGCCGGATACGCCTCAGGTTGGTGTGTTCGATACGGCATTTCATCAGTCCATTCCGGATTATGCCTATTTGTATGCTTTTCCGTATGACGTATATGAAAAATACGGAGTGCGTCGTTACGGGTTTCATGGAACGAGTCACCGGTATGTTTCAAACCGTGCATGCGAAATTCTTGGCGTACCTTATGAGCAACAGCGTATTATAACTGCACATATAGGAAACGGCGGTTCCGTTACTGCGGTAAAAAACGGAAAATCAATTGATACTTCTATGGGTATGACGCCTACGGAAGGACTTATCATGGGAACGCGTTGCGGGGATGTGGACGCCGGTGCGTTGCCTTATATTATGCGGAAAAAAAATCTGGATGCGGAGGGGCTTTCGGATTATATCAATAAAAAGAGCGGAGTGTCCGGGTTTTCGGAAATCTCGTCGGATATGCGGGATATAGAGCGCGCTATGTTTGCCGGAAATCCGCGGGCGATTCAAATTCTGAATATGTATAATTACCGGATCAAAAAATACGTAGGCGCTTATTCGGCTGCGTTAGGCGGACTTGATATTCTTGTTTTTACGGGAGGAGTCGGTGAGAACCAGTGGGTTACCCGCGCCGAAGTTTGTAAAGATATGGAATATCTGGGGATTATTTTTGATGAAGAAAAAAATAAGAGTGAACGCGGACGCGAAGTTGTCATCAGTAAGCCGGAAAGCAAAGTCAAGGTGATGGTTGTTCCCACAGACGAAGAATATATGATAGCATACGATACGCGGGTTATTCTGGAAGATAAATAATAAAGATCCTTTCACAGCTTACATTTAAAAAAGGATGGAAGCGGCTTCGGCATAGTGCCGGAGTCGCTTTTTAATTATATGGTTTTGGTTATAGCAGTGTTTGCAAATAATTAAATATTTTCAGTAGAAAAAAAGTATAAAAATGTTTGTTTTTGAAAGAAGCATTATATACATTTGCTAAAAATTACAATGTTTATAAAGTTGTATATAATGTAATTTTGTCTCGGGAGTAAATGTATCATGAATTAAACAACAAATGTATCCGTTTATGAAAAAAGAGTTATTGCCGGTGCGTATATTTCGGTTTTATCTGGAGGGATTCAGGTCTATGGATCTTGGACGGACTCTTTGGGCGATCATCCTGATAAAACTATTTATCATGTTTATTGTCCTTAAAATATTCTTTTTTCCCCGTTATCTTAATCAGTTTGATACCAAATCGGAAAAAGAAGATTATGTATCAAAAGAATTAGTCGACAGAGCATTAAATCATTAAACGTAAATAATTATGGTTGAAAATCTGGATTCTTTGGTAGATTGGTCGCGTGCGCAATTTGCTATGACAGCTATTTATCACTGGCTGTTTGTTCCCCTTACATTAGGGCTTGGATTGGTGATGTCTATAATGGAAACAGTCTATTATAAGACGGGTAATGTGTTCTGGAAAGAAACTGCGAAATTCTGGATGAAACTGTTCGGTATCAACTTTGCTGTCGGTGTGGCGACCGGATTGATCCTGGAGTTTGAATTTGGTACCAACTGGTCTAATTACAGTTGGTTTGTAGGCGATATCTTCGGGGCGCCGCTTGCAATAGAAGGGATTATTGCGTTTTTTATGGAAGCCACATTTATTGCGATTATGTTTTTCGGATGGAATAAGGTTAGTAAGGGAATGCATTTGACTTCTACCTGGCTGACTTTTCTCGGGGCTGCCATTTCGGCCTTATGGATTCTGGTAGCAAATGCATGGATGCAATACCCTGTCGGAATGAAATTCAATCCGGATACGGTACGGAATGAAATGTATGATTTCTGGGCGGTAGCCACATCTCCCGTAGCTATTAATAAGTTTTTCCACACGGTATTGTCCGGATTGATGCTTGGGGGGGCGTTTGTGATGGGTATCAGCGCCTGGTTTCTGCTGAAGGGCAGGCATGAAAAGTTTTCTTTATCAAGCATGAAGATCGGGGCGGCTACGGGTCTTGTTTCGGCGTTGCTGCTTCTTGTTACCGGGGATAGCTCATCAAAGGATGTGGCGGAATATCAGCCGATGAAGCTGGCGGCGATGGAGGGACTTTATAATGGGTATGAAGGAGTAGAACTGATCGGGTTCGGCGTTCTGAAGCCGGGTGTTGAAAATGTGACGAATAATGATGATGCGTTTTATTTTAAAATAGCGTTTCCGAAAATGTTGTCCTGGCTTGCGACCGGAGACCTGAATGCGTATGTGCCGGGTATGAATGACTTATTGAAAGGAGGATATCAGACAAAAGAGGGCCCGGCCCTGTCTGCTGAAGAAAAGATAAGACGCGGAAAAGGCGCCATTAAAGCGTTGGCCGATTATCGTGCCGCCGTTAAGCATGGTAATACGGAAGAGGCGGCTACGGCTCGTGCTGCTATGGAAAAGGATTTCAAGTATTTCGGGTATGGGTATATTGAAAAACCGGAAGATCTTATTCCTCCCGTGCAATTAACGTTTTATTCATTTCATATCATGGTTATTCTGGGGGGATATTTTATCGTGTTGTTTATCGTAATATGCTGGTTAGGCTGGAGGAATAAGTTGAATAAGTATCGATGGCTGCACTGGGTTTCGCTGTTGTCCATCCCGCTTGCCTATATTGCCGGACAGGCCGGTTGGGTGGTAGCCGAAGTCGGGCGCCAACCATGGGCGATCCAGGATATCATGCCTGTTACGGCTGCCATATCCAAATTGCCTACCGCTTCCGTAAGGCTGACTTTCTTCCTGTTCCTGATTCTTTTTACAATTATGCTTATTGCGGAAATACGGATTATGGTGAAAGCGATCAGAAAAGGTCCGGATCCTGTAGTGGATGATAATCAATAAATTTTTAAGAACCTAATTACAATAATGATATGAACGATTATATATTTTTACAACATTACTGGTGGTTTATTATATCACTGCTCGGAGGTATTCTGGTGTTATTGCTTTTTGTTCAGGGGGGGCAGTCGCTTCTTTTCACGATAGGAAAAACCGAGAATGAGCAGAAAATGCTTGTTAATTCAACCGGACGGAAATGGGAGTTTACTTTCACGACGCTGGTTACTTTCGGAGGCGCTTTTTTCGCCTCGTTTCCTCTGTTTTACTCTACAAGTTTCGGGGGGGCGTACTGGGTATGGCTTCTGATTCTGTTATGTTTTGTGCTTCAGGCTGTTTCGTATGAGTTTCAGTCAAAGAAAGGCAATTTGCTGGGTAAAAAGACTTATCAGATATTTTTGATAATCAATGGCGTACTGGGGCCCATCTTATTGGGGACAGCCGTAGGCACTTTTTTCAATGGGGCGGAGTTTGTTGTAAACAAAGCGCAGCTTACGGATATCAGTATGCCTGTCATTTCAACATGGGCCAATCCGTTACACGGGCTGGAAGCAGCGTTTAATATCTGGAATGTATGTCTTGGTCTGGCTGTTTTTTTCTTGTCACGTGTCCTGGCGATCCTTTATTTTATCAATAATATTAATGATGATGCGATAAGGGAGCGTTGCCGGAAACGTCTTTATATTGAGGCGCCTTTATTCTTAGTGTTTTTCCTTACATTTTTCGTACATACGCTGATAACCGAAGGGTTTGCCGTTGATCCGGTCACGGGGGAAGTGTTTATGGAAAAGTACAAATACTTCTATAACTTTATACAGATGTCTCCAATAGGTATTATTCTTCTTATAGGGGTAGTGCTTGTGCTTTTCGGAATTATTCAGCCTCTTTTTACTAAAAGTACGAAGGGTATATGGTTTTCCGGAGCAGGCACCGTTCTGACTGTTCTGGCGCTGTTACTTTGTGCGGGATGGAATAACACGGCTTATTATCCGTCTCTGGCAGATCTTCAGAGTTCACTTACGATATCGAATAGTTGTTCCAGTCCGTTTACATTGAAGGTGATGACCTATGTGTCATTTTTTATACCTTTTGTGCTGGCTTATATTTTTTATGCATGGAGATCGATTGATATACATAAAATTACGAAGGAAGAAATGAAAAATGACGGACATGCTTATTGATGTCCGGTCAGCTTATTGATTCATTTGCAGACAGCCTCGCCCCAAGCGATCATGACGCCGGGCGGGGCTCCATGCCTTTTATCCGGCGGAAAGTGAGCTACCATGCCTCGCGTCTATGGTGCTTCGGACTTATGAGTTTTATTTAAATGACTTCTGTTATTTCCTGCAGCGATTTCCGGTCGGATACTTCTTCGGGCTCCTGTGCCGGATAGCCTATGGGGGTAATGGCTACAGGAATCATATTTTCGGGCAGACCGAACAATTCACGACATAATCCGGCATCAAAATTACAGACCCAGCAGGTGCCCAGTCCTTTTTCCGTTGCCGCCAGTACGAGGTGTCCAAAAGCAATTGCGACATCTATGTCACCATGATCTTTGTTGTCGGATTTACGTTTCCATGACCGGGCCGTATCTCCTAACGCGATGATGTACATAGGCGCTTGGGAAAACCATTCCCTGTTATAGCATTGGGATAATAGCGCTTTTTTCTCAGGAGACCTGACGATTATAAATTTCCATGGTTGATAATTTACAGCCGAAGGAGCCAGCCGTGTACATTCGAGTAGATAATCGATTTTTTCCTGTTCTATATCGTCCGGTAAAAATTGTCTGACGGAACGCCTTTTTGATATAAGTTTTAGTAAATCCATGGTTCGGTATGTTTTATTTTATTACTTTGCCGTTGATGATTGGAAATTTTAGTTCTAATTTTTCGCCGTCCCATTCCGCGTATGAAAAATACCGCATCCAGTCTCCGATGATCAGCAGCCGGGCTTTGGGGGTCAGCGCCTTATCTATCAATACATGCAGGTGACCGAATAGGAAGAAATTAGTATCAGGATGTGCATGAAGGTAGGATATTGCAAATTCTTCCAGCGCTTTCGCATTGCGCGCCTGCGTTTCTTGCAGCCTTTCGGCGGCAAGGCCGTTTTTACGGCTACTCAATGACCAGCGGCGGGCAAACCCGAAAGTCCAACGCGGATGAATGGTTGCATAGAGAAACTGACAAATACGGTTCCGGAAAATACTTTGTATGAATCGGTACTTAAAAGGGCGGTGTCCGATTTCGTCTCCATGTCCCAGAAAAAAGTTTTTACCCAATAGGTTGATCGTTAGCGGTTCACGGTGGATAATGGCTCCGATTTCTTTTGGGAAGTAATCAAACATCCATATATCGTGGTTGCCGGTAAACAGGTGTATTTCTATTCCGGAATCGGATAGTTCGGCCAGTTTACCGAGGAAGCGTACATGTCCGCGCGGTACCACATATTTGTATTCGTACCAATAATCGAATACATCTCCCAGGAAATAGACGGCGGCCGCATCTTTTTTTATGTCGTCGAGCCACTGTACAAGTTTTTTTTCCGCATCCGTCGGATTCTCAAGATATCGGTTACCCAGATGGATGTCAGATGCAAAATATATTTTTCCGGAAGGCATTGGCGTCGGTTTATTGTCAGTGTGTTGTTACCTGTAACTTTACAGTAAACCCAGTTCGAGTTTGGCTTCTTCGGTCATCATATCTTTGTTCCATTCCGGCTCAAAAACAAGATTTATATGGGCGCTTTTTATGCCTTCGACAGATTCTGTTTTCTGACGCACATCTTCCATAATAAAGTCGGCAGCCGGACAGTTGGGCGCGGTAAAAGTCATGTCTATGGTGACATTTTTGTCGTCATCAATGTCTACTTTATAGATCAGTCCCAGATCATATATATTGACAGGAATCTCAGGATCGTACACGGTTTTGAGTATTTTTACAATCTCTTCTTCTGTTTTTAAAAATTCATTTTCCATCGTTATAATCTTCCTTCATCGGCATAACTGTAGTAATGTTTATCACTTATGATAATATGGTCGAGTAGTTGTATACCCATGAGTTGAGCGGCTTTACTAAGCCTGGATGTCAACATATCATCCTGCGGGCTGGGTTGTACGTTGCCGGACGGATGATTATGACATAGTATAATGCCGTGGCATGTCATATTGATCGCCACTTTCATAATAAATCGCAGATCGGCCGACGTTTCGCCCAAGCCTCCCTGACTGATTTTTTGTTGTTCGATTACTTTGCCGGCACGGTTTGTCAGGGCAATCCATAATTCTTCATGAGGTATGTCGCATAATACCGGGAAGAAAATCTGGAAAGCATCATCACTGCTGTGAATTATTTTGCGTTTTATCGGTTCGACTATTCCTCTGCGCCGTCCCAGTTCTAACGCTGCAGTTATCGTAATGGCTTTGGCTTCGCCTATGCCTTTGTATTTTTCCAACTCCCTTACCGATATCTTCCCAAGTGTATTCAGGTTGTTTGAAACACTGTTCAGAATACGTTGTGAGAGTTGGATGGCTGTTTCTTCATTATTTCCTGCACGGATCAATATGGCGATAAGCTCGGCGTTACTCAACGAGGCGACTCCCTTCAGCAGCATTTTTTCACGCGGACGATCTTCTTCTGCTAAATCTTTTATACTGAGCCTCTTGTTGGTTTCCTCCATTATATCATTGTTTTACACGTCCTACATAAGAACCGTCGCGGGTATCGATTTCGATTTTTTCACCCACATTGATAAATAGGGGGACGCGTACTTCCGCTCCGGTTTCGACCGTAGCGGGTTTGAGTGTATTGGT
>QMCE01008059.1_pt1 | contig 11591 bp, 9 predicted proteins | sample 1821851 | NCBI WGS metagenome assembly QMCE01 (sample SAMN09453174, study PRJNA476694) | Termite gut metagenome, whole genome shotgun sequencing project. | isolation source: worker | host: Odontotermes sp. | place: South Africa:Pretoria | collected 2016-01-28
GGATGATTTTTTGCGCTCCGTTGGCCAGAAGCTCCTCCACGGTCCGATAGCCCCAGGCCGCCCCCGCCGCGTACATGCCGGCGGCCCTGGCCGTTTTCATATCCACGTCGCTGTCGCCCAGGTAGGCGCAGAGGGCGGGCGGCAACTCAAAGGCCTGGGCGATTTCCAGGGCGCCCTGGGGATCGGGCTTGGGCCGGGCGCCCTCGCGCAAGCCCAGAACCATTTTGAAATCAATGTTTGGGAAAAAATTTTCGATCACCGCCAGGGTGTTGGGGTGGGCCTTGTTGGAGAAGACGGCCAGGGGAACGCCGCGAGCTGAAAGCGCCTCCAGCATTTCCGGCGCGCCTTCGTAGGGCCGGGTTTTGAGGCATTGGCGGTCGCGATATCGTTCCATGAATTTTTGCAAAATGGGGCGCACGTGGGCCGCTATGCGCATGCCCTGGGGCAGGGCGCGAATGATGAGGGTTTCCATGCCGTTGCCGATCATGAAACGGTAGTCGTCGTATTTATGCGTCGGGAGCCCCTCTTCGGCCAGCACATGATTGAGGCTGTCGGCCAAATCTTCCAAAGTATAAAGCAGGGTGCCGTCCAGATCGAAAACGGCGGCCTTGAATTTTTCCATGACGCGCACCTCAGCCGAATCCGTGGCGCGCCAGAAATTCCAGGCTTAGAGCGGACGGCGCCGCGCCCCGGCTTACGAATTTATGAAGGTATTTGCCGATTAAATCGGTTTCCAGATTCACGACGGCGCCCGGTTTCAGGAGCCCCAGAGTGGTGGCTTCCGCCGTGTGGGGGATGAGGTTGACCGTGAAGCTGTCGGCGCCCGCCTCATTCACCGTGAGGCTCACCCCGCTGACGGTTATGGAGCCCTTGGGCACGACCAGCTCCATTATTTCCGGGGCGGCGGCGATGCGGCAAAGGAAGCTGGCGCCGGCCTTTTCCAGGGCCAGAAGCCGCCCCGGCCCGTCCACATGGCCGGTGACTATATGCCCCCCCAGGCGATCGCCCACGGCCAGGGCCCGCTCCAGGTTGACCTTTTTATCCGTGCCCAGGGTGGTGCGGGCCGCTGTTTCCGCCGAGGCGTAGGCCGCGAAGGCCCGCTCGCCCAAAATTTGGGTGACGGTGAGGCAGGCCCCGGAAACGGCGATGCTTTCGCCCAGCGCAAGGGGCGAGGCCCAATCGAAATCCGGCCTTACAACCAGCTCGCACTCCGCCCCCCTGGGGGTGCGGCGGCTGATTTCGCCTGTGCCCAGGGTCAGGCCGGTGAACACTGGAGGGCCTCGAAATCCTCCTGGCCGCCGAAGGCGCCTTGGGGTCTTAAAGTGATGTGCAAATCCGCCCCTTTGCGGCCGAATTTCAGAATTTCCGCCTCCTGGGCCCGGGCCAGTTCGGCCAGGCCCGGCCCGCCGACGAGGCCGGGGGCCTTGAGGCCGCCGATGAATTTGGGCGCCAGGAAAATGTGGGCCAAATCCACCACCGGCTCCTCGATCAGGGCCGAAGCCGCGAGAGTCGCCCCCGGCTCGATGAGGACGCTTGAGAGGCCTTCCCGCCCCAGTTCCTCGATCACCCAGCGGATGGAGATGAGGCCCAGGTCGGTCTGCGGGGCGGTCAGGACTTTGTGGCCCATAGCCGTGATGGCGGCCATCTTTTTTTCGGAGGCCTTTTCCCGCGTGCAGACGATCACCGTGGGGCCGCCCAGGTCCGGATCGAAAATTTTAAGTTTGGGCGAAAGTTTCAGGCTGGGGTCCAGCACCACCCGCCAGGGCTGGCGGTGCATTTTGCGCCGTCCCCAGGGGCGGGCCGAAAGCTCGGGATCGTCTTTTTCCGCCGTGTTGCGTCCGATTAAAACCGCGTCCACCCCGGCCCTGATGTGATGCCCGAAATTTCGGGCGGCCTTGGAGCTGATCCAGCGCGATTCCCCCGTGCTGGTTGCGGTTTTGCCGTCCAGGCTGGCCGCCGTTTTCATGATGACGAAGGGCAGTTTGGTGGCGACCCATTTGAAGAAAAACAGATTCAGTTCGAAAGATTCCTCGGCCAAAAGACCGCCGAAAACTTCCAGCCCGGCCTCGGTCATGGTCCTGGCGCCGCCGGAGGCCACGCTGTTGGGATCGGGATTTCCATAAAAAACCCGCGCGATTCCGGCCTCGATAATGGCTTCGGCGCAGGGGCCGGTGCGGCCGTAGTGATTGCAGGGTTCCAGGTTTACATAAAGGTCCGCGCCCTTGGCCTTGCGCCCGGCTTCCATAAGGGCGGCCGCCTCGGCATGGGGCTGGCCGGGGCCGGTGTGCCAGGCGCTGCCCACCACTTTTTTGCCCTTGACCACCAGGGCGCCCACCATCGGGTTGGGCGAGACCAGTCCCCAGCCGCGCCGGGCCAGGCGCAGAACCGTTTTCATGTGATTTGTCTGTTCTTTAGTCCAGTTCATATTTCCTCTTCATATTCCTCGATTCGAGATCACAAAATACAGTGTTTTAATAATACACTATCTAAATAAAATATGCTATAAACTAGGCAGGACTTACGCATCTAAATCATAGCTGGGAGGGCGGACGCTTTTTCCGCCATACTTTGTTGGAATTCGTTTTGAGCGCGTGAATGACCTATCAGGTCTATCCCCGCGCTCAAAACGAATTCCGCCTCGTCTGGCGAAAAAATCGCCTCGCTCGCCCATGCTCTCCACAGGCCTTTTTTGTATGGACTTTTCACAATTTAGAAAAAATCTCCTGATTTTATTCATAAATTTAGATGCGTAAGCCCTGAACTAGCAGGTTGGACAGCAATTCTCAAAGTAAAAAGGTCGAGCGCAGCGAGACGGAGCGTAGCGACTTGTTTTACCGCCAATTCACATCCCAATCGGGCAAAAATGACACTTTTTGCCCGATTTGCGAGCCCAGGCAAAAATCTACAATGAGAATCGCTGCTGGTTGCCGGCAATTCTCATTGTGGATTATCAGCGTGAAAGCCGGAGAGCGAGGAAAAATACTTTTCAGATTCCTTGCGGCTCCACCCCGCCGCTTCGCGGCTAAAGTCGCCGCGCGGAACTGAAAAGTATTTTCCCGCGCTCTCCTCAACTGGTCAGCCCATCAAAGTATTATTGGAATAATTTCTGAGAAACGGATGCGAAGCATCCGAGGGTGCAGGGCGATGCCCTGCCGGCGAGTTGTTTCGTGAGGCGAGCGGAGCGAGACGAGCGAAACTTGTCCGAGCCGCGTAATTTTTGAAAAGAATTTCGCCTGCCTCGCTCCGGTCTTCACGCTAAAAATTTATATAGGAAAAACCATAATTATGATAAAAACCATAAAGAATATTCCCCGCCGCGTCAAAAACGCCTTCATATATTCCTGGCAAGGCCTGACGGGCGCCTTCGCCAAGGAGGAATCCATCCGCCTGGAATGCCTGGCTTTTTGTCTCCTGTTCGCCGTCATGATTTTCGTGCCCTGGCCCTTGTGGAAAAAGGCCGCCCTTTTGGCCGTTTTCCTCCTGATTCCCCTGTGCGAACTCTTAAATTCCGCCATTGAAGACGTCTGCGATCTCATTAGCCGCGATTTCAACGAAAATATAAAAAGCGCCAAGGACAAGGGCTCGGCCGCCGTTTTAGTGGCCATCGTCATAAATCTCATCGCCCTTTGCGCCCTTATTCTGGTTTAAGGGGCTTTGCGCCTTAGGACTTGTTCGTAAATGGCGCTTTTGCCCCCCGGCTTTGTTGCTCGCGCTTTTTAATGCTCGAAATATGTCCAATATTCCTGCGCTTAAAAAGCGCTCGCGCCTCGCCAGAGAACAAAATCCCTTATTTACGAACAAGTCCTTAAAATCATGATATCGTAAAAAAATCATATTGACATGCTAGCATGTCAGTGCTACGATTCTTAAAAAAGACGTTTCTTAAAACCAAAGAGCCATCATACGCGGGCGCGGGCCGGAACCTTGCGGAATCCCGGCTTTTATCCCGCCCATAATAAATTGTGCATATACCAAAGGAGGGAGGGCTTTATGGGCGCCTTTATCCAGGGAGCCGGCAAGTTCTATCGCGGCTTGTGCGTCTTCATTCTGTCACTTATGGTGATAATCGTTTTCACCAACACGGTTTTACGCTACGGCTTCAATTCCGGCATTGTCCAGGGCGAGGAAATTCTGCGCTATCTTTTCATCTGGCTTTCCTTTCTGGGCATTGTGGCCGTCTACAAAGACAGCGAGCATATTGCCGTGACCATCCTCACCGACAACATTTCGCCCAAGGCGGCGGCGGCCCTGATCTTCGCGGCCAATTTCCTGGCCCTCTACGCCTTTTCCGTCCTGATTCGCGGAACCGTCGGCTACATGGAAGAAAGCGGCAGCACCGTGGGGCAGCTCACCGGCATACCCTATAGGGCCATCATTTCGGCCATTTTCTTCGCCGCCGTCTCCTGCGCCCTTTTCGTTTTGCGGGACATCTGGCGGGCCTGGCAGGCCCTGACGGCCAAGGGGGAATAGAGCCATGGAACTTTTCATCTTTTTGGGTTCGCTTTTCGTCCTTCTTCTGACCCGGCTCCCGGTGGCCGTGGTTTTGATGCTCTGCGCCATTATCCTTCTAAAATTTTTGGACATGTTCGATCCGCTTTTGCTGGCCGAGCAGATGCTCACCGGTTCGGACAACTTCATTTTAACCACCGTGCCCTTCTTCATGCTGGCCGGCGAAATAATGAAGCACGGCGGCATTTCCAACCGCCTCATTAAACTGGGCCAGGTGGTGGTGGGCCGCTTCCGGGGCGGCATGGGCTATGTGGCCATTTTGGCCTCCATGATCTTCGCGGGCATGAGCGGGGCGGCCATCGCCGACGTTTCGGCCCTGGGCGCGGTCCTGGTGCCCATGATGGTGGCCTGCGGCTACGACAAGGCCCGCTCCACCGGCCTCATCTGCGCCTCCTCCCTCACCGCCCCCATCATTCCGCCCAGCGTGCCCCTCATCATCATCGGCGTCACCGTGGAACTTTCCATCGGCCGCCTCTTCGTCATGGGCATAGTGCCGGGCATTTTGCTGGGCTTGACCCTCATGGCCACCTGGTTCATCGTGGTGCGCCGCGACAACTACACTGAAACCATCACCATAAAAGGCCCCGAAGCCACCAAAGCCGTGATTGAGGCCATACCCGCCCTGTTTCTGCCCATCATCATCATCGTGGGCATACGCATGGGCTACTTCACCCCCACCGAGGGCGGCGCGGTGGCCTGCGTCTACGCCTTCATCGTGGGCGTGATCATTCACCGGGAACTGAAATTCAAGGACATGCCCGGCCTCTTCTTCAGCGCGGTGCGTTCTTCGGCGGCGGTCATGTTCATCGTCTGCACGGCCACGGCCATCGGCTGGCTGATAACAATGGCCCAGGTGCCCCAGCAGATAGTCTCCATAATGTCGGGGCTGGTGGATTCGCCCATACTTCTGCTTCTGGTTTTGAACGGCCTCCTCATACTTTTGGGCATGGTCATGGACATCACCCCCATCATCCTGATTTTCGCCCCGGTCATCTTCCCCCTGGTGCGGGCCGCCGGCATTGACGCCTATTACTTCGCCCTGCTCATGATCGTGAACCTGTGCATCGGCCTCATCACGCCCCCGGTGGGCACGGTCCTCTACGTGGGCTGTTCGGTGAGCAAACTGACCCTGGACAAGGTGGTGAAAGGCATCCTGCCCTTCCTCATCGCCGAGTTCCTGTTCCTTATAGCCTGTATTGTTTTCCCGCAAATCATAACCACGCCGGCCAAGTGGTTCGGCTATTGATCCCGCGCCCGGCGCGGCGAAACAGGAGAGAACGTATGAAAAAACTATTGAGCGTCCTTGCTCTGGCCACCATCCTGGCCTTCTCAGGCGCGGCCCTGGCCGCCGACAAGACCGTGGTGAAAATCGCCACCTACGCCAGCCCCACCCATCCGGTGACGGCCTCCGTGGAATTTTTCAAGGAGATGCTGGAAAAGGAATCCAACGGCGCCTTCGAGGTGCAGCACTTCCCCAACAACCAGTTGGGCAGCGAAGACATCTTCATTGACCAGGTGCGGCGCGGCACCGTGCAGGTGGCCGTCTCCGGCACGCTCATCCGCAAGGACGAGCCCAACATCGGCCTCATCGACACGCCTTTCGTCATCGATTCCTGGGCCCAGGGCCGGGCCGTGTACGCGGGTGAGGAAGGCCGCAAAATTCTGACCGGCGGCTACACCGAAAAGACCGGCGTGAAAATCATGGCCTTTTTCATCAACGGCTTCCGCGAAGTTTCCAGCAAAGAACCCATTGAAAAAATGGCGGATTTTGCTAATATGAAGCTGCGCGTTCCCGGCAATGAAATTTATGTGCGTCTCTTCCAGGCCCTGGGCTGCAACACGGTCATGATGCCTATGGCCGAGATTTACAACGCCCTGGAAACCAAGGTGGTGGACGCCCAGGAAAATCCCTATTCCACGCTGAAAGGCGCGGGTTGGTGGGAGGTTCAGGGCGCGGTTCTGGAAACCCGCCACATTTTCTCCACCAGCCCCTTTTTGGTGAACGGCAAGTTTTTCGACAAACTGAGCCCGGAACTTCAGGAAGTTTTCGCCAAATGCGTGAAGGCGGCGGAGGAGCACAACTGGAAGATTTCCGAAGAGGACGACAACGCCTCCAAGGCCTTCCTGGCTGAAAAGGGCCTGAAAATCGTCGAGCCCTCCCCCGAATTCCGCGCGGAAATGCGCGCTTCCCTGACCGATTATTACACCTGGTTCACCGGCGAGATACCGGCGGCCAAGGAGTGGATCGCCTACTGCGATTCCAAAAAGGTTCAATAGCCTTAAACAGGGGGCGGGCGCTTTATTCCGCCATACTTAACCAAATTTCGCTTCCAGGGACGGGGATGACCGTCAAGGTCTATCCCCGCCCTGGAAGCTCAATTTGGCGTTGTCTGGCGAAAAAATCGCCTCGCCCGGTCCGCTCCATATTTTTCTAAGGATATTGTTATGAAAGCCTGCGTGTTGCATCAAAAAGAAGACCTCCGCTACGAAGACTTTCCCGATCCGGTAATTTCCGAACCGGGCGAAATAGTGGTGAGGGTTTTGCGGGGCGGCATCTGCGGCTCCGACATCCACTATTACCAGGAAGGCGGGGCCGGCACGGCCATCAAAGTGCGCGAACCCATCGTCATCGGCCACGAGGGCTGCGGCATTGTGGAGAGCGTGGGCCGGGATGTGACGCGCGTCAAAGAGGGCGACCTGGCGGCCATCCGCCCCTCCAGGCCCTGCATGGAGTGCCCGCTCTGCCGGGCCGGTCAATTCACCTATTGCGAAAATATGCGCCACCTGGGCTCCGCCGCTTTAATGCCCCACACCCACGGCCTTTTGGCCGACAGGGTGGTGGTGCACGAAAGCCAGGCCTGGGCGGTTGGAAATATATCCCCGGAAATTCTGGCCTTCGCCGAGCCTTTGGGCGTGGCCTACGGCGGCGTGCGCAAGCTGGGCGACATCGTGGGCCAATCCGTCCTGGTCATGGGCGCGGGACCTATCGGAGTCTTGTCCGCCGCGGCGGCCAAAACCTTGGGCGCGGGCCGGGTCACGGTGGTCGATATCCGATCCCAGCCTCTGGAAATCGCCCTTCAAATGGGCGCGGACGAGGTCGTCAATTCCCGCGAAAAACCCGAGCTCATCGCCAAATGGAAGGAACACAAAGGCGCCTTCGACTGCCTGGTGGAAGCCTCCGGCAACAAATACGCGGCCGCGAGCGGCATGGCCATGACCCGCCCCGAAGGCGTGGTGGCCCAGGTGGGCACCTACCCGGCCGGCGGCGAACCCACGGACTTCGGCCCCTTCGCCACCAAGGGCCTCAAGTGGCACGCCTCCTTCCGCTTTTTCGAGGAGTTCGGCCCGGCGGTGAGCGCCCTTGAACGCGGGCTCATAAATCCCCTGCCGCTTTTGTCCTCCAGCTTTCCGGCCCGGGACTGCGCTGGCGCCATGCTCGCGGCCATATCGCCCGATACGGCCAAGGTTCAAATTATTATTTCCGACTGAGGACTGATTAATGGTCTTTTTGCCCTCTGGCTTTGTTGCTCGTATTTTTTAATGCTCGAAATATTTCATATATTCCTCCGCTTAAAAAATTGAGGCGCTAGCCAGAGAACAAAAATCCACATTAATCGCCATTTATGAATAGCGAGATTATCCCGTGCCCCTGCCGCCCATCGACAGACAGCCCAAAGAATCGGCCCGCGATTACGCCCTGCGTTTTCTCCTTTCCCATATCGTGAACCTCAATCTGGCGCCATGATCAGCGCGGGCGACATGGCCGAGGCCACGGGCCTCTCCCGCACCCCCATGCGCGAGGCCATGCAGGAGCTGGATAAAATGGGCCTCATCAATATCTATCCCCAGGCGGGCAGCCAGGTGAGCTTCCTTGATTACGACAAAATCAACGAAAGCCGCGCCATTCGCCTCTCCCTGGAACTGGGCGTGGTGGAGGCCGTTTGCGAGAGGGGCTTAAGCGAGAGGGAATTGGATTTTTTCGAGCACAGCCTGGCGGCCCAGGAAAAGAGCCTGGCGCGCGGCGACAAAAACGCGCTCATGGACCTGGACGACGAATACCACCGCAATTTTTATGTGCTCGCCGGCCGCATGATGACCCACCGGGTCATAAGCGACGTCCAGTGGCATTTCGACCGGGTGCGCCGCCTGAGCCTGGCCGCCCTGGACAGAATCGAAATAGTGAAAGACCACCATGAAATAATCCGGGTGGTCAAAACGGGCGACAAACGCGCCGCCAGAAAAACCGTGACTTCCCATCTTTCCCGCTATCTGGTTGACGAGAAAATCATACGGGCCAAGTATCCCGAATACTTCGCCACTTAAAATGATTTAGATTTTTTCCTTCGTCTCCGTGCTCGCAAATCGGGCAAAAAGTGTCATTTTTGCCCGATTGTGATATGAATTGGCGGTAAAACAAGTCGCTACGCTCCGTCTCGCTGCGCTCGACATTTTGCTTTGATAAATACTGGCTTTTGGTCCTAAGGAGTTTTTATGAAAATAACTTTGAGCGAATTGCAAAACGCGGGCGGCTGGCAAAAGGCCGGAATTGCTCTCCCTAAATTTGACCTGGAGGCGGCGCGGGCGGCGGCTCAAAGCGAGCCCCAGTGGCTCCATTTCGGGGCCGGGAACATTTTCCGGGCCTTTCCGGCCGCGATGTGGCAAAAGCTTCTGGACGAGGGACTGGTCAAGGCCGGGCTCGTGGCGGCGGAAGGCTTTGATTGCGAGATCGTGGACAAAATGCTGCGCCCCCACGACGACCTGACCCTCCTGGTCACCCTCAAAGGCGACGGCTCGCTGGAAAAAAGCCTCATCGCCTCCGTCGTCCGGTCGCTCAAGGCCGACAGCAACGACGAAGCCGATTTCGGGGCCCTCCGCGCCATCGCGGCCAAGCCTTCCCTTCAGATGATGAGCTTCACCATCACCGAAAAAGGCTATGTGACGGCCAAAGCCGACGGCGCGCCCTTTCCCGACGTGGCCGCCGATTTCGAAAAGGGGCCGGAGGCTCCGCAAAGCTACATGGGGAAAGTCACGGCCCTGATTTGGGAACGCTGGAAGGCCGGGCGCCTGCCCCTGGCCCTGGTCAGCATGGACAACTGCTCCCACAACGGCGACAGGCTGCGCGGGGCCGTCATGAGCTTCGCGGAGGCCTGGGCCGGGCGGGGCCTCGTGGACCGCGCCTTTCTGGATTATTTGAAGGACCCCAGGCTCGTCTCCTTCCCCTGGAGCATGATCGACAAAATCACGCCCCGGCCGGACGAAACAGTCGCCAAAATGCTGGCCGAACTGGGCCTGGAAGACATGGAAGGCCTCGTCACCTCCAAAAACACCTTCGTGGCCCCCTTCGTCAACGCCGAGGAAACCGGCTACCTGGTGATCGAAGACTGGTTCCCCAACGGCCGCCCCCCCCTGGACCGGGCCGGGGTCATCTTTTCCGACCGCGCCACAGTGGACAAAGTGGAAAAGATGAAGGTCTGCACCTGCCTCAATCCCCTCCACACCGCGCTGGCCGTCTTCGGCTGCCTTCTGGGCCACACCTCCATCAGCGCGGAAATGAAGGACGCGGATCTCGTGGCCCTGATCAGCCGCATCGGCTATCAGGAGGGCCTGCCCGTGGTGGTGGACCCCGGCATACTGAACCCCCGCGAGTTCATCGACACGGTCATAAAGGTGCGCCTCCCCAATCCCTTCATGCCCGACACCCCCCAGCGCATCGCCACGGACACCTCGCAAAAGATTTCCATCCGTTTCGGCGAAACCGTCAAAGCCTATATAAAGGAAGGCCGCGACCTGGGGACCCTCAAAGGCATTCCCCTGGTCCTGGCCGCCTGGTGCCGCTACCTGATGGGAGTGGACGACAACGGCGCCCCTTTCGCGGTCAGCCCCGACCCGCTTTATGACGAAGTCTCGGCCCACGTGAAGGGCCTGACTCTGGGCGAGGCCCCGAACGCGAAGGCCGCCCTGGAGCCCATACTTTCCGACGCCCGCATCTTCGGCCTGAACCTCTACAACTCTTCCCTGGGCGAGCGGGTGGAAAAGCTCTTCGCGGAAATGGTCGAGGGCGGGCCGGGCGCGGTGCGGCGCACTTTGCTTAAACATTTGACCGATATGATGTGATATGATATTAAGCGAAATGGAGGCTTTAATATGACTAAATATGTTACTTTCGGTGAAATAATGCTCCGCCTGTCCCCGCCGGACCGGGAAGTCTTTTTCCAGTCGGACCGCATGGTCGCCACCTTCGGCGGTGCGGAATCCAACGTGGCCGTTTCCCTGGCCAACTACGGCGAATCCGTGAGCTTCGTCACCGCCCTGCCCGATCACCAGATAGGCCGGGCCGCCCTGAAATCGCTCCGCTATTTCAATGTGGACGTTTCCCACATCAAACTCCAGGGCGATCGCGTGGGCATATATTACGCGGAACCCGGCGCGGCCATGCGGGCCTCCAAAGTCGTGTACGACCGGGCCGGTTCCAGCATCTGCGAAGTGAAGGCGGACGATTTCGACTGGGACAAAATCTTAAGCGGCGCGAAATGGTTCCACACCACGGGCATAACCCCGGCCCTCTCCCAGGGCGCGGCCGAGGCCACTTTAGCGGCCATGAAAAAGGCCAGGAGCCTGGGCCTCACCGTTTCCTGCGACCTCAACTACCGCAAAAAGCTCTGGAAGTGGGGCAAGGCCCCCCACGAGGTCATGCCGGAAATAGCGGCCAACCTGGACGTGATGATCGCCAACGAAGAGGATTGCCAAAAATCTTTGGGGCTAAAGCTGGATGCGGACGTGCACTCCGGCAAGCTGGATGTGGAGCAATACCGGGCCATGACCGCCCAACTGCTCGCCGCCTACCCCAACCTCAAAGCCGTGGCCGTCACCCTGCGCGAAAGCCACAGCGTGGACTGGAACGGCTGGTCGGCGGTCCTGGCCACCCGGAACGGCTTCCACCACAGCAAAAAATATGAAATCCGCGACATAGTCGATCGCATCGGCGGCGGCGACTCTTTCGGCGCGGGGCTCATCTGGGGCATGAACAATCTCGGAAGCGAAGCGGAGGCCCTGGAATTCGCCGTGGCCGCCTCCGCCCTCAA
>QMCE01002567.1_pt1 | contig 11590 bp, 16 predicted proteins | sample 1821851 | NCBI WGS metagenome assembly QMCE01 (sample SAMN09453174, study PRJNA476694) | Termite gut metagenome, whole genome shotgun sequencing project. | isolation source: worker | host: Odontotermes sp. | place: South Africa:Pretoria | collected 2016-01-28
GAAAGATGCGCGAAGCTGCAGGCGAGTTACGAGGAGAAGCTCGGACAGCTATATTTGCTCGCCGAAAAGATGGGGATCAGCCCGGACGCTATCTTGGAACTGCCGAGAACTTTGCCAGCCATTCCAAACGCGCTATCGCTTGATTCTATTGGCGACCTTAAATCAAACCCGTTGCTGCCGGCGCCAAGGGATAACAACAACCACTAATTGCCGGATAAAGTCTAGCAGGGGAACTTCCGATGCTATGCCAGACACAGAGCTTCATTCCCTTGTTACGGCAGCACCCACATGCAAGGGTAAGCACCCGTTATGGGTACAGTATGAAAAAGGAGCAGCTATGAATACAAACGAATATTATAACAGAGCAATCCACAGCATAGACACCGGCAACTATGGGGCTTTTTTTAATGTCGTCCGTCATGTGCCCATCAGAAGAAGGCTGGATTTACTGCTACACGCATCGTCGCGCCCAGATAGTGCGGGGATCGACATGTCTCTCTCGCTGCTGTCGGATTTACACGACATCCCACGCGACCTGTATTTAGCTGTTTGTAAGAACGCCATAAACTACGGTCATGTAGAAAGGGTTTGTACGCTGGCAAATAAAGCGAGGTTTCACGTAAAAGATTTTGATGACAGTTTTTATATTGAAATAGTCAATGCTGCTCTGCCGGAACACAAAGAAATTGCCGATACCGTTAAAAGATACTGCGAGTATATACTGACATGGGGTGCTGGACCGGCGATAACCTACATATGAACGGGATCATCCGCGTGTTCCCGCGCCGCACCAGCTACACCCCGGACGGCAGCTACGCCTTTGTCGGCCTGCCGCCCATGGTTCTGCCTAAGCACGCCGTGGTGCGGGTGTCCTGTGTTTTTACATTGGATCGGGAATTCGCGGAGGCACTGGCGTGCCAATGGGAGGGTCGGACCGACAAGCCGGTGACGGTGGGCGGCCCGGCGTTCGGAATCCCTGCGGGGGATTCCGTGCCGGGGCTGCACACAATTATTCTTGCTCCTGTGTACTTTCCCATGTAATTGCGGTATAATTAATACAGAACAATGCGAGGTGCTTTATATGCGGACGTTTCAGTTGAGCGAACTGGAAGGTATATCGGCAGAAAAAGACGTCCTGCGTTCACCGCTGTCTCTGCGGGGGAATCAGGATAAGTGGTATTATCAAAAAGAGCGCCTTGTCGTAAAGGCTGCCCTTTTTGATGGATTCGTCAGGTGGGAGGACTGGAAGGTGGAGGCTCTGGCCAGCCAGATGCTGCCGCTCTTCGGCATCCAAGTGCTCCGGCAGGAGCCCTGCCGGCTCGACGATGGATATGGGAATATCATTTACGGCTGCTACAGCGAGGATTACCGGGCAGTCAGGGAGCGATACTACACCTTTGGCCGGCTTCTCATAAATTATGGCGGCGAGAAGATGACAGAGCTTTTCACCTCGCTGCCCACACCGGAGAAAATCGAAACGGTTTCTCGTATTATTGGCCAGTATATCGGCCAGCCGGACGCCGAACGGTTCGTGGAGGATATGTGCCTCGCTGACTATATCCTGGGCAACCCGGATCGCCACTATGACAACTATGGAATACTGATCCGCCGCGATAATGCGGATCAGGTTGTTTCCAAAAGGCCCGCCCCGCTCTACGATTTCGGGATGGGGCTCTTTCAGGGACAGCGGGAAGATGATTTGTACGCCGCCATCGCGGCCAGATCGGATTCCCCGTTTGCCTTTTGTCTCGCTGGAGCATTTGACTTCTTCAAAGAAAAATGGCTCCGGCGATGCGAAGGCATTCAAATAGATTTGTCACAATACGACTTTCCAAGCGGTCTGGGGAAGCAATACCTCCGGTATTCGCTTGGAACGCTCGGAGTGAAAACGGAGGGATAGCGAATGGCCGTTGACAAATGCGGTTCACATATGAGCCCTGATCGCGTCATGGAGTTGGAAGGTACGTTGATGGAGCATGATAAGCCCATCGTGGACTTTAAGATTACCGGCGGTGATTTGGTCCGCAAAAAAGAGTACCCGGAAAACGCAAGCGCATACCTGGATCTGTGGGTTCCCGGGGAGATAGACATCCGGAAGCTCCAGCAGTTTTTCAGTTACAGGGCGCCGGCATGGCACCGGCCGTCGGTTCAACGGGCTTGTAAGAAAAGTGGTATCATTCCCGGAGATATTGACGGATATATCAAAAAACTCCACGGGGTATGGGGTGACGACCATTTTTGGGTCAGGCTCCCCGGGGAGGAAGCTTTGAGATGGGATGATGTTAAACTCAGAGACTGATCAGAATAACTAACCGCGCCGGTAGATTAGCCGGCGCGGTTCTTTTTATCGAGATAAGTCTTTGGGTACAAAAGCTGACAAAACTCACCTTCTAGAACACCTTAGTCACAAAACGTCCGACAATACCGATTATAGTTCCCAATATAATAGACATGGCGGCAATAGGTATTGCTGGTTTAATACTATCTTTTGCAACAAGTATTATTACAGGCAATGCCAGTATGAATGTGATTACGCCGCCTTTGAGCCACCAAAGTATTCCAAACAAGTCGGTATTATAAATGATAAAAGGTATAGTTAAATAGAATACAAAAGCCGAAAAAATAGCAGACTTGTCCAGCTTCATCTTAATCATGGGAAGAATATCAATAATACCAAAGACAATGCCTGTTGCCATAGTAAGTAAAAATGTTTTCATGCTTTCCGCCCTTTCTTGTTAGTATAAACTCATGTGTCTTATCGCCCAAATTTGTACGCTGGCAATATCCATTGCAGCAATCTTAAAAATAAGTATTCACAGATATTGGATAATACAAAGTTGTATTTTGTGGCGGCACGGCAAAACACGATTCAAATCCCATCCCGTGAGTGCTATACAAATTCACGTCGAAGAAAAGAATTTCTCCGTTTAAGGAAAGGTCGTCGCTAAGAAGAATTTCTTCCCCGCCGGTTTCCAGCATAATGTATTCATATTCCCACGTTTCGCCGTCTGAAGATCCAATGCCTTTTTTTGTGCTAATAACGGGAGTGCCGTCAATTTCAACGGCAAGCCATGTATGGGTGGTGTATCCCGGCCTGCCAAATCCCATCCTGCCGCCGGTTCGCTCTTCGAGGGAATACCCTGGTCTGGCCTTGACTCCCCCATGCGCCCCATAAACCTTAAAGCCCAGCATTTCATATGCCGCGCCGAGTACAGACGTATGACTTGTACAGGAAAGCCCCTTAGTTTGCTGCGCAACGTCCAAGAAAACTGATTTCATTTTTTCGTAATTGGTCAGCGTATTATCGTCCCTGATTTTTTCAACGCGAGAAAAATCATACCACCTCACCGGCGCCGACCCCTCCTTTGGCCCGGGCTGCGGCGACATTGTTAAGCTGTTGATTCGTTCCTCCAAGGTCTTTGCCGGTGCCGGTGCCGCGGCTGCGGCATTCACTTGGATGTATCGCGTATCCGCGCCGTTGCTGACCACAATATAAGCAGAACCGGCGGAATGAGCCGTGAATCTTCCCGTATCCGCTTCAACCGTTAGGATTTTTGCGTCACTTGCCGAATATGTATCGCCAGCCCGCTTCACGTCCTCCGGCAGACGGTACGTCGTCCCAATCGCAACGGCATAGGCGGCAACCGGCTGCGCATTGGCTGGAACCGTTACGGCGGCGGATGCAAACGCTGTTGCTGTGACAGAGAGCGCCAGCACAAAAGCTAATACCATTGAATACAGCCTTTTCATGAAAACAATCTCCTCTACGGTACTATTTATGATAAGACGGCTGTGCAGCCTGAATCCCGTTAAATGGAAGCTGTAGTGAAATATCAGCGGAGTATATTGTGATTATACCGTAAAAAAGACGGTGCGACAAGTGCAAGCCTATCCTCTTGCCTTATGCAGTCCTACACCGCCGTTGGGAGAGGATGATCACGAATACCTGTAGATATCCGCGCATGTCAATTCCATGTGTCGTATCCAAATGACCAAACAGATTAAGGGTTGCTTTTTATTGAAACCTGAGATATAATATTTTTAATAAGTATCAAGGGTTTGCTTATCAGCAATCACAGTCAATGAGTTACTCAGCGTCCAGAGGCCTATGCCTTTGGGCGTTTTTTGTTTTTGACAAAACTGGGGGTATCTCCCGGAACCGCAAGAGGATAGTGTGTGGGCGTCATGCGCGCTTCCCCCGAAAACAAGTCATGATACTTTTATCACAAGCGTTCGGAGTATTGTCTCCGGGCGTTTTTTATATATATACGGACTGCCCGTTGCGGCAGCCGTTCCCCTGTTTCCCGGAGCGTCATGCTTGGCACTCCGATAAGATAGAAAACTAAAACCGCTTACTTGCGGAGAAAGGGATTTTTATGGATTCAAAGCCTGTAGTTGGCATGACCGTCTATTTGCGTCCGACAATTTATAATCCGCTCAAAACGCCACCGGAAGGCACACTCACAAAAATCGGACGTAAGTATTACACTGTAGCCGCGCTCCATTGGGAATACAAGTTCGAGCTTGACAGCTTGAAAATGATAAGCGATTACAGCCCGGATTACACCTTGTATTTTTCTTTACAACAAATGTACCAGGATATTGAGCACGAAGAACTCATAAAAAAGCTGACGCGTTTTTTCTATGATTATCCGGTTGCAAAGAGCCCGCTGTCACTGGACAAGCTTCGCGAGATCGCCCGACTCGCCGGCATCATCCCCGAGTCTACGGCTCTCCCGGATATGGGTATAGCAAGCGCCGGCCCGGCGGGCGTGTAAAAATCCCAGGTGGAGGTTAGTGCAGAAATGGACAGGAACTTTTCAGAATCCGAAATAAGCGAGGTAATTCGCATCAGCCTGCAGGTTCACGACAACATGCTTCCATATCTTTGCCGGGAGAACTTTGATTGCCGCTACGCTATCGCAAGATGCTTTCGCGCTGTCAAAGCTCATAATCTTGTCCCGGAGCAATACTGGCACGGAAATCGACCTGAGTTTGAGATGCTGTTGACCTTACTCAGCGACGATTATCCGGGCACACATGAGCTGCTGACCTTAGCGCAAACGAATACCGAGAGTGAAATCCAGAATATCGCGCACCACTTCTATCAGCATGTAGTCGCCATGTTTGAGTATGTCATGCTGTATCACGGCTATGTTGTGCTTCGGCCGACAGCATACATGACTAATCTGCATCCCCATTCCCGGGGGAAACTGTATGTCTATACGGCCGACAAATGGATTCATAACGATACTGCCGGTATTGACCGTGTATTCCTGACTCTTAACGAAACACAGTCAGACGATCTGGCAGCTTTGATCCACAAGAAAGTCCATGGCTGTTGATGAGCTACAAGCGCCGCAGTAAAGCGGCAGAAAGGAATTATCCATTATGAAACGCCTACAACGCTTTCTCAGATGGCTACTCAGAAAACGGATCCGCGACAGCGGTCTTTTGTTTTCACGAGGCAACATCCGAATCGACAGGGAGTTTGAGTTTATGGACGGCGAGGCCTGCGCCTACATCGAGGTCTGGTTCGACCCGGAAAAAAAGTTCGGGCTTTGGCTTCCCGGCGATGATTATGTCAATGTGTACGCATTCATCACGCCCTTTACCAGCGAAGTCCGCGTCGTCTACATCATCCAGTACGCTGACGGATCCAATGATGACGAGCGAACCTTTCGCGGGCTGACTCAGGATGAAAAGTGTCTCATACTTGAGATGGTCAACGAGGTCAGTCTGGCGGAAACCGGCATGACCATTGACGAAAACTGGCGTGACTTGCAGGATGAGCTTCAGGCTGAGGGGGGAGTGATGGTGTGAACATCATCAAGGATTCCGACTGTTGCAAAGATTCTCATGTCATTTACGGGTATCCTGAGAAACCTGTCTATGGGCTCGGTATTCCGATATCCCCAAGATATCCCGGCAAACGCAACACTGCGTATGCCGAAAGCATCTATCTGCCGGTGCTGCTTCCACTGGAGGAGTACGACGTTATTGTAGTATTGTTCTCAGGTGGCAAGGACGCTTCGGCCGCCTACTTCAAGCTGTTGGAGCTGGGCGTCCCGAAGTCAAAAATCGAGCTGTGGCATCATCAGATAGACGGGAGCCATATAAATCGAAAAATGGATTGGCCGGTAACCCTTCCCTATGTAGAGGCGTTTGCGAAAGCAGAGGGCGTCAGGCTGCGCCTTTCTTGGCGTGTCGACGGGTTCTTTGGCGAGCTGTATCGCATTGGAGCATCCCGTTCTATCGTATACGAGGGTGACAGCGGCTTGCTGGTTTGCCCGCCGACTCACCCGCAGGCTGACAGCGATAGGCTTCGCCGAATCAGCAACCCGAATGATGCTGAAATGACGCTCCTCAAGAGCTATGGCATGCGCCTGAAATTTCCCGCCAAAAGCAGCAATCTGAATGTGCGTTGGTGCAGTTCGATTCTGAAAATCACTGTGGGTAACGCGGTCATCCGCCACCTGGAGCAGACCAGCTCAAACGCAAACATCCTGATTGTATCCGGCGAGCGGCGCGGAGAAAGCGCGGGACGGGCCAGATATAACGAGATGGAGCTACACACGACACATGCGCCTGTAAAGGCGCACCGCATAGTCCACCACTGGCGCGCAGTCATTGACGATACCTTGCGCGATGTGTGGGAACGATGCCGGCGGCACAAGCTCACCCCACATCCCTGTTATACCTGTGGCTGGGGGCGCTGTTCCTGCGCCACATGTATTTTTTCACTACCGGCGCACTGGGCAGGTATCCGAGAGCTTTTCCCGCTCAGGTATAGTGAGTTCAAGGAAGACGAACGAGTTCTCGGATTCACCCTCGATCACAAAAAAAATCTGGACGAATTTGTCGGAGATGCGAGGAGCTGTGTCTGCCGCGATGATCCGGACGCTATCCGACAGCTCGTATCAGGTCAATTCTTTCTACACGACATTTACTCGCAGGATTGGCGCTTCCCTGCCGGTGCGTTCAAAGGTACCGGCGGAGGCCCATGCTAAAAAAGGAGGATTAATGTGAATCAGGCAGAGCGGACAAAGAAGCTTGAGCAGACGCTGACCAAGCTGTTAGGGAAAACCCGCTTCACGCATCATAAACGGGCTTGCACCGGCGACTGCAGGGGATATTATGACTATAGCCTTATGTTTGAGGACGGAACCATGTTCTTTATCAGCATGGGTAGAAAATACTATTTACGAAATCTGGCGGACGCTGTCAGGCAGTATCAGTATTTCAATGACAACCGGGAATACCTGACGCGGAGAACCAAAGAGATCATAGAGCGCGACAACCGTCAGGCTGTATCTATGGGGTTAAGCCCGATTGAGTTTGTATCAATCGGTATGGGTGCGCTCGCCGGCAGCAACAACCCGTTTTGGTATGGAATATATTACAAGCTGCATGGCTATACGCTTTGGGATACCGAAACGATTTTCTTTTACGCTTGCCGCGGGATGGGTATAAACGCCGAGAAATCGGTCGACGCCTACTTCAATGAAAAGGTAAACCGGCCGGACAGCGACCTTGGCGGCATCGATTATATTGGAAGCGATTCATGTACACACATTTTTCTTGGGTATCTGCACCGATGATAATAACCGTCATTTGTATTTCTAAAACTGAAAAATCAAGGAGATGTCATTATGAGCAACGAAAATATGCATACCTGTATCCGCAATCTCACTCTGACAGTTGGAAAAAACTACGACGTATACTTCCGTGAGGGAGTGATGTACGAACGGTTCGATGATGGCGGCGTCATAAAAATGGAGGCCGATGACGGATGCTTCCATGCCATTTCGCCTGAAGTTTACGAGGAACACTTTCTCTTCGACTCCGGAGCCGACATTGAGCGTCTGCGCGCTGAAGGGATAATCCAAGACTCAAATGCTGGGGAACTCAGCATGAAAAACATCTCAATCAAAAAGTTCGCCGAAATGGCTATGGGTTTGAAGTTAGGCGCCTCAATCCGTTTTCACCATACCGACGAGGATGCCAACACCATGGAATACTTCGCCACCCGGCTGAGTATGATGGATTCCGACTGCTTGCTTGCCAACTGTGTTGGAGGCGGACGCCCGCTGGTCATCGACGTCACAACCTATGACAGCTCGCTCAGGGACATATGCGAGGAATTGGATCAGTATATCAATTACGCGACCGGACGCTTCGGCTCTGTTACCATACTCGAAAGTAAAGCCGAAAAGCTAGTGAACAGTGATTTCACGGCCCCCCGGGCTGGCGGATACATGCTCGTCAGCGTGACAGAGCGTGAAATCGAAGCTGCTTTCTTCCCCAACTATGAAGCCGCATGTGCTCAGATGAAGAAAGAGCTTGAAGAGACCATGACCGGCGACCGGGAGAACTACGCAGAAGGCGATGATTATGGTGTTTATGAGTTCAGCGCCTGGTCGAATGCCAATCAAAACGCCATATCCGACTGGCTCATAGTAAAGCTCAGCGATACCGGACTTGCCTGTCCCTGCATACATCTGGATTGGTCCACGCTCGATGACATTGTCTGTAGTAGGTTAAGTTTCTGCGCTGAACGCAGAATAGACGCCCACTACGACCATTATGAAACCTACCACTGGGGATTCAATATCGCAGGCACTCCCCTCAGCAAAGAAGAGCTCGAAAAACTGTTTACCGCATATGGCGCTGACGACTTTGACCGGGAGAGCAACGACTTGGGCGAATACCCGATTATGGAAATCAATCAGGGCCTCGCGGAGAAGCTGGTGGCGCCAGAGCTTCCGTTTATACTTGACAGCTCTCTCGCAGACGCACAGGGCGTATGGTTCTTTGGCGCTCCGTGCGGCGAACAGCTGACAGTCCTCGTGCGATATCCGGAAACGGACATGGAACCGGATGTGGTAAGGTTTACCCTGAACGAAAATACGACCAAGAAAGCGCTTTTGACCTGTATAAACAGGACAGTAGCCGGTATCAAGAGGAGAAAAGACGAAGATGACGACCGGCTTTCAAAGTTTGATGATTTCATCGACCGTGTAAAGGAAAAGACCGGATGTTGCGCGACCGTCGTCAATTCCCATCATGAAATTGAAATATGGTAAGAAAACGGAGGTTGTCACAATGAATCAGCTCAATGACACCGAATACTTACAGCGTCCCCTGATAGACGGGATGGTCTATACCATCAATGAGGATTATATGCGGATTTCGTGCCCGGGCACTATCTTTGCGGAGGCAAGGCGCCTCTCGCGCCTTGACAAAGATGAGATTTTGGGTCTCTATCAGAATGTTTTGCAGACAGCGCAGTCCAAAGGCATCAAGATTTCATATTCCAATCATATGAAAAAGCAGATCGTGGAAGGATGGGCAGAATACGAAATCAGTGTCGCAGAGGCTCAAAATCTGTTCAAGGATATTATTGCCCAATCCAATGTTGTACGCGACAGAGGCGTTCACATGGGATGCAGCGATGACTCGGCACTTGATAAACTGACCGCTCTGAGTAGCAAATACAGCGGATTCTTCCAGCGCAACAGCATTGTCTCAAAAACATCAGATATTCGAGACAATTTGGAGCGGCTCCAGGCAGATCTGTCGAAGCCGGATTCAAAATTCGACATGATCTATTTATAACTGTGACAGGCTCCCGGTAATTCCCGACGGGGATTGCCGGGAGCCACGATTCCTACGCTCCCATTACAAACCAAAAAGGAGGCCCTAATGAATATCAGAGAGCCACATTATCAACAGGCAGAGCTGAAGACGGCCGTATCTCCAAATTACCGCAACAACGATTTTGAGATTCATTCTGTACCGCTGGCGGGACGCGTGGTTTGCGGAAAGAAAATCGTCATTGAATATGTAGAGGATTTTGATAGGAGTTATTGCGCCAATGTATCCATCAATGGCGAATTAGTTCCGGGAATAGCTGAAAATGTATCTTGGAGAGCGCTCCACAACAGTATCGCTAAAATCCTTAGCGAAAAATACTCATTGCGACACAATAATGGGTATGGAAAGAAAGATTTAGCACACAGAAAATGCCAAGGCGGCAACGAAGTTAGCTGTGGCCTTTGACAGCCTCGACGAGGTGATGAAATATTGGGAGGACGTTGCACAATGAGAACAACGATAGAAATTTCTGGGATTATTGATGATGATGTGAGCATTGGGACCATCACCTATTTGCTCGACACTGCCGGAATCGCAAGCGTGCGCATCAAATCTCAAACGCAGTTCGATGACTGGCGCGAGAGCTTACCGAAAGAACCTATCACTGACCTTGCGACTGCCTGCCTCGACTGGATCCATTCGTGGGGCAATGGTGGCGGTGATTACAGCAGCGAAAATTTGATAGGCGAAGCAATTCGGGAGCTGAAGTCTGATGCGGCCGCCAAGCTGGCAGACGCGGCATTCTGCAGTGTGTGTGATTACAGTAAATCCAGGTTCGATGCCGCCAGTTTGGTCATGACGATGGTACAGGAATGCATTGAGGAACTCTCCGTAGAAATGGTTCAAAAGTCTTCCGGTGAGGCTATCAGAATAGCCGACAGCTACGTTGAGCAATTTGGGAGCCATGCCGCAACACAGTTCCTGGATAAAATATCCGGGTATGCTGAACCCCTCGCAGAAGAGATTGTTTTTCTCTTGAATCAGAGAAAAGCTGATGGTGATCACGAAATTGTCAAATGCCACTTCTGCTATAAACACTCACTTTGGGGAGGATACGAAGACACCCCCACCTTTTGGGAGTGCGAGGAGTGTGGAAATATCTTTTGTGACTCCTGCCGGCCTATAGACAACGAGGAGGATAAACGAGTTTTGTGCGGTAGCTGCAGAGACAAACAATAGAACTGAAGCGGTGAAGAATAAGAAGGCGGGAGGGCGAACTGCTCTCCCGTCTTGACTTCGCGAAAGGGATACAATTGCCGGATTGTTATAACGTCCAATACTAATCTGGGAGGCCATCTATGAAAAGAATACGATATGACCTGTTAAAAATTCCGGATATTACCCGCCGCCGTATAGAGAGACGCCAGGTGTTCTCGGATTTCATGGAACTTGCCGCGCTCAATATCAGCAACGCGGTAGATCCAGTGCATTATAAGCGCCGATATGAACGGGAAACACAAATCCGAGGGACTTATACTGATGCCGAGCGCAGGGAGATACACCAGTATTGGGAAGAGCTTACGCAACAAATTCTTGAGAATTCCAATAGAGGGCGCATAAGGGATATACTTGCAAGGATTTTTGAGGAATGCAATTTCAGCCGAAACTCACAAGATCAATCTCCGCGAAGCTTGGCAGATTTGCTCAGTCAGTTGAGTGTTGGGCCAAACCCGGTATTGCCCGAAAAAGGATACTTCGAGTTTTTTGCGACGACACATGCGGAACCGGCTCACTACTTTTAGGCGTTGCGGAAACCATGCAGGGCATATTCCAAGTGGTGGGCGATTTTTTCAAAGGAACATGGGACGCAATCGCGCTTCAAAGTCGCATTGATTAACTGTACAGAGGCAAAAATCGAATGCAACAGAGGTATATATGGCTCATTCTCCGTTGGCGAGCGAATGTTGGATCTGCATATTGACATCCGAATGAT
>QMCE01001891.1_pt1 | contig 11587 bp, 12 predicted proteins | sample 1821851 | NCBI WGS metagenome assembly QMCE01 (sample SAMN09453174, study PRJNA476694) | Termite gut metagenome, whole genome shotgun sequencing project. | isolation source: worker | host: Odontotermes sp. | place: South Africa:Pretoria | collected 2016-01-28
TGACGAAAGCGAAGAGGACTTCGATGAGCCGGATGATGACAGCAGGATATATGACGACTACAGCGATGATTGGGAAGCAGGTGAAAAAAAGTGAACAGATTTTTAAAGATTCTTACTATTTTTACCGCGATTCTTCTGTGTTTCCCAGCGTCGGCTCTTGCCGCCGATAGCGTTAAACCAAAAAGCAAGGTATTTTAATTGTTTGCATGTATTTTATATTTTTGATATATTTGCCACGTAATCAAATGATTGAAAAAAGAATAGTTTACGGAGTAAATAATACATAAAATCAAAAAAGAAGATTGAATATCGAACAATAAAACAGGTAAAATATGAAAGTTAAATGTATACGCAATAAGGGAAGAGATTTAAGAGAGTTTGAATATAAACTTTTAAAAAAGGAAGAGTTCGGTAGATTTGGAGCTTCTGAAGATACTGTTTATGGAGAATTAGAAATAGGCAAAGAGTACCTTGTAATGGGGGTGATTATGTTTGAATCTTATGTATCATATTTGGTAGATGATGGCGGCACTATTTCAGCTTGCCCTTGTCAACTATTTGAAATTACGGATGATCATATTAATTCGGAGTGGTATTTTAGAACAGTAGCAAAAGAAGAGGAGATTTATCCTTATGTTCAAGCAATTTGGGGCTATGAAGAGTTATGCAGAAACAAAAATTCATATAAGAAATTAATCATTGAAAAAGATGAAAGTGCAGAAAGAATGTATTACAAACGAAAAATGGAATTGGAAAAATAGATGTGAAAAATGAAAAATTGATCCTATTTGATTTGCAGTATCCCAAAAAAGTGTGTATAGATTTAAATTTTGTATGGTAAAGTGATTGAAAGAATATGTTACTTTTGCACTGCATTATATACGATTAAACAGGAAAATAAAATAGAGACAGATGAAAAGCTTTAAATCATGTTTACAGCATGTTAGCGGTTTGAAGTTCATCTATGAAGATCTTCAAATACAATCCCCCGTCGGGCGAAAATACCTGTTGCGGCAAACCTTTATAACCGATGCCGTTTTGCTGCAAAAAGAGTTGGATCTGCTCGAAGAGAGCATTCGTTTCTTTCAACAAAACAACAACTCTTTGATTGGGTCAATCAACAGGACTTTACAACAGGTTCATGATCTCTCTTCTACCTTGGCGCGCTTGGGACAAAAACAGGTCTTGGATGATATTGAACTCTTTGAGATCAAGAAGTTTTGCTTGCTTGCACAACAGATAGCAGATCTATTGCAAACATCCGCATTTACGGCAATTTCCATCCAAAACCCCGAACAGGTTATTGATATATTAGATCCTGAACATACCCGTATTCCACATTTTTATATCTATTCGGCTTATGATTCCGAACTGGAGGAGTTGCGGAAGAAGATCGCCTCTGCACCCAATCCTGAGAAAGCCGAAGAGTACCGTTGGGAAAGTATAAAGCGGGAAGATATTATCCGTGCGGATATTGCAGAGAAATTGTTGCCCTATCACACACTTTTAGAGCAGAATTTAGAACAGATTGCTGTATTGGACATATTGTGGAGCAAAGCCGAGCAAGCGTTGCGACTTGGTTTTTGTAAGCCGGTTATTTCGACCGACAAGACAACGTATAAACAGTTATTTAATCCTGAAATCAAGAGAATACTAAAAAACTCCTCCAAAGAATTTCAACCTGTTGATATCGATTTATATTCGGATTCTTGTTTGATCACAGGCGCTAATATGTCGGGAAAAACGGTGTTGTTGAAAACCATTGCTTTATCTCAATATCTTTTCCAATTCGGGTTCTATATTCCGGCAACTTATGCTGAAGTTATTTTGGTAGAGAAAATCGCCATTCATATCGGAGATCATCAGTCGGAAACAAGCGGACTTTCCTCTTTTGCCGATGAAATTCTGAAGATAAATCAAATCATCACAAAAGTAAAAAAAGGAGAAAAGTTGTTGGTACTGATTGATGAACTTGCCCGTACAACCAATCCGGAGGAGGGGAAAGCCTTAGTAAGTGCTTTTATTCAAATTATGTCGGAATATCATGTGATGTCGTTGATTACGACCCACTACAGCGGTATTCTTGTCCCAACTCGGAAATTGCGGGTAAAAGGTTTAAAAGCGAACTGTTTAACTGTAAATATCACTCCTCGAACGCTGAACAACTTCATGGATTATTCGCTTATAGAGACTCAAGATGATGACGTTCCCATGGAAGCGATTAAAATTGCCGAAATCTTTAAAGCGGATGAGGAATTTCTACTGTTGGCGAAAAGGATGATCGGATTGTGAGATAAAAAAGCTATTTTTGCGGTTTGGATTAGTAAAAATGTAAGACTATGTCAATCTATAAGTTAACACATCTGAAAGAGTTAGAAGCGGAATCAATCTACATTCTTCGGGAGGTTGCGGCGCAATTTGAAAAACCGGTGATCCTTTTCTCCGGAGGGAAAGACTCTATTGTAATTACCCATTTGGCTTATAAAGCTTTCTATCCGGCTAAAATTCCGTTCCCGTTACTGCATATCGACACGGGGCACAATTTTACGGAAACTATTGAGTATCGCGACAACCTCGTGGAGCAGCTCGGCGCTACTTTAGTGGTGGGTTCCGTGCAAGAATCTATTGATAAAGGTAGAGTGAAGGAGGAGACAGGCTATGATGCCAGCCGGAACAAGTTGCAGACTACTACGCTGTTGGATACGATTGAAGCCTATAAATTTGATGCTGCCATTGGCGGCGCACGCAGAGATGAAGAGAAGGCGCGGGCAAAAGAGAGAATCTTCTCACATCGAGATGATTTTGGGCAGTGGAATCCCAAAAATCAACGACCGGAACTCTGGAACATCTTTAACGGGCATAAAAATATGGGAGAGCATTTTCGGGTTTTTCCTATCAGTAACTGGACGGAGATGGATGTATGGCAATATATTCTGCAAGAGAAAATTGTGATGCCCGTCATCTATTTCACCCACGAACGGGATGTCTTTTTTAGAGACGGACAGTGGTTGGCGGCAGAAGCCTGCATGAAATTGAGACCTACCGAAACCGTAGAACGTCGCCAAGTGCGTTGCCGTACTATAGGTGATATCAGTTGTACCGGCTTAACTCTCTCTACGGCACACTCTTTGGAAGATATTATCGAAGAAATTGCCGCAACCCGAATTACGGAACGAGGAGGTCGTGCTGATGATAAACGCTCCGAAACCGCTATGGAAGATCGGAAAAAATCGGGATATTTTTAAAGATTTATATGTAAAGCAGACTGTTTTTCTTTAAACTCTAAACGTTAATAGTATATGTCAAAAACAAAAGGATATTTAGATATGGAGCTGCTCCGCTTTACGACGGCGGGCAATGTGGATGATGGAAAGAGTACGCTAATCGGGCGATTACTTTACGATAGTAAATCAATATTTGAAGATCAGTTAGAGGCTGTTGAAAATGCATCTAAAAGAAGCGGAAACGAAGAGGTTAACCTTGCGCTCTTAACCGACGGATTGCGTGCCGAGCGCGAACAGGGAATCACGATTGATGTGGCGTACCGGTATTTTGCTACGCCGAAGCGTAAGTTTATCATTGCCGACACGCCCGGACATATCCAATATACTCGAAACATGGTGACCGGAGCCTCTACGGCAGATTTAGCCATTATTTTAGTAGATGCGCGGCACGGCATTCAAGAACAGACCATTCGTCACTCTTATATCGCCTCACTGCTTGGAATCCCTCATATTGTAGTCTGTATCAATAAAATGGATTTGGTTGATTTTTCACAAGAGGTGTTTGATAGGATTTGTGAAGATTATCATAAAGTGATGAAGCCTTTAGAGATTGAAAAGGTTAAGTTTATTCCGATCTCTGCGAAATACGGCGACAATGTGGTGGAGAGATCCGAACATACGGATTGGTATCATGGAGAAACGTTGATGGAGGTTTTGGAAAATACGCCCATTGAACATAAAATCAACTCCAAAGAGGTTCGTTTTCCGGTGCAGTACGTCATCCGCCCCATCTCCGATAAATTTCCCGATTTCAGAGGATATGCCGGTTGTATTGCCGGCGGGATACTGAAAGTAGGAGACACTTTGAAAGTACTCCCTTCCGGACTAACCTCCAAAGTGATGGCTATAACGCAATGCGAGAAAGAGTTACAAACGCTCTTTACCCCCGATTGGGGAACAGTACAACTTACCGATGATATTGATATTAGCCGAGGTGATATGTTGGTGGGAATGGATGGAGCAGAGCCATTTGTTTCTCAAGAAGTTACAATGACAATCTGTTGGTTTAACGAACAGCCGTTGAAGTTGAACAATCGCTATCTGATCCGTCAGGCTACCGCCGAGACAGTGGGTGTGGTAAAGACCATTCATTATAAACATAATATTAGTGTATTGGAGAGAGAATCCGGCGTGGAAGAGTTAAAAATGAATGATATTGCAACCATCACGATCAAAACGGCAAATCCTTTGGTTTACGATCTCTACAAAAAGAATCGCATTACCGGAAGTTTGATCTTCATCGACCCGCACACTTTCGAGACCGTGGGGGCAGGGATGATTTGTGATTATTCGTTTGAGTAGCTCCGATATCTCATTTATCAATAATTAACAGTTACTAGTTAACCATTAACTCAAAGATTTGTATTTTTGCCCGCCAATTTTTGAAATAAATGAGTGTGAAAAATAATCCGGCAGTGTGATGAAAAAATATTATATACTATTCTCTTTGTGTGTTATGATGACATATTCATTACATTCTCAACATTTTGCATGGATTTATGAGGAGGAGAAAGCATACAACATTCCCATTGGTGAAGGTGCTTATGAAGAGTTACGTAATGGGGTCTTCTATCCGGAAATGGAGGAGTATTATCATCTGTATAATCCGAAAGAAGCTATTATTCAACAGCTTGACACGAATTTAAAACTGCTTTCTTCACAAGGAAAAATTGAAATAGAGATCTATTTTGGCGCTTGGTGCGGCGATTCTAAAGAGTATTTGCCCGCATTTATGAAAATAGCGGAAAGACTTTCTAACATGAGTGAAGATAATATTATATTAATAGGTTGTGATAGAGAGAAAAAAGCCGGAGATTTGGATATTAGCGACAAACAGATAGAGTTTGTGCCGACATTTGTTGTGGTATGGAATGGGATAGAAATGGGTAGAATTGTGGAAACTCCCGAGCAATCTTTAGAAGAGGATCTGCTTAGGATTTTGCAGCGTATTAAAAAATAAAAAGATTACATTTACGATTAGATATATGTTGATAATCAAAAAAACAGACGAATTAAAAGATGTGTTGTTTCGCATAAAAAGTAATGGGAAATCAATTGGTTTCGTGCCGACGATGGGAGCATTACATCAAGGGCATCTCTCTTTAGTAGAGCGTGCTCGGAAGGAAAATGAGGTGGTTGTCTGTTCTATTTTCGTGAATCCTACTCAATTTAACAACGCCTCGGATTTAGCACATTACCCTCGTACTTTTGAGGATGATATTGCTTTGTTAGAAGGTGTTGACATCGTTTTTGCACCTGAAGAGGAAGAGGTTTACCCCGAACCGCCGCAAGAAATTTATCAAATCGGCGTATTGGGAACCGTGATGGAAGGCGCTGCCCGTCCGGGGCATTTTAACGGCGTACTCATCGTTGTGAAGAGATTGTTGGATTGGATTGATCCCGATAAAGCCTATTTTGGCGAAAAAGATTTTCAACAATTGGCTATCATCAAACATTTTATTAAAGAGTATCATCCTGAGGTTGAGATCATCTCTTGTGCTACGGTGCGCGAACCGAACGGGTTGGCGATGAGTTCTCGAAATCAACTGCTTTCGGAAAGAGAGAAAGAGATAGCTGCCAATATCTATCGTATTTTACGGGAATCCAAAACATTAAATACAACATCCGTGCAACCGGTCAAAGATTTTGTGACTCATCAAATAGCTGCATTTTCCGAAATGCGATTGGACTATTTTGAAGTTGCGGATGACGTGACTTTACAACCGGTGAATAGTTTGGAAGAAGCTAAAGGTGTGATGGGATTTATCGCTGTTTTTATAGGAAAAGTGAGACTTATTGATAATTTACGTTATAAATAAAAAACCATGCAAATCGAAATTTTAAAATCAAAATTACATCATGTAACCGTTACGGAAGCCAATCTCCATTATGTGGGAAGCATCACTATTGATGAAACCTTGATGGAGGCTGCGAACCTGATTGAGAATGAAAAAGTTCAGGTTTTAAATATGAATAACGGCGAACGTTTTGAAACTTATGTTATTAAAGGAAAAAAAGATTCGGGGGTTATTTGCTTGAACGGACCGGCTGCAAGAAAAGTTGCCGTAGGCGATCAAGTGGTGGTGATCTCATACTGCTTAATGGATTTTGAAAAGGCTAAATCCTTTAAACCGTGGATCGTTTTTCCCGATGAGAAAAATAGAATCGAATAAAAATAACCCTACAAAAATTATAAAACCATGTATAAATTGGTATTAGTCCGTCATGGACAGAGCGAATGGAACGAAAAAAATCTCTTTACCGGATGGACGGATGTAGATCTTACCGAAAGAGGAGTCAATGAAGCCCGCGAAGCAGGAAAAGCCTTGAAAAAAGCAGGTTTTCAATTCAGATACTCGTATACTTCCCTATTGAAAAGAGCTATTAAAACCAACTTCTTATTATTGGAAGAGATGGATCTCTTATGGATTCCGGATCAGAAAAGTTGGAGACTCAATGAGAAGCATTACGGCACTCTGCAAGGATTGAATAAGACGGAAATGGTAGAAAAGTACGGTGCCGAACAGGTACAGCTTTGGCGAAGAAGCTATGACGTTCGTCCACCCGAAATTCCGGAAGAAGATCCCCGTCATCCCTCTCACGATCCTCGTTATCGGAATATTGATGACAACGGTTCGCGACCCGGTACCGAAGCGTTGATCGATACGGTAAACAGAATTATCCCGCTATGGAAAGAGGAGATTTCAAAGAGCCTTCAACAGTATGGCGAAGTGTTGGTTACCGCGCACGGCAATAGTCTCAGAGGTATTATCAAATATTTGAAAAATATCTCCGATGAGGATATTGTATCGCTTAACCTCCCAACCGGTATTCCTTATGTTTTTGAATTGGATGACTGTTTTAACGTTGTCAAAGACTATTTCTTAGCTGATGAAGAGACATTGCGGAAATTGATGGATGAGGTCAAAAATCAAACGAAGCAACATTGATCCTTGACAACGAGATCAGCTCAACTTATTAAAAAACGACACTATACAATTCCCATTTTTATACCGGAAAAGGCTTGTCCTTTCCGTTGTGTTTACTGTAATCAATATCATATTGCCGATCGTGAGAAGCAGCCCGAACCGGATGAAATAGATGCAATTGTGCAGCAATATTTGGCTACTTTTCCGAAAGATGGAGTTAAAAGAGTGGCTTTTTTCGGAGGTAGTTTTACGGGCATGAGTATTGAAGATCAGAATCGTTATTTGGACAAAATTCAACCCTATATTCGGCAAGGTGACATAGAGTCGATACAACTGTCCACGCGTCCCGATTATATTGATACGAAGATTTTAGAGAATCTATCCCGAAAGAGTGTCCGAATTATTGAACTCGGCGCACAGTCGTTGGACGATGCCGTGCTTCGTAGCGCCAATCGCGGACATAATGCCGAGATGGTGCGCCAAGCAGCTCAACTGATTAAAAACTACGGCTTTGAGTTGGGCTTACAGATGATGATTGGACTCCCCGGCGATACATTTGAGAAAAGTATGACAACCGCACAAATCATCGTTTCGTTAGGTGCCGATTATACTCGTATCTATCCTACTTTAGTCATTAAAGATACTGATCTTGAAAAACTTTATTTATCAGGTAATTATACGCCACTATCATGGAAAGAGGCGATAAATCGGAGTAAATCGTTACTACTGTTTTTTGAAAATCATAATGTTACGATTTTGCGTATCGGGCTTCATCCTACCGAAGGCTTGCGAGATGGTTCCACCTTGTTGGCAGGACCTTTTCATCCCTCTTTCAAAGAATTGGTTATGAGTTCCCTATGGCGGGATATTTTGCAAGATGCGTTAAACGAAAAGAGCGGGGAAACCTTAACCGTTTATGTCCATCCGAAAGCGATCAATATGGCGATCGGTCATGCTTCCGAAAATCGGAAATGGTTGGAAAAGAGATTTAAAAATGTCCGTTTTTTGCAAGATGAGAATTTGGAAAGATATCAACTAAGATGGGAATTGTAAAACTGCTTCGTTCTGAAAAGAAGAGTGGTTATTAATTTTTAGAGATAACAAAATAAAACACACCATCGTTCAACGACTCTCTTCCCTTTTTCTTACAATATAGGTAAACGTTTTCGCCATTTCCGAACGGTCTCGCACGGTAATTTTTACGAGAGAGCTATCATTCATCAATTCGCTGTCAAAAGTAGTCGAAATGACAGCGTTTTCAAGATGTAAATTTTGATCAATACCGGCAAATAGTATTTTCACATCTTCGGATTGTTCGTAAATCAAATCACGAACAGGACCATCATCAATTTGGCGTTCGTAGAACATATAGCCATCTTCCGGAAAACCGCTCTCAATATAAAGAAGTTCGGTCGTGTCCAATATCACATTCCACGCATCTGATAGAATAATGTCCCCATCCGCATTTTTGAAAATAATGTACGGCTCTTTCTCTTCCTCTTGGCAAGAGCTGAAAATAACCGTTAAAGATGAGACAATTAGAAAAAAAATAAATTTACGATTCATGGTTACAATTTTGTCATGATTTGGTTAATGATTTGGGTTTTCCAAGATGTAAAAGTCCCTTCCATCAATTTTTCTCTTGCGGTTTTCACCAATTGAAGATAAAAATGGAGATTATGCAAACTGCCGATCATGGGACCGAGCATCTCATTTGAAGTATAGAGATGTCTCAAGAATGCTTTGGAGTAGAATTGGTCGGCGCTGAGATCGCTATGCTCATCAATTGGCGAAAAGTCGAATTTCCATTTTTCATTTTTCATATTCATCATGCCGTTCCAAGTGAAGAGCATCCCGTTTCGTCCGTTTCGGGTGGGCATCACACAGTCGAACATATCTACGCCCATTGCAATTCCTTCCAAAATATTTGCCGGTGTACCCACGCCCATTAAGTAACGGGGTTTGTCTTTCGGCAGTATTCGGCAACAGATGTCGGTCATTTCGTACATCAGTTCGGTAGGTTCTCCTACGGAAACACCGCCGATCGCATTTCCTTCACGCTCCATAGAAGCGATAAATTCGGCTGATTGCCGACGCAAATCCTTATAGACACTTCCTTGCACAATAGGGAAGAGTGTTTGCGAGTAGCCATATCTCCCTTCCGTCTCATCGAAACGTTTGCAGCAGCGCTCCAGCCATCTGTGCGTAATATGCATGGAGTTTTTGGCATAATCATACTCACACGGATACGGAGCGCACTCATCAAATGCCATGATGATATCGGCGCCGATAGAACGTTGAATATCCATTACTTTTTCGGGACTGAAAAGATGTCTGGAGCCATCAATATGTGATTGAAACCAAACGCCTTCTTCAGGTCTGATTTTTCTTCTATGACTTAACGAAAAGACTTGAAACCCGCCGCTATCGGTCAAAATAGGTTTACGCCAACCGTTAAATTTGTGAAGTCCGCCGGCAGCCTCCAGCACTTCAACGCCGGGTTTGAGATAGAGATGATAGGTATTTCCTAAAATAATCTGCGCTTTTACCTCATTTGTAACGGTTTCCGTATGTACGCCTTTGATCGCACCCAATGTCCCGACCGGCATAAAGATAGGCGTTTCGATAGTTCCATGATCTGTAAAAATGGTTCCTGCTCGTGCAGAACTTCGGTCATCACTCTTCTCAATTATAAACCTCATTTTGTTAATAATTTTCGGCAAAAATACATTAATTATTTCATTGTTAACGCTACTTTTGCAGGATATACGGAAAAATAACGCTATTTGCCTTTTTTGTATAACTTAATAATCAGTTACTTCACGTTTTATAACAGAATATTGATGAGTATCATAGCTTGGTTTCAGTTTCACTCTTCGCTCCTATTGACGATTTTTTTCGGATTTATCTCTTTTGTAATTCTACTTTACTATTTTCTGCTTTATGCCCATTTTGCTTTTCGCAAAACAAAAAGAGTAAACAATCCTTTTAGCGAACCTGTCTCTATTGTAATTTCCGCTAAAAATGAAGCGCATCATTTAATCAAAACGTTACCACTCTTCTTGCAACAAGATTATCATCAATACGAGGTGGTCGTGGTCAACGATAACTCAACCGATGAAACAGTGGACGTAATACGTGATTTTATGACTCAATACAGTCATCTTAAATTAGTTAACTTAATATCATCCGTAACAAATATTCAAGGGAAGAAGTTTCCGCTCTCTATTGGGATTAAATCGGCGAGTTACGATCTGCTGCTTTTAACCGATGCAGACGCAATTCCCTCTTCTAAACAGTGGTTGCAGAAGATGGCAAGGCATTTTAAGGGAAAAACGGAAGTTGTTTTGGGTTACAGTACCTTTGAAAAACGATCCGGATTTTTGAATCGACTTATTCATTTTGATACGATGCAGACGGCTATGCAATATTTTTCGTACGCCTTAGTCGGCATTCCATATATGGGAAACGGGAAGAATTTGGCTTATACCAAACCTCTATTTATGCAGAAGAAAGGGTTTGCATCACTCAACCATTTGAGATATGCGGATGACGATCTTTTTGTTGCTAAAATCGCCAATCGACAAAATTGTGCGATAGAATATGATAAGGATGCCCATACTTTTTCTCACTCCCGGCAACGTTTGAGAGACTGGATCAGGCTGAAAAGACGATACTCCGTAAGTTTTAAACAGTATAAGAGCAAACATAAGTTTTTATTGAACATTTATGAATTCGGTCGGATTTGCTCTTGGAACGGTGCCGATTTACATATAGTTGAAGATGCGGGAATTGAATCGCAGGGATATGAGGCACAAGGCGTAAATATTGACAAAAAGATTGTTTATTGCCGAGATATTGATTTGTCGCATGCACCTGTTGTTACGGAAGATGTGGATTTTGACGGCGAAATTTGGTATGTGACGGATGTGCAAAGTCCGTTCGGGTATTTGAAAATAACTATGGAAAGGCGTGTTTCGTGATTGAGTTGTCTGCAGAACTTTTGAATGATACTTCTGTTAATCGGTTATTAAAAATAATGCCCGACAGAATCAATGATGTTATTGTTGTTTCGCTGAACAAAGCTATTTCGGCGTATCGCAGTGAAACTAAAAAGAAAACTCCGAAAGAATGGGATGCACCGAAAAACGAATTTGCCGATTTTAAAGTTAAAAGAGCAAATAAAAGAGGTGAAATGTCTGCTGCTGCAATTTTGCGGGGTAAAAGAATTTCACTTTACAGAATGAGTGCAAATCCGCGTTCGGTTATGGGCGGAAAAACAACGGGCGGTGTCAGCATTCTTATTGCAGGAACGCGGCATTCACCCCAGCGATATTCGCGCCTGCATGTCCGGCGGCGAAATAATCGAGAATT